>WOYI011397503.1_pt1 | contig 15580 bp, 17 predicted proteins | sample 6423411 | NCBI WGS metagenome assembly WOYI01 (sample SAMN13441803, study PRJNA592873) | oil field metagenome | biome: oil field; feature: oil-well bore; material: oil-contaminated soil; isolation source: oil-contaminated soil from oil-well borehole | place: Germany: Wietze | collected 2016-10-18 ...
CCATACCCAATTTTCATTCTCTTGGGTGTTAATTTATTGTCATGTAGGTTTCATAGTTTTTCAATTAGTTCGATAAAAGATTCTTTTCGAAACTTAGTAAAAGTATCTTATTCTTCATTACAAATAAATAATAAGAATGTTTGAAAATTTAAAATTATGGTTTGGAATATTGAAAAGAATGGATGTGACGGGGTGACAAAAACTTTTAGAATGTATCTTTGTTTAGGCAGTTAACTTGAAAATCGAATCAAACAACAATTTTAATGCATATAACATGAAAAAACTCTTAATTATTCTATTGTTATTCCCTTTTGTGGTATTTGCCCAGGATGCAGTAAAAGACACACTTTGGAAAACTTCGGCTACTGCTACTTTAAATTTCTCTCAGGTTACTTTAACCAACTGGGCTGCAGGGGGTAAAAGTTCCATGTCGGGACTGTTTATGGTAAACTATGCAGCCAAGTATAAAAAAGATAAACTTAGTTGGGACAATAGTTTCGACCTGCGCTATGGATTTATCAAGGAGAAAGAGGATGATGCCCGTAAATCGGACGATTTGATCGATATTAGTTCTAAACTGGGAATTGAAGCTGACGGAAAATGGAATTATGCGGGGATGTTAAATTTTAAATCACAATTTAGTCCTGGTTATGACTACGATGCCACTCCAAAAAAGGAAATCTCGAAATTTATGGCTCCGGGTTATTTAACTGCCGCGTTGGGTATGGATTATAAAACCGATGGTTTGTCTGTTCTCCTATCCCCGGTTTCTGGAAAGTTTACCTTTGTAACCGACGATTCATTGTCATCAGTGGGCGCTTTTGGAGTCGACCCGGGGAAAAAAACAAGGGCAGAGTTGGGCGCCACTGTAAAAGTAGATTATGTGAAAGAAGTTCTAAAGAATGTAACACTGGATACTGAATTGAGCCTGTTCTCGAATTACCTGCACAATCCGCAAAATATCGATGTTGACTGGAAAGTGCAATTCAATTTGAAAGTGAACGATTACCTGTCGGCCAACCTGATTACTCGCATGATTTATGATGATGAAGTAAAAATAGCAGACGCTTCAACCGGTAAAAGCAGTCCGAAACTCCAGTTTATGGAATCGTTTGGGGTTGGATTAACCTTTAAGTTATAATTGTGCTAAAAAAAATGCAAGAGCCGCTTCAATTTAAGGGAGCTTTTCATTTGCCATGTTTTAGTTCAGAAAATAATCGATTTTGAAAGTAGACTTCTATTCCTCCACATTAATATTGTACTTCATTAACAAGCCGGGTAAACTGGCGACTGAAAATCGTGCGCCCGAGATATTGTTTTTTTCGGGATCGAGAACAAAACCGGTAGAAGAATAAAGGTCGGCATTTCGAAGCGAGGTATTCCCAAACATTGTACCCGTCAAGTTACATTCGTAAAAAAGAGCATCGTCCAAAATGGTTTCGCTTAAATCCACTTCCTGCATCATACATTTTTTGAAAACCGTTCCCTGAATTTTGAGTTGATAGAATGAAGAATAATTCAGGATACATTGATCAAACTGAAAAGACAATAAAAATGGATGACAGGTATCGAACTGAAGACCAATGAGTTTTGATGACCGAAAACGAATGTTACGGAATGCTGACTGATTTATATTAGTGTTGCTTAAATCACATTGTTCGAAAATGCAATCTTCAAAATGTCGTTGGCTGAATGAAACACGCTTCGGCGAATTGAAACTTTCGTGCCTTAAATAGTAACTTCGAAATAGAAAGTTGTACCTTTTTCGGGTGAACTGTTGAACCAAACTTTTCCTTTAAGGTATTTCTCCCCAAAAAGTTTCATACTATAGGTCCCAATGCCCCTGCCATTTTGTTTGGTAGAGTAAAAGCGTTTGAACAATTCGGATTTAACTTCTTCAGTAATCACACTGTTATTATGGACTGAAAACCGGACCTTGCTTCCATTTCCGATGCACCCAATCGAAATCAGATCATCCGGAACAATCGCTTCCACAGCATTCTTAACCATATTCCCGAGGATACGTTTAAGAATGGTACGATCGGTTACAATGGAATAATTTTCATTGTTTTCAACTGTAATTATTTTGCCTTCATTCAGGCTGTGATTGCTGTATAATCTTTTTAATTCGTTTAAAATATCCTGAGTCTGTACTTCTGAATAATGTAATGTTAATTCGCCTCGTTCAGCAGAACCTAGTTCTCTTTGTATCTGTATTTCGTCAATCAGGTTTTGCGAAGCACCAACAATAGTATCGGCAATCTCCCGCATTTCTACAGGGTTGTCAATATCTTTTAAAATTGCAGATAAACCTGAAATTCCCCCTGCAATATTTAAGATGTCGTGGATAAAAATACGCTCAAGCGAACGGCGTCTTTTCTCGTGACTGATATCGATAATCGAGAACATGGTAAGTTCTTCGTCTTCGAAATTTAAAGGGCTAGCGGTAACCCTTAAGTCAATGGTGTCGTTTTTCGAGGTAAGAATTTTACATTCTTTTGTTGACCGGTTTCCGGCCAAGGCTTCGATAATAGCATTGGCTGCCCCACACGATTTACAGAATTTTGTGGTTCCGCAACCGTATTTTGAATACACGGCATTTCTGCATGTAATCGCATCTCCGGGTCTTTTCCCGAGAAAAAATGCTATTTCAGGAGAATTAAAAAACTCACGATAACTTTGGTTGGCATAAACAATCTGGTGGCGTTTATTTAATATCAGAACCATTTGTGAAATGGATTCGACAAAGCTTACCAATTGTTTATTTTGGATAATTTGTACCGGTTGGTCGGGATGGTAGCCAATCATGGCATGAGATCCAACTTCCGATGTTACAAGGTTAATTTCTTCAAACATCTCAGCGTCCAATTAAGAGTTCGATTGCAAGATAGTATACATTTTAATAATAACAAAATGTTTCGTTTAGGAATAACTTATTGAGAATGAGTATTGTTAGCTATGTTAAATACGATTTGCTTATTCATTAAGGAAGGATGGCCCGGAAGCATTAAAAAAGGAATACCCGATTCTGAAAACAGAATGATATTCCTTATCATGTATTGTAATGTTATTGAGTTTTATTTTATCCCACCCGGTTTGATGTATTCTTTATTTGGCAGATCGATTAGCAACTCGCGTTTGTTTGCATCGAAACGCGAAAAGCCACGATCAAAAATCCGGTAATCGGGATGTGGTTTATGAGCGCTTTTCATCGCACTTACTACTGGTGTGCCGGTTATGTCTTCTACTGCGGCTGCAAAAAGTGGGTCGTTCAGGTCACCTAATGGATAAGCATTAAAAAGATCGTCAAATACTTCAATGTCAGGTGCAAAACCATCTTTAAAGTCGGTAACTCCATAGGCATTTGCATAACGCAGTACAATCGGTTGTAACCCCCAGTTATCGATTTCTGCTGCATCCGAATCGGAGTAAAAATCTTCCGGTTTTAGCGTGATGGATGCAGTATATTTGCCATAAGTCGTATCACCTAGCGTTGTAACAGCCATATAGGGGCGTAACCCTGTTATCGTTAATTCAGAAGCAGATGCAGTCCCTGATCCGGTTAAAATATGAATGTGATCAAGGTTCATTTTAACTGGAACAGTCTTATCGAAGTCGACTTCAATCTGGTTCATGATCTGACTACTTGTCCAGTAATCCTGGTATTTATCGTTCCATTGATAGGTAACCAGTACATCTTCATTGTTAACATTGGAAGAAGGAGCCAGCACACTGCAAAGATGCTGGGCTGCAGTAATTGTTCCTCCCGGATTATAACGAAGATCTAAAACAATATCATTAATGCCCTGATTAACAAAATTTTGCAATGCCGAATCGATAGCATTATTGTACTTGGCAATATATTGTGCATAAAACAGGTATCCGATTTTTGTTCCTTCGTATTCAACCACCGAAGTTTTCATTACAGGATTGAGGTTCAATTCGAGGGCAGTTAAATTAACACTTTCGGCAGGGGCAATTCCTGATTCGGTTCTTTCGCCCAATGTAAATGTTAAGTTTTCGCCATCCAAAAGGTCGGTGTAGTTTTCGTCAGTAATGTCGCCCCCGTTGATAAGCATTATGATATCGCCCCTTTTGATTCCGGCCGTTGCTGCCGGGGTGTTAGGATATACATATTCAACAATGGCAAAATAAGTTCCGGTATTCGAAAAAACACCAAATGCCAGCGACCATCCATACGATTTTTCAATTCCCTGGAAACTGTTTTCCAACGCCTGCACGTCATCGGTAATATACGACCATTTATCATCTTTGTACAGGAGTTTTTTGAAATAGGCCTTCGAGTCGGTTTCGTAGCTATAATCAATATTGGGCATTTTATCATACCATAAATAAATATCGGTCATGGCTTCGTTAATGAACTTATTCACTTTTTGGGTTAAATCCGGATCGGGAACTTCTCCGTTTTTGTCGCATGCAATAAACGAACCGGCAAAAACAACTGCCAAAAGCAAAAGAACAATCCGACTTTTTCTCATAATCCTGAACTTGTTTGTTAAAAATGTAGTTGGTTCCTACGCATTACAAGTATAGTAAAGTTTCTATTTCATAAACGTTTCGGAAAAATATTTCGTACGGCAGAACAAAATATTTTCATTTTTAAGATTTCTTGTCTTCCGGGTATTCAATCCGAACATGGTAGATGTTCAGCAGTTTTTGTAAAAGTGTTTCTTTGATCGTTTTAATGTCGCGGAAAGTCAGGTCCGATTCATCCAATTGTTTATCATTGATTTTTTGATCGATCATCTTATTAATTAGTTCTTCCAGTCTATCGTGCGTTTTTTCCTTCATGCTTCTCGATGCAGCTTCAATTCCATCCACCAGCATTACCACTGCGGCTTCTTTGGAGTGGGGAAGTGGCCCTGGATAAATAAATTGCTTTTCATCCACTTTTTCATTAGGGTTGTCTTCCTTGTGTTTCAAATAAAAATATTTGGCCTTGGTTGTCCCATGGTGTGTGGCAATAAATTCGATTATTGGTCCGGGCAGTTTGTATTTTTGTGCCATCCGAACTCCGTTCTTCACGTGATCGATAATTACCTCGGCGCTTTTTTTGTAATCCAGTCTGTCGTGCGGATTCATACCAATAACCTGGTTTTCGATAAAAAAATTGGGATGAGCAATTTTACCAATGTCGTGATAAAGCGCTCCGGCCCGTACCAAAAATGGGTTTCCGCCAATTTTAAGAATTACTTCCTCGGCCAGGTTGGCAATCTGAATCGAATGCTGAAAAGTACCGGGAGCTTCTTCTGCGAGTTTTCGCAGCAGCGGCTGATTACTATCCGATATTTCAATCAACGTTACATCCGAAATAAAACCAAATAATTTCTCAAAAATATAGATGAGAATGTATACCAACATAATCAATACGCTACTTATGGCAAACCATTTCATAATGCTTAGGTTGAGCAATACAAACGTACCTTCGTGGATCAGGTTCAGGGCAGTATAAACAATGGCATAGGTTAAAAATACCCACAATGCCGCAAGTACGAGGTGTACCCGTCGGTGCATTTTATTCAGACTGAATACGGCTACAATTCCTGCCGACACCTGCAAAAGGATAAACTCATAATTATTTGGCGCATAAAAACCAATCAGGAGGGTAGTTATAAATAGTGTGAAAATAGCGGTTCTTGAGTCGAAAAACGTTCGAACAACAATTGGAAGTATGGCAAACGGGACCATGTAAATATGGAGGTTCGGAAAGGTATCTATAAAATGACCGATCAAAACGGTTCCGGTAATCAACATCAGTAAAAATAGCAGGCGGTTTAAATAGCCAAGAATATCGGGCCTGTAAATATAAAGGAACACAAAAATTAGTCCGAGTAAAACAAGAATCAGTAAACTCTTTCCCCCGGCTACCATGTATCGGTTAAATTCCTTTCCTCGTTCCTTTTCATAACTGGCTTTTAACGATTCCAGGACCTGGAATTTCTCGCTGTCGACAATTTCCCCTTCCAGCACTATTCGCTCACCCATTCGGACCATGCCACGTGTGAGTGAAATTTTTTGCAGCTCTTCATCGATATCCTTTTGAGTGGTGCTCTCATCATAAGTTAAATTGGCAGAAATATAATGTTCCAGTGCGAATGAATTCAGCCAGACAGTGCTTTTCCCCTGGGATTTTAATCCAAGAACAAAAGAATGTAGCCTGTTATAAGCTGTTTTTTCGGAATACAAAGAAGAGGTGGGAACGCGGGTTACACTGGTACCTCTAATTATTCGGATACTACTTTTATCAGCTAATTCATTGTACGAATCGATTGAAAATTGAAGAATTCCTGCTGCATACAATGCCTTAAGCTGATCTTTAACGGCTTGTAAAACAGTTGTTTTTGCTTCATCCAGCTCAATTTCTGACGACAGAATGTCGTGGTCAAATTTTTGCAGGTTGGTATTGGCAACGTTGGTATCGCAAACAAAATACGGAATAACCGATTTAAGCTGTTCCTGTTGTTCATCTTCCAGTTCGAGTGGGGTTTTCAAAATGGCGAAATCGAATGGCGCCACCAGGTTGTCGTGTTTCCATGGAAATCCCTTCTGGTATTCGTATTTAAATTTTGGTTCACCTGGTAATATCAGGTAAAGCGCCACGGCAGCTACCAAAAACATCGAAATCTGTACTATTATTTTGGTATATTTTTTTAGCCTGTTGTAAAATTTATTCATACCTACGGGATTGAGTAATTGTGGTTCAATTTATAATATTTGTTCGCACAAACAGAGTAAAACCTCTATTTTAAATGAAAATTGAACATTTTGTCCGTAACCGGTTTTCATTTTTTTATAGATTTGTGAGAAATCAATACCAGGGCGCCAGTTCTGTTATCAAAAATAAAATTAAGAAATAATTGATGAATTACGGCATTTCCAACCTTAGTATCATCCCGGTACGAATCGAACCTTCGGAAAGAAGTGAAATGGTAACACAGATATTGTTTGGCGAGCACTTTGAAATGCGTGAGCAAATGGTTGGCTGGACCAACGTGAAACTGGCATACGATGGCTACGAAGGTTGGGTTGATTCGAAGATGATCGCCCCAATTAACAACCGAACTTTCAGTAAGATAGAAAATAGTCCCTTTGCGATTACATCCGATATCATCACAATCGTTCCGGTTACCGACGAGCAAAACCTTATGTTGGTTGCCGGAAGTACCCTGCCGGTTTGGAGGCCATATTTGAAACAGTTTTCGGTGACACGCGAAACCTACCTGGCCACGGGAAAAGTACTTTACGGTAAACCAAAAGATGCACGTGAAATTGTAATTCAACAAGCTTTGAAATATTTTAACGCTCCGTATTTGTGGGGAGGAAGAACCCCGTTCGGAGTTGATTGCAGTGGACTGTCGCAAATTATTTACAAAATGATAGGGATAAAACTTCCGCGAGATGCCAGCCAACAGGTGAAAGTTGGTACAGCGATGAGTTTTGTGGATGAAGCTGAACCTGGCGATCTCGCATTTTTTGATGACGACGAAGGAAACATTGTGCATGTTGGAATTATCTGGAAACGAAATAAAATTATTCATGCTTCGGGACAAGTGCGTATCGATAACATGGATCAGTTCGGAATTTTTAACATCGATACGCAACGCTACACTCACAAATTACGTGTAATGAAGAAAATAATCGGAACCAATGGAACATATTGAGTTTGTAATATATGTATTGATTTTTGTGGCCATTATTTTTTTGGTAATTAAATACTGGAAAACAGGTCGAAGAGATTGATTTCTGCAACCTGACTGATATTCATTTTCTTACATTTTAATCGTTCGAAATGTATACATATTCATATCCACGCGCAGCTTTAACCGTTGACGCCATTGTTGTAGCCAAAAACAACAAACAAAAGTATATTCTGCTTATTGAACGTGGACGCGGACCTTTTAAAAGTAAATGGGCTTTGCCGGGTGGTTTTATTGAAATGGATGAAACCCTGGAGCAGGCATGCATTCGTGAATTGCATGAAGAGACGGGGCTACAGGTGAATAAGATGGAACAATTCAGGACTTACGATGCCCTCAATCGCGATCCACGCCACCGCACTATTTCTGTAGTATTTTCGGTTGAATTGGATGAATTGAGAGCCGTTACCGGAAGCGATGATGCCAGTCAGGCCAAATGGTTCGCGGTAAATGACTTACCCGAGCTGGCTTTCGATCACCAGCAGATTCTTGACGATTTCTTTTTAAGTAAATTTTAATGGCTATCGATCGAATGAAGCATTAAAAACGAGTGCATTACAATTTGGTGGATTTCGGATAAATATTCGTGAACTGCCTTGGTACTTCCGGGAAGCGAAAATACAAGTGTTTTGTTTTTCACCCCCGCCTGCGACCGGCTCAACAAAGCATTTGGTTTTTCGGCTCCGTACTTCAGCCTGATCATGTCTATAATTCCCGGAATTTCGAAATCGATGAATTCAGAAATCACACGTGGCGCAATGTCGCGTGGCCCGATTCCGGTGCTGCCGGTGGTGTAGATAATATCGAAATTCTGCCCCGCTGCCAAGGTCAGTTCTTTTTCCAATACCGTGGTTTCATCAGGAATTACGGTTCGGTTGGTTTCGCATAAATAACCTTTCGGGTTGAACCAGTCTTTGCTGAGTTTCTCGATAAGTGGGCCACTTTTGTCATTGTATATACCTTCAAATGCACGGTCGCTCAAGGTGATCACTTTAATTCTGAAAGTCTTCGGAACATATTCAAGTACACTTTCGGTAGTAAGTTTTCCGGGTTTTACAACCCTGCAAAAAATTCCTTCTGTTGGCATAATGCAGCTTCCTGCCTGCTGAAAGATTTCGCAATTATCACCGTGACATTTTTTACCTATCTGGGTTACTTCAAGTTCTATATCGTTACAAACAAAACGGTCAAAAGGCCGGGTTTTGTGTACTTCGAACCCTTGTGTGGTGATATTTTCGGCGAATTCGCCGTATTTAATGGGCCGCCCCAACCGGCCTTCAAAACTTTTAATACTTTCATCGGCAAGTAAACTCACCTGGCGATGCCATTTCCCGGCGTGTGCATCTCCCCGAATTCCTTCGGGTGTCAACACTATTTCTTCAACAGGTTTTTTTATTGTTCCTTTCTTTTCTGAAATATTGAGGGAAACTATTTTGATGAACTTTTTATCCATTATTTATGTCAATTACAGGTCGGTTTTTTCTTTCATATCAAGTTTGATATCGCGTATCCTCATTTGTTTATCGACTGCCTTGCACATGTCGTAAATCGTAAGTAGTGCAATGTTTACAGCTGTTAACGCTTCCATTTCGACACCAGTTTGGCCGATACATTTTGTAAGGCTATTAACACGAACCCCGGAATCTGTCACTTCGGCTTTTACTTCCACTTTACTTAACTGGAGCGGATGACAAAGCGGGATTAGTCGTGAAGTTTCCTTGGCAGCCTGGATGCCTGCAATTTCGGCAATCGTTATAACATCGCCCTTCTTTATTAGGTTTTCGCGAATGAGTTTTACGGTTTCGGCTTGTAATTCGATAAACCCGGATGCTTGTGCAATCCGCATCTGTTGTGGTTTGTGTCCCACGTCAACCATGTTGGCTTTGCCTTTGTTGTCGATGTGTGATAATTTGTTCATAAGTTATCCTCCAATATTTGAAAATTCGTGGGTATCTGTTCCAAGCCCGGTTTTTGGTTTATTCTGAACGGCTTGCCGATAGGCATCTTCGATGCCAAGTTCGCGCACATTGTATCGTAAATTAGAATGTAAACACGGAACCAGATAACCATCGGCTGTAAGACGCAACCGGTTGCAGATGCTACAGATTCCGCCTTCACCGCCTTCCACAGTATAAAATTCGCCAGTCCGCAAGTCCATCTGTTTGATAAAACGTATTTTCAGATTTCTCGCTTTACAAAATGCACGCACTGTTTCTTCGTCCTTTTCATTTTCTCCCTTTATCCGAACAAAATTTATTTTTACAGGCAAGAGTTCAGCTTCAATGGCTGCATCAATCCCTTTCAGTGCGTCTTCGAGGTTTCCCAACCGGGTTATCTTTTTAAACTTTTCCGGATCAAGCGTGTCGAGACTGATGTTCACACGCGATAAACCCGCGGCTTTTAGTTCTTTGGCATATTTTGGAAGAAACACGCCGTTGGTGGTCATCCCAATTTCATCGATTTCGGGAAGCAACGAAAGCATGCTGACCAATTCAGGAAGATCTTTTCGTACCAGTGGTTCTCCTCCGGTAAGTCGAATCTTTTTTATCCCCAGTTTTGTGCCGGCCCTTACTACATCCAGTATTTCGTTAAAACTTAGTATTTCGTCACGGTTTTTCCACACCACGCCTTCGGCGGGCATGCAGTATTTGCAACGGAAATTACAGCGGTCGGTAACCGAGATTCGCAGATACGTAATATTTCGGTTAAAGCGGTCGAACATGGACAGGGGTACCTTTTTCTAAATGGTTGATTTCTGTCGGAACTTCAAGCAAAGCGTTAGCGCTAACCAGTGCGTTGATGTGCGCCGAACCATGGAACGAAATCTCGTCGACGGTCCCTTCTTCGTTGATAATTACCGGTACAATTGCAAGGCGGTCCGCATTTTTACGGTGATAATCAAAATTTATCGTCGACAATATTCTCAAGGGTCTGAAATTGGCGCCGAGCAGTTTGTAAATTACAGGTTTAGCGATAAACTCAAACTGGGCAAGCGACGAAACAGGATTTCCTGAAAGTCCTAAAACATACTTCATCCCTTTTTGTGAGAAAGTCATCGGATTGCCGGGTTTGATACCGGTGCGGTCCCAAAAAATCTGAAAGCCGAGTTCTTTTAACAGTTCCGGAATAAAATCGAAATCACCTACCGAAGCTCCACCTGTGAATATTACGATGTCGCTTTTTTCCAACGATTCCAGGAAGTGTATTTTTAGATTTTCATAATCGTCGGCCAGCAACAAAGTATCAATAACTTCAAGGTTCATTTTGTACAGTTGCGTTACCAACTGGTTCGTGTTGCTGTTTCGGATCTGTCCCGGTTTTGGTGTTTCAGAGGGATGGACCAGTTCGGTCCCGGTGGAAATGACGGTGATTTTCGGACGACGAGATACCTGAACACCCGCATAACCTGCACCCGAGAGTACTGCCATTTGCGGAGTGTTTATGATTGTGCCGCTTTTTATAAGCAATTCTCCTTTTTGATAGTCTTCTCCCCTGAAACAAATGTTATGAAACGTTTTTGGATTCAGACAACAGACCCGGTTTTCGCTGATCTTTTCAGAATCCTCCACTTTGAAAACACAATCACAACCATCGGGGACAGCAGCACCTGTCATTATTTTAACGCACTGGTTTTTACCTACTTTTTTAGAGGAGACCATTCCTGCCTGAATTACGCCAAGTACTTCCAGTTCGTTGTTGATGTCATCGCGGTGGCAGGCGTAACCATCCATGGCCGATTTATGAAAAGGTGGCATGTCCATGTCTGCCAAAATATCTTCGCGCAAAACGCGGTTAAAAGCTTTGTCAAGCGCTACTTCTTCGCTTGCAAACACAGCCTGCATATTATTTATTACGCCTTGTATTTCTTCAAATTTGTTCATCCGATGAATTGTATTTTCTGGTTCTGAAAGACTATATTTTCAAGGTTTAAATTAAAGTGCCGGCCATCGTTTTCGACTAAAACAGGATGGTGAAGCAAATGCTTGTGTTTTACGATTTTTCTGCCTTCTAAATTTACAAATAAAAAGAGTCCCGGTTGCACTAACTCATGCAATCCCCCCGATTCACAAACAAGGGCTGAAGAAGGCAGTAGCTCGGCCAGATTATCAAAAGCTTCGCGCAAATGTGTTTGTTCCGCCATTACAAAAAATACTTTATCGGCGCCTGCCTGCAACATCAGCGAGCTGTCTTTCCAGGTGTTTTGAGTTTCTTCCACAATCACGAAATTTTCACCTTTTCTAACAACCTCGTTTTCTGAGTATGAATGAAAATGTGATGAAATTTTTATCCCGATAACCGGGGTCGATTCTGAAAGTTTTGCAATGATTTGACAGGCTAATGTAGTTTTGCCCACATTTCTGCCGTTGCCGGCAATCAGCAAAAGATGGGGGAGTAATGTTTTTTTCACCAGGGTTTCTGTCATAACCTGTCTTTATTAATTCATTTTCAGGAAAGCAGACAGCAGAATCACAGGAATTGGATTTACTGACTCTCCTTTCCAAGTTTGTTTCTGAATTCAGAAACGCGGGAGGACAACCTGTTTCCGGGTTATCCCTTCGGCCGAAACACCCTGGCTCACGCTTTAGGTGTGGCGGCTCGGAGATTGATTTGCAAATATAGTAAAGAATATAGATGAGTGGATATGTTTGAGGGGTAGATTATTTATTTGAAGTTGTTCAAAATAGTTTCAAAGGGAGACAGGTTTTCATTATATTTAAGCCGATGTCAACAGTGGTAATATAATGTTTAAACTACAGTTTTTTATCGGTTTTATCCTCGCGATATGTTTTGTAAACGTACAGGAAGTAAATGCGAAATCGCTTTTTCAATCGGAAAGATTGGATACTACAATTTACCACTTACAACCCGATACGACGGTTGGGCCTTTTAATAGTAGGTACGCTTTGCTTCCTGGAAATGATTTCAGAAAGAAGAGTTCCTTTCTAAACGACTTGAGAGTTAATTTGAAACACGCCGAAATCGAATCTTCAGGTTGGCAACTCGACAGCATTGTTTTTACTGCATGGAGTGAAGAATTGCAAGAGATTGTAAAATCGCGACGACAGGCTTTTTTAGCGAACGAACCTGAAAACATAATGCAGTTGCGTAATTACAACTGGGACAGCGAAAAAGATCACTGGATTATAGATGAGGCGCAATATTATTTTTTAAATGAAACAGGTCAGCTCGATTCGTTGGAGATTCAAAAACGTGTAACTCTCAATTATATTTTGTACACAAAGAAAATATATTCCTATCAGGAAGGGTTGTTACACGATGAGATCACAAAGGAAAAATTTGATGAATTTGAGGATTGGAAATTGCTTCTTCGACATGGATATGAATACGATTCGCTAAAACAACTGACCCGGGTGTATACGCAGGAATGGGATAAATTCTCAGGTAATCATTGGTCGACATACGAGTACGTTAAATACGATTACGACTTGTCGGGGAACCTAATTTTGGAGACGGGCTATGATTATGACGATTACGAAATGATTGCGACAAAAAAATATGCGATTGAATATTCGTTTAACGAGTTCAACAAGTTAACAACAGCAATTGAATATGTAAAAGGCTGGCAGGAAGGAATGTTTGTGGCCGGACGAAAACAGGAAAATACCTATGATTCAGGAAGTAGGTTAATCGGGGAAATTTACTACAATTGGGATTACGATATGGATAACTGGTTGGAAGAGTCGCGTAAATGGATTGAATATACGGGAAGCACAACACTGCTCCAGAGTATCAAAACCCAGGAGTGGACAGGTGAGTGGACCGACAAGTTACTGGCCGACTATCTGTCAGAAATGGATATTTCAGTAAATGGCCTTGCGAATTACGCTTTTGTAACTTCGTTTTTGCCGGTATTTGAAATTGATGGTTTGGTTTGCGATCGTATCGATCATTTTGAATCGATAAATTCTTCATGGCAGTCGAGGGGAGCGGCCACTTATTATTTTTCACAGGGTTGGCCGGTCGGAGTTTCTACTTCCTATCGAACAACGGTAAAAGTATTTCCTAATCCTGTAATCGATCGGTTACAAATTACCGCGGATTCTCGTCAGAAAATAGACTGTACACTTTTCGATTTGAATGGTAGAATATTGTTCCGCAAAACTTTTACCGGAAATACTAATATCAATCTGCAATCGCTGGTTCAGGGCGTTTATCTTTTGGAATTGAAAGAAAATGGCAGTCGAATTTTAAACGAAAAAATCATAAAAAAATAGGGGGCTGCACTGGTGCACTATCTCATAAACTGTGTAAATGATTAACGATATTAAAATGGTTTAATTATCATTTATGCAAGGTGGTTTTTCCAGTCTGACTGAACCTTCCTGCCTGCATACGGAAGTATGTACCTGTGGGTAACCCGGATGCATCCCATTCGATTTGATGAGTGCCAGGATGAACCGCTTTATCAACTAATGTTTTAATTTCCCTTCCATATAAATCAAATACTTTAATTGTTACCTTTTCTGTATGGGGCAAGGTGTATTCAATTACGGTTGTTTGACTGAAAGGGTTCGGGTAACTTTCGCCTAATTCGAAACCACTGGAATGATTTGCATTATTCGCGCGGAACTCGAACTGAACCGGATATGGCCTTCCGGGAATATCACGCCACATTGCCATAAACGATATCGAATAGGTTTGACCGGGTTGAAAAGGAGTTGTAAGTGTTTGAAAAATAGATTCGCCATTAATCCCGTTTCCCCACATGCCAATACTCACGGTATCATTGCTGCTGCATTTTATCCTGCTCACATCAGGAGATTTGGAATTAGGCCATCTGGTCCAATCAGAAACGGAACCCAGTGGCATTGGGCCGAATATTGGATTCTCATTAAAATTCCAATTTCTAAGTAGATTGTGATCACATTCTTCCAAACATACCGGGTCGGCCGGGCAATACTTAACCGTAAAAACATCGCCATAAACCCAGGTTGCGTAGTTTTCTTCCTGAACATAAACCTGATAAGTTCCAGCCGGGAAATTAGATGGAATATTCCAAATTTCATTTCCATCGTTTATCGTACTTGAATTTACAACTGCAGTAACAGCCCATGTGCTGACATCGATTAGATAGACAAGCACATTCCAGGCTTGGTCACCGCCAGTCCAGTTGATTGTAATTTCTGTGCCAGCACAAATTGAATCGCCATTGAAAACCAAATCGTTTAGTTCAACCGGTTCGGGGCTGATGATTCGAAGTTGAAGCGTTGACTCGTCACACTCTTCTATTGGCTCTAAAATTGTTTCGTCGGGCGGCAGAGGTCTTGGGCACCAATCACGATCCCAATCATTCATGGAAACAATCTCAACATCTCCAATCACATCCGGTGGAATTTCCAAATCGAACCTGCCGTTAAGGTCTGTAACAGTTTCTGCAATTAAAGTTTGGCCTTCAATGGTCCGCATTACCATAAGAATGCCTTCCAGGTTAACTCCCTCCCACTTGGGTTGCAATACGCCTTTAAATGTATTTCCGGAAAGCATATACTTAAAAGTTGCCTTTCCGCTGCCACCACCACCGTAAACAAGCAGTCCATTTTGCAGGTCTTCGCACTGGCTTGTATCGAAAACTGTACCTCCGGTTGCCAGTAAATCGCAGGGGGTTTCTAAAATATCTTTAGACCATGTAGCGCCATAATCAGTTGAAGAATTTATGCCTCCTCCGTTGTTGTCAATCGATTTTACAGTTTCGGCCAGCGCTTTGCCTGCTTTAAACTTCCCGGCCCTTAACGCTGAGGTATTGGTTCCGGATGATACCACTTTCCATGAATTTCCACTGTCAAAGGGGAACACTTTAAATTCTTGTGGAGTTTAACTATCTCAAAAGCATATTTAAAGCT
>WOYI011120539.1_pt1 | contig 15575 bp, 12 predicted proteins | sample 6423411 | NCBI WGS metagenome assembly WOYI01 (sample SAMN13441803, study PRJNA592873) | oil field metagenome | biome: oil field; feature: oil-well bore; material: oil-contaminated soil; isolation source: oil-contaminated soil from oil-well borehole | place: Germany: Wietze | collected 2016-10-18 ...
AATGATAGTAAGATACAGGGCGGCTACGAAATTACAGCATTTTCGGGACACTACCGGTGCATAGAGAAAAGCTCTTTCCTGAGGTGCATCTTTTGTCGTGCATCCTTCGCAAGCATCTTCCCACATTGGCTATCAGCATTGATCCGCAGTATGCAGATGCCTGGTACAACAAAGACGTTGCCCTTAAGGCGCTCGGCCGCACATCCGAAGCAGATGCCGCTTTCGCCAAAGCCGAGGAGCTGGAGAATAAAGCCTGATCTCTATTTTTTTACTATCGGTGAATATGTATGAGACAACTATCTAATATCTTGTCAAGCAGACTGCTGGCCGCCGTCCTTGCCGGGCTGCTGCTCTGCATGCCTGCATTTGCCTGGGGCGACTTGTGGGGCAAGAGTTCTGTCTTCGAGGTGCAGAAGACGAATGATGGACTAGAGAGCCTTTTTTCACCTTTTAGCACAGCTAATTCCAGAGGACAGATTTCAATCAATATGGTCTATTGATATCGTTTTCAGTCTGTGATAGGGCTATTTACTCAAGCATATCATCGGGTGACACCAGCATCAATCGATCTATTCAAAGGAGCTAAACACATAACTCTACAGATCTCATCTACATAATTCAGTGAAGAGCCAAAGCAGATATCTAGCCGAGAATGAAGTTCAGAGCAGTCCCAACCACAAGGGCAGCGACAAGCCTCAAAGCCACTGATTTTGCCGTTCCCGAGACTCCAAGCTCCTTGAGCATCACCATGAATGTTGCTACACAGGGCATATACATGGCCAAAACCACGGCAGCAACAACATACTGCACCGGAGTCATATCCAGGGGAGCGAACATGCCTATCCCAACGTCCTTGCGGAGAAAGCCTATAATCAATGCCGTGGCAGCATCGCTGGGAAGGCCCAGAAGCCCGGATACAACCGGCTTCAGCTCCACGCCGATCAGATGCATCAGTCCGGTCAGATAGAAGAAGTTCATTATGATCATGCCTAGACCGATATAAGGCACGGCCTCCTTCAGAAACTCCCGCACCCGAATGAAGGTCTTCTTCAAAAGGGCTCTAAGATTTGGCATGCGGTAGGGAGGGATCTCCAGGAAGATCTCCGGCGACTCACCGCCAATGAACCTGTGGAGAAGATAGCCTGCGATCACAAAGGAGAGAAATAAGGTGGCATAGACTATGAAGATATACCTGAGGCCATAGGGAGCGAGGATGCCGAATATCATGGCGCTCTGAGAGGCGCAGGGAATGGCCATGGTCACCAGAGTCGCTGCCAGATACCTCTGCTTGGCCGACTCCAGTATTCTGACCGAGAGAACAGCAGGAACGCTGCAGCCCATTCCCAATACGCAAGGCAGGATAGCAGCACCATGAAGGCCTATCCTGTGCATGAAGGCATCCAGGATGACGCTCAGCCTGGGAAGGTAGCCGATATCCTCCAGTATGCCCAGAAGCAGATAGAAGGGAATCAAAAATGGCAAGACTATCCCTAGAGGAATATAGAGGCCGGTGGTCAGAATTCCAAAGGACTTTAAGAGCTCAGGACTGCTGCCAATCAATATCTCCCTTAAGAGCTCTGAGCTGATGTATCCTTGCACTAAATCGGTTATGAAATTGGAGTATGCGATGAATATGGGATCGGTGACCTTCAACTGCAGAGTCTCGCCGACCTCGATTACCAGGCTGAAGGAGAGATATAAAAGCAGCAAGGCTATGGGGATGCCCGTTAGGGGCTTGAGCGAGATATCCTCCAGCCGGTCAAAGAGGGATGGATGCCGATGCAGAACTTTCTGGCTCTTCTCAGCTATCTCCCCAATCCGCGCCCAGCGCTGGTCAGAGGATTCAAACTGCACTGGCGGAGGTGTTTTGGCTTTTCCAATAGCCTCCACCAGATCGTAGATTCCCTGACCGCTGACAGCTACTGTGGGAATCACATCCACCCCCAGCTCCTCTGCCAGAACGGCGGTATCGATCTCGATTCCTTTGCGGGTGGCCACATCCCATAGGTTGAGGGCCACTACGGTGGGAAGGCCTCTCTCCAGGATTTGAAGGGTTAGATTGAGATTTCTCTCCAGATTGGTGGAATCGATCACATTAACCACCACATCTGCCCCTTGCTCCAGAATCTGGCCGGTCACCTCCTCTACCTTGGATGTGGGCTCAAGTGAGTATACGCCAGGCGGATCGATGAGGGTGGCCATCTTCTCTCCCAGCTTCATTCGTCCTTCCGTATACTCGATCGTGGTTCCGGGATAATTGGCTGAGACCACCTCGATTCCTGTAAGCCGGGAAAAGATAACGCTCTTTCCCACATTGGGGTTTCCCATCAGAAGGATCTTCAAGATCTATTGCTCCCTCTCTATCGCATCATATGATCTAGAGACTGCAATTAGCTATGAAATTATTAAATTCTTGGGTCGATTTGAATTCACCTTATCTCGCTCCTATCTATAGCCAGCCATTATAAAAACCTGGTTTGCCATCAGAAAGAAGCCACCACGAGAAATTGTCCTATAGATAATGCATTGATCAAAATAATAAACGCAAAGTTCAAATAGTATAAAATCTTAATACTCTTAAAAAAATTAGATAGATATATGCTTGAATCCGAATCTATTCAACATCTTAATGGCATGACCCTATTAAGATGTAACTGCTGTTCGGAATTCTACAGATATGAGGGAGGACGCAAATGCCGATGACGATGTTAATACCGATTGGAGTTATCATGTTGAGTGGTGCGGTAGGAGGAATTGTGAATGCGCTTGTAAGCGACAATGGCTTCATCAAGCCCAGCGAGGAGAGTGCTGGAGAGGTCACAATAATCCGTCCCGGCTTTGCCGGCAACATCCTCCTGGGAGCAGTTGCCGCCTTCGTCTCCTGGGGCCTATATGGAGCCTTTGCTAATACCGCTCTATTCGGCACGGCCACGGGAATTGGAACCGAGGAGATCTCTGTATCCATATCCTCCATCGCCGGCGCCCTGCTGGTAGGGATAGGAGGGGCTCGCTGGCTGACCAATGAGGTGGACAAGAAGCTGCTCCGCACAGCCGCCACCGCTGCCGCCGCCTCCAAGGCGAACTTCGAGGAATCCCGGAAGATCGCCATAGGCACTCCTGCTCAGGCCTTCAATATCGCCAAGAAGATGTACCAGAATGAGCAATCTCGGTCCTGATGGGCCTTTATGATCACAGAGAGCATGTAGGCAATTCAGGCGATGTCTGGAAGCATTTCCTGCTGCTTGAGGTGGCAGATTGCCTCCTCACCCCCGATAGCAGCCTGGTTTATGCAGAAAGCCATGTAGGACGCCCGAAATATGCCCTAAAGCCATCTGGTGATTGGGAGAGCGGAATCGGCAGAATCTGGCCGGCTCTGCCTCTCCTAAAAGATTTTCCTTATTTTAATATTTTGGCGGAATTCAATTCCATCGAATCAATCCGCCCTCTGCAGATAGAATTCTATCCTGGGTCTGCTCTATTGGTAGCGGAGCTGGCGAAGAGAAAGAAGGCGGATCTCTTGGTCGAGATTTGGGATATAGATCCTGCAGTCAGAGCGGCCTGGAATGAATATCTCGATCATTCTTTTATATCGTTTCATCTTGATGATGGCTTTTCCGGAGCTATGTCCCTGTTGAAGAGAGCTCCTCCTGGTCTTCTCTTTATAGATCCTCCTTTCACCACTCCAGAAGACAAGCAAGCGGCAGAGAAGCTCTTCTGCACTGCGATTAGTCTCGGCTGGACGGTATTATGCTGGCATATGATGGCTACTATCCCTAAAGAGACTTCTTCGTCCTTTCCCGATCAATCCATTGAGTTTTCCATCAAGTTCTCCCGGATTGGACTGGAGTATGCCGGAGCTGAAGGATGCAGCATCCGGGCAGCGTCTCCGGATGAGAAAATGATCCGCCGCATATCTGCCCGGATCAAGGCCTTTCTGCAGATCATCAGATAATTATTATCCACTGAGGGGCGTAGGGGCAGAGAAAGCCCCCGGTGTTTACGCCGGGGATGAATCGTGCCCCCACCATTACGCTACAAAACTAGATATACCATACCCGCGTAAATATGTATGTGTTAAAGTCTTTCAAATATAGGATTTATCCGACCAAGGCGCAAACTACTAAAATGGAGCGGACGCTAGACCTTTGTCGATGGGTATATAATGAGACTTTAGCATATCGAAAAACCCTATTTGAAACCGAAGGTAAATCAAGCTCTAAATATGCAACAAATGCACTTCTTCCTACATGGAAGGTCGATAAGCCAGATCTGAAGGAAGTCTTTTCCCAAACTCTCCAGAATGTCCAAGAGAGGGTTGATTTAGCTTTCAAGGCATTCTTCAGGCGAATCAAGGCAGGAGAGAAGCCGGGATATCCCAGATTCAAGGGAAAGGGCTGGTATGATTCATTCACATATCCTCAGATGGGGTTCAAGCTCGATAATGGCCTTCTTAAGTTGTCTAAGATAGGCAACATCAAGATCAAGCTTCATAGGCCCATAGAAGGCAAGATCAAGAGGCTAACTGTCAGAAGGACAGCCACGGGGAAATGGTTTGCGTGCTTCTCAGTTGAAATTGAAGACCAGCCTAAACCACCTTGGAAAGATGGCACTCTGGTTGGCATAGATGTCGGTCTAGAATCCTTTGCCACACTTTCAAATGGCGAGAAGATATCTAATCCTCGATTCTTCCGAGAAGAAGAACACGAGTTAGCTAGAGCCCAAAGGAAACTCTCTAAGGCTCCTAAAGGAACTCCAGATCGCAAGAAAGCTCTTAAGGTTGTTGAGCGAGTCCATGAGCGGATAGCAAATAAGCGATACGAATTTGCTCATCAAATTAGCAATGATCTGGTTAAGAGATTTGGCCTAATAGCCTTTGAAGATCTCAATATCAAAGGAATGACTAAAAACCATTGCCTAGCTAAAAGCATCCATGATGTAGCTTGGAATATGCTAGTGACTTTAACCTCTTACAAGGCTGAGAGAGCCGGTTCGATGGTTGTCTTAGTAGATCCAAGAAATACGTCAAAGATGTGTTCTAGGTGTGGTATCCTAGTCGAAAAGACTCTTTCTGATCGAGTCCACAATTGCCCTCAATGCGGTCTTTCAATGGATCGAGACTGGAATGCTGCAATCAACATACTCAGATTGGGACTACAATCTGTCGGCATCAAATCCGTAGAAGCCCCGGTCTTCTAGGCAGGGGAGTAGTCACCAGATATAATAATCAATACTAAGGAGCTCGAAATGCAGGAATCACTCAATCCAGAATCATATGATAGAGAAGCCTTCTGGCATGATATCAAGGAAAAGTGGCCGGGCAAGTTCAGAGATCTGGAGCGCTTCATCTTCCAGGAAATTCGCCCCGGCAACAGGATATTCGTGGGAACAGGTTGCGGGGAGCCCCAGCATCTGGTCAGTTCGCTTCTTGAATTCGTCAAAGAGCAACCCAAAGCCTTTCTTGATGCTGAGCTCATAAACATAGTCACCCTTGGGGTGGCACCATACACGGACGAGAAGTTCCAGAGCAACTTTCGGCTCAACTCCTTTTTCATAGGCGACCATACTAGAAACGCCGTCAATAGGGGCGAAGCTGATTATACCCCCATATTCCTCTCCAATCTCCCCCAGCTGATTCGATCGGAGAGAATACCGCTGGATGTGGCCCTCATCCAGACAACCCTGCCGGACAAGGATGGCAGATTGAACCTGGGAGTGAGCGTCGATATCGTCCGCACGGCGGTGGAGAAGGCGGGAATAGTCATCGCCCAGCCCAACTCTCATATGCCCGCCATTAATGGCGATGGCTGGATCTGGATGGACGACGTGGACTATCTGATACCCTGGGATGAGCCCCTTCTGGAGTACATAGAGGATGTCCCTGGTGAGATCGCCCAGAGGATAGGAAAATATGTGGCCAGGATAGTGGAAGACGGCTCGACCATCCAGGTGGGATACGGCAGCATTCCCAATGCCATCGTCTCTAGCCTGAAGAAGAAAAAGCATCTGGGGGTGCATTCAGAGCTGCTAAGCGATGGCATAGCCGGGCTCATAAGGGATGAGGTGGTGGACAACAGCAATAAAAGCATCAATCCTGGAAAGACCATCGCCACTTTCTGCATGGGCCACCGCTCGACATATGATTTTCTGCGAAATAACGATAGCATAGAGTTCAGGACCATCGACTACACCAACAACCCCCTGATCATCGCCCAGAACAGCAAAATGATAGCCATCAACAGCGCCCTGGAGATCGATCTCACCGGCCAGGCCACAGCAGAATCTTTGGGCCATAGCTTCTATAGCGGTATAGGAGGCCAGGCCGATTTCATGAGGGGCACGGCTATTGCACCAGGAGGAAAGACCATCCTCGCTCTGCCTTCCACCGCTCTGATCACCAGCGGTGATTCCTCAGATGATGAGACCTCCCTGGAAGGGGGAAGAGTCTCCCGAATAGTTCCTTTCCTCAGGGAGGGAGCAGGGGTAACATTGACCAGGGGAGACATTCATTATGTGGTAACTGAATACGGCATCGCCTATCTACATGGAAAGAGCATCCGAGAGAGGGCCATGGCCCTAATCGCCATCGCTCATCCCTTATTCCGCCTCTGGTTGATTGAGGAGTCTAAGAGGATGCATCTGATCTATCCGGACCAGGCCTTCATTCCAGGAGTGCAGGGAGAGTATCCGGAAGAGCTGGAGGCATGGAAGACCACCAGGACGGGCCTCGGAATCCTGTTGCGGCCGGTGAAGATCAGCGATGAGCCCCTTCTCAAAGACTTCTTCTACTCCCTGTCCGATGAGAGCATGTACCAGAGGTTCATCTCCGTCCGGAGAGATATTCCCCACCAGGAGCTTCAGAAGTTTGCTGCCGTTGATTACTTCCAGAAGATGGTTCTGGTGGCGACGAAAGAAGAGGATGGTATCGAGTCCATCTGCGGCCTGGGCCAGTATGGCATCAACAGCGATATGTTCACCGCAGATGTGGCTTTGGTGGTGAGGGATGACTGCCAGAACCATGGAATAGGAGGCGAGCTCTTGGCATATCTGACATACCTCGCGAAAAGGCAGGGGCTCCTCGGATTCACCGCTGAGGTCCTGGCAGGAAATGATCCCGTATTCCATCTATTTAAAAAAATGGGTTTTGCAGTCAGCAAGAGGCGCGATTCCGGGGTATATGAGCTGGTGGCCATGTTTCCCTGACAACTGGTGATGGACCTCCAAAGGATCTTCATAATGTTCATACAAAACATACTTTTTTACATCATGAGAGCGATCGAAATATTATCTATCGGGTAGGAGATGGATATCAAGAATCAAATGGGAGTGTAATATCATATTAAAATCGAGGTGAAGTGGATGAAAAAAGACATTTTTCTAGCAATGATGAGCATTTTTGTCATATTCATGGCGATATCTGCCCATGGCCAGCAGGGCTTTGACCAGGCTTATACGGACAGTCCGTCTGCCATTGTCCCATATATCTCAGAGGGTCAGTATTATGTCGATGGAAGCCTGAATCAATACTCTGAATTCGATGGATTAGAATTAACTGAGACAGGCTCAAGCTCCAAGGAGAGCACAATCTACCAGACCGTGGCTCCTTCAGGCGCTCCTGTTCCTGTTGCCCCCAGCAGCCCGGACATCCTGGGGCTGGATATACCTCCAGAATCATCTATAGTTGACTACAAAGAGGCGCCCAGCTCTGCCGGGGCTGAAGACTCACTGATCGCCGCAACTGACTTCGCTCCGACCGACTTCGCTAAAGCCGGCATCGATAGGGCTGACATCTCTACAACTGGCTCCTCTTTCGGCCAGCAGAGAAGGGCGACATCAAGCGAAAAGTCCACCTATCCATCCAATATCATCGCCGCAGTCCCAGGAGAAGTGATAGCAAGAAATGAGCTCTATTTGAGCTATGTTCCTCAGACGACAGGAGCTTGCAGGCTATTTGGCTGGCAGCCTATGTGGCTACAGATTTCCTCTTCCGGTCCATTATGGTTCTATGAGTGGTACCCCAATGGAGAGCTGAGTGTAAAATATCTGGGCTATTCCTCTGCCGGATGGAATAAGAAATGGTTCAATGGAGATGTTCCCGGCTGGCATATCCTCCAGTATTACTGCAATGGATGGAGCAACTATATCTACGTATATGTCTACGGCCAGGGCTCCGGCACCTGGACAGATCGGAATGCATACGTTCCAGCGCCGCTCAGCGGGACAGCTGCTGTGACCCTCAGGTCAAGCTGGCTTTTAGGCTATGATGTATACCTTGATGGAGAATACATAGGCACAGAGGGATTCGGAAAGGATCTTTCCGATGGCATTTACAGATTTAATGTGCCTGGGAACATGTGGCATACCATAGTGATCAGCAAGGATGGCGAGAGCTATTGGGAGACAGGGACATTCTTGAGTGGCGCAGCATACAGGTTCACCATTTGATCTGACGATCTGAGCATATTTTTCATTTTTTTTGTATAGCATTTCTAGTAATCATCCAATGAACAAGGAGATTCTCACTCCGGACGAGGCTTATAACGCCATAGACTGGAAGAGCGTAATTCTCATAGGCGGCCTGATTCCCTTCGGAATAGCGATGGAGAACACTGGAGCTTCCAGGCTCATCGCCAGCTCTTTTGTCGATCTATACCATCAGGGATTACCTCAAGGCGGGGGGGGCGTTATAACCGTTCTTTTCATATGCATTGAAACAACATTCATCCATTTGTTAATCTGATAAGAGGTGAGAATGATGATCATCCATCAATTTTTCGTCCCCGGCATCGCCCATAGCTCCTACATGGTAGCCGGGAATAACGTTTGTGCAGTCATCGACCCGGAACGAAACATCCGCCCTTATCTGGATTCTGCCAAGAGGATGGGCCTCAAGATCACTCATATCCTGGAGACACACCTGCATGCTGACTTCATCTCCGGCCACCTCGACCTGGAAGGAGCGACTGGTGCCAGGATTTATGCTCCAGCATCTGCGAACTGCGCTTTTCCCCATGAGCCATTAAAAGAAGGGGACAGGATAAAGCTGGAGGATATCATCTTCTCGGTCATCGAGACCCCAGGCCACACCCCTGAGCACATCTCCTACATAGCTGCTGACACCAGCAGGGCAGATGACCCTGTCTCCCTCTTTTGCGGTGACACCCTCTTTGTAGGAGACGTTGGCAGGCCGGACCTCTTTCCGGGCAGAGCAGAGGAGCTTGCATCATCCCTCTATAATAGCCTGCACGAGAAGATCCTGAAGCTTCCGGACCACTGCGAGGTCTATCCCGTCCATAGCATGGGATCGCTCTGCGGACGGGCGATAAGCGCTAAGAGGAGCAGCACCATCGGCTTTGAAAGAAAATACAACTACGCCCTGCAGATATCCGATCGCCAGGAGTTCATACATTCCCTCACCTCGGATATGCCGGCTGCCCCGGACCACTTCGCTCGCTGCTCGGAGATCAACAGGGTGGGGCCCAGTCTCATGAGGAGCCTCAAAATCCCCAAACCTTTGGATCCCAAGGCCTTTTCCAATAGCATAAAATCCGAAAAGGCGGCAATCTTGGACGTACGAAGCTATCCGGCATTCTCCGGCCTGCATATACCTGGATCCTGGCATATCGATCTTGCCGGCAGCTTCGCCACCCAGGCAGGCTGGGTCATACCCCCAAAAAAGGACATCTTCCTGGTGGTTGAAGGGAATGAGCAGGTGGACGAGGCTGCTATGCAGCTGCGCCGGGTAGGTCTGGATAGCGTGGAAGCGTTCCTGGAAAGGGGCATGCTGGCCTGGGGAGTGAACGCTATGCCAGTAGATACTGTTCCAATAATAACCCCCAATAAGGCAAATGATCTGGTTGCATCGGAAAAGGCGGTTATCATCGATGTCCGGTCAGCGGAGGAGAAGACTGAAGATTGCGTCATCGGATCGATTCAGATCCCCTGGCATGACCTCAGAACCAGACATAAAGAGCTATCCAGGGATAGGAAGTACATTGTGATGTGCAGAGGAGGACAGAGGGCGAGCATTGCGGCATCCATCCTGAAGATGAATGGATTTAATAACGTCTTTAATATGGCTGGCGGATTCACCGCGTACCAGAAGCTGGGTATCTGCGCCCTTAACGACTGATCTCTTATGATCGATCGGATCTACCGTTCTCGGCGGGCTGATATTCGGGGCGGGGTTTGCTATTCTGGGCTACTGTCCAGGAACCGCTGCTGCTGCATTTGGGTCCGGAGCGATTGATGCCCTGGTGGGGATGGTTGGCATCATTATTGGAGCGGGGATGTTCGCCCGCCTCTATCCTGTCCTGAACCGGTCGGTGCTGAAATGGGGACCCCTTCCAGAGGGCACAATACCGGAGCTTATAGGCATCAGGCCGGCAATCGTCATTGCTGCCGTGGCAGTCTTGATAGTCGCCGTGCTGCGCTGGCTCAGCTTTTAATAACAATATATATAACCTAAGCCCGATCTGATCAAAGGACTTAAAGCATGTACGTCTTGCACTCTCTCTGGGATACCGAGGCATTTTATATCTGGGCTGAATCCTCAGCTTTGCCTCTGGTTAATCAGGGCTCTTCAGCCAGCAGCGAAGGGATTCCAGCTCACCCATTCTCCTTGCCGGGAAAGGAACTTAAAACGAAGATATCAGGGGCATTTCACCTGAACGGCAGCCAGACAAAGACACTGATTCTCAGGATTCCTTCCGGCAAAAATGGACCTCTTCCCTCGCCCTGGCTATTGAGAGAGGATTACATCTCACAAAAGCCTGCTGGGCTGATCGAATGCGCTGTTGATGTTCTAGCCCTTGCGCCTGACCTGGCAGCCAAATTTCTTCTGGATCTTCCTGTACATCCGCTCAAGGGAGTTGTTTATGCTGATTCAATGCGGTTTTGGTCCAGGCTCGCCCTATATTCCCTGGAGCTGGTGGCAAAAGAGCAGTTTGTGCCTGCGGTCAGAGAAAGATACTCTCTATGGAAGGCGGTGATGGATGAGACCGATCTGGAACGGCTTGATCGCTTCTCAAAAGCCATGCCACCAAGCTGCCAGGCACTCAGATCGTTCCCCACAGATAAATCCTCTCCAAAAGATCTGGCGAGAAGCTTCGTGGACGGAATGGCTGACTCTCTGGTGCGCGGCAGCTTGAAGCAGCTTACACTCCTCCCACCCAGGAGAGGGCGCAGACCGCGGGTGACTCCTCTGCCCCAGCAGTTCTTGCTGTCTCTTACCTCAAAGGACCCAACGCTTGAAGCCTCGACTGAGGAGATCGCCGCCTTCGCCAAGAAGATGACCTCCTGGACAAGTGAACTCGAGCCGAAAGCGGTGTCCGTACCATTTCGCACCTGCTTCCGGCTGCAAGCCCCGGCGGAAGAGGAGACCTGGAGATTGAGCTTCTTCCTCCAGGCAAAAGACGACCGCAGCCTGATGGTCCCGGCGGGAGAAGTATGGAGGACAAAGTCGGATGCTCTCACCCTCTTGAAAAAGAGCATAAAGAATCCGCAAGAGCAGCTTCTCGCTGACCTGGGCAGAGCAGCGCGACTCTTTCCCCAGCTGGAAAAGAGCTTGGAGACTGCCCGGCCTGCAGAACTGGAGATGGAAACCAAAGAAGCTTATTCATTCCTGCGCCAATCGGCTCCCCTTTTAGAGCAGAATGGCTTCGGAGTAATGCTGCCCACCTGGTGGCAGCGACCCGGCACACGCCTGGGTGTGAAACTGCAGCTGAAGGACGCTCCCAGGAAAGAGGGTAATGCTGGTTCTGCTTTCTTCGGCCTGAACTCGGTTGTGAAATACGACTGGCAGCTATCTCTGGGTGACTATGTTATCTCTCGAGAGGAGTTCGCACAGCTCTCTCACCTCAAGATCCCTCTTATTCAAATAAGGGGAGAATGGATGGAGCTGAGGCCTCAGGATATCGAGGCAGCCATTGATTTTTTCCATAAGAACAGGAACCATGAGATGACCCTGGCTGAGGCTCTGCATCTGGGCTTGAATCCAGCCGGCCATCTCTTGCCTGAAGCTAAAACCACCCTTCCCGTGCACGGCTTTGAGGCCGAGGGCAAGATCAAAGAGATGCTTTCCGCCCTTTCTGACCCCAGCGGCCATATGAAGCAACTCTCTTCCCCCCGAGATTTCCAGGGCACGCTGCGGCCCTATCAGCTGCGGGGTGTATCCTGGCTCATGTACTTGAACCGGCTCGGCCTGGGAGCCTGTCTGGCGGATGATATGGGTCTGGGAAAAACGATAGAGTTGATTGCATTTCTTCTGCATGAGAGAGAGACTATGAACAGCCCCGGCCCAACTCTTCTCATCTGTCCCATGTCTGTTGCCGGCAACTGGGAGCGGGAGATCGAGCGCTTTGCCCCCGGGCTGAAGGTCCTCATGCATCACGGCCTGGGCCGCCTCTCCGGCAAGGACTTCGAGAAGGTGGCGGAAAAGGCAGATGTGGTTATCACCACCTACTCCCTTGCCCAGAGGGATGAGGAAGAGCTTAATGCCGTATCCTGGGGTCACATAGTCTTGGACGAGGCGCAGGGCATCAAGAACCAGTCTGCCCGGCAGACCCAGTCCATAAAGCGCCTGAAAGCCATTCAGAAGATCGCTCTGACAGGAACGCCCGTGGAGAACAGGCTCTCTGAGCTATGGTCGATCATGGATTTCCTCAATCCCGGCTATCTGGGCTCATTCGAATCCTTCCGCAGGGATTTCGTGCTGCCCATAGAAAGATACAACAATAAGGCTCATTCCGAGGCCTTGCGATCTCTCATCCAGCCCTTTGTCCTCCGCCGGCTAAAGACCGACTCCACAGTGATAAAGGACCTCCCAGAAAAGACGGAGATGAAGGTAGGCTATAATTTGACGCCGGAGCAGGCGAGCCTTTATGCTGCGGTGGTGGAGGATATGCTATCCCGAATCGAGTCTTCTGAAGGCATGAAGCGCAAAGGCCAGATTCTGGCTGCACTGACCAAGCTCAAACAGATCTGCAACCACCCGGCGCTCTTCCTGCAGGACGGAAGCCCGCTGGAGGGCCGCTCCGGAAAGCTGTCCCGTCTGGAGGAGATGCTCGACGAGGTCATTTCTGTTGGTGACAGGGCCCTGATATTCACTCAGTTCGCCGGCATGGGGGCGATGCTCAGACATCAGCTGCAGGAAAAGCTTGGGGTTGAAGTCCTCTTCCTGCACGGCAAGACCAGCCGGAAGCAGAGAGACGAGATGATCCAGAGGTTCCAGCAAGGGGGTTCGCCAATATTCATACTGTCATTAAAGGCAGGGGGCTTCGGCCTCAATCTGACTGCTGCCAACCATGTATTCCACTTCGATCGCTGGTGGAATCCTGCGGTGGAGAATCAGGCTACCGATCGCGCCTTCCGCATCGGCCAGAAGAAGAACGTCTTTGTGCATAAGTTCGTCTGTGCTGGAACGCTTGAGGAGAGAATAGACCAGATGATCGAGCAGAAGAAGGCGCTGGCAGAATCTGTGATAGGGACCGGTGAAGCCTGGCTGACGGAGCTGTCTGATGATAGCTTGAGAGAGCTGCTTGTTCTGAGGCAGGAGGCAGTGAGCAATGGGAGCGATAGCAGCGATCGGAGCGATAGAAAATGAGCCCCTACTGGAGCTACTATGAACCAGCCAAGCCCAAAGAGGTCAAGAACGGGCTGAAGGCCAAGAGCAAACGGGGATGCATAGGGGAGACATGGTGGTCCAAGCGCTGGGTCAAGACCCTTGAATCCTTCAATATGGGAGCCAGGCTCACTCGAGGAAAAAGCTATGCTCGAAAAGGGCAGGTTATATCCATAGATGTCAATCCCGGCATAGTGAGGGCTAGGGTGCAGGGGACCGGATCGGAGCCTTATGATGTGGTGATAAAGCTGAAGCCACTGTCGGATGCTGAGTGGGATAAGGCTGCCTCGACTATGGCCTCAAAAGCAGTATTTGCAGCCCGGCTGCTGGGCGGGGAGATGCCGCAGAACATCGAAGAGGCCTTCTCCGAGTCCGGTCTATCCCTCTTTCCCAGCAAGGGCAGGGACCTGAAGACAGATTGCTCCTGCCCGGACTGGTCCAATCCCTGCAAGCATATAGCTGCGGTCTACTATCTTCTGGCAGAGCAGTTTGACTGCGATCCTTTCCTGATCTTCAAGCTTCGAGGGCGGAGCAAAGAGCAGATCATGGAAGCGATGCGCAAGATGCGTTCCGCTGAGGGTGTTGAGGAGCAAGATGGTGTTTTGAGATCAAGCCAGGACGCGCGGCAGGAATCCAGGCCCCTGGAGGAGTGTTTGGATTGCTACTGGCAGGGAGGTGGCGAGCTTGATCTGCTGGAGATCAATCCAAGAGCCCCTGATGTAAAGGGGGCAGTTTTGGAGAGACTGGGGCCGAGCCCCTTTTACATAGCAGGTGTCAATTTGGCAGCATTGCTCCCTAAGGCCTATGAAAAAGCAGGCAAAGCAGCACTTCTTTGGGCAACTGGCGAGACTGAAAGCAAAGAGATGCAGTAGTAAAGATGGCACTGGCTATGCCACGCTTCACGAGCTGGATGCTGGAAGGCAAAAGACTGCTGAAAGCTATTGCCGAAACCTTGATGAGTGCAATATTGACTGAAAGAGCTGGCTCATCCAGTTAACAAATCCTTTAAATGGACTTGTCTTCATATACCTGGATGCGTCTAGGCACCTTCCATAGCTGTCGTAGACCTCGAATTTCCCATCTTCGCTATGGATGATGCACTCAGCCTTCTCTTTCCTGCATATCTCTCGTGCCAGCCTGACCGCCTCGGCCTTGGTCTGAGCGTGACCGCAAGGCCTCCATGCATGGGGCTTCTTGATATCCCATCCGTTTCGGGAATTCTTTACCACATGTCGCTCATTCCGAGCCATATTTTTCTATTAGTGTTTCTAAATATATAAAATGATTTGTTGGTTTTCTGCGAGGGGGCTTTCCCTGGCCATGAATGCTGCAGTGCGCCCAAGATAATTGCGGTGGAGATGGAAGGTGCTGGGGCGGCTGCAGCCATAGATCGGGCTCGATGCCAGGGAATTCCCACAAGATTCATGATGATCCGGGGGATCTCAGATCTGCCTCGCGCCAACGGGAAAAATAATGGCAGAAAAGAGCGAGATGCCTGGAAGGCTTACGCATCCGATGCGGCCGCTGCTTTTGTAATGGGATGGATTGTCGAGGGGCTGCCGATGCCGCCTTCGGCTAGAACGCCGGATATGCGAATGTCTTTGCAGTAGATCTGGAAGTTCAGGATATTCAACTTGCCCAACAATGGCCTACGACACAAAGACGGAGTACTTTGACATTAGCCAAGAGTTGCTGGGGATGATGCAAGATTCTCGACGAAAAAGTGGAGGAGTTCCTCAAGCGCCCAATTGAAGTCAAGATTCGCTATCTTCTGGTTGACGCCACCTACTTCAAGGTGAGATGCGGTGCCCAATACAAGAACAGGGCTTTGCTGGTTGTAGTGGGGATTCGCGAGGATGGTCTCAGAGAGATCCTGGGCGCCAGCATAGCAGAATCGGAGGACAGTGGCTATTGGAATGACACTATTCAGAAGCCTCAAAGATAGAGGCTTAGAAGG
>WOYI011157164.1_pt1 | contig 15573 bp, 9 predicted proteins | sample 6423411 | NCBI WGS metagenome assembly WOYI01 (sample SAMN13441803, study PRJNA592873) | oil field metagenome | biome: oil field; feature: oil-well bore; material: oil-contaminated soil; isolation source: oil-contaminated soil from oil-well borehole | place: Germany: Wietze | collected 2016-10-18 ...
TGCCGGCCGGAACCCGACCCAATGAAGATGTTGTTTCGTCCCGAGCCGCCGGCTTTGATTTGCACCCCGCCCGCCGTGCCATCGGCGTTGAGCAAGGTGAATGCCGGAGTGGACGCGGGAGTGACCAAGCGGACGGTGATATTGTCCAGCGTGCCGTTATAGGTGCTGGATGGCGCGATGGAGAAAGTCTGCGTGCCGGTTGCCCCCGATGTCTTAATCGTCACCGAAGTGGCTTCCCAATATGACCTCGTCGCGCTCTCCGACCCGATAGCAATGGTGAGCGAACCCGCCGTATCGCTAGTTTCACCAAAATCTATCTGATAGTATTGTCCGGTGGTGACGGTGATGTCCTGCGAGATGGCTTCCGCCGCCCCCGCGGTATGCGCCGCCGCGCCCGTTGCCGCCGACCAATTCGCCCCCGCCGTCCAGCCGGTGAAGTCATTGGTGGCAAAATCCCCATTAGTCAAAAGACTATCCCCCAGCGTCGTCTCCGAAGCCTCTGACTGCACCGTTAGTTTATACCCCGGACTCGTCGTCCCGATGCCGACGCGCCCATTCGTGGTATCAATGTCCACCACATTGGTTATGCCGTCCGCTTTGTTTATCTGCAACGCGGTTGAGCTATCGGAAGCCGGATAAATCTTGTTTCCAATCAAACTGGCGATTGTTGGCGTTGTAATCGTCGGTGAATCGGTCAAAGCAAGCACCGTCCCTGTTCCATTGGTGGTATAGCCATCAACAATGGCGTTTCCGCTTGCGTCCCATTTCGTAATCATTCCCGCGGTCGGCGAAGCAACCCCGGTTACCGGATAAGTAAGCGCGTCTTGTTTTCCGTTGAAAGCGTCATAATCAGTTTTGCTGATAAGGCCGGCGGTAACGCTTTCCGTTGAAGCCATTGGAATATTCAAAGTATGAACCGTGGCCGTTGAGCTGAACGCCGGAGCCGTGCCAACTGTTCCCACCGCAAAAGTTTGGGTCGCGCCGGTAAGCCCATTAAGAGAAGTAATTGCCGAAGTCAAATATCCCGCGCTGGCGTGGTTTCCCCACCCGTAAGCGGTATTCCAGTCGTCGGAATTATCAACGATTGATGTTCCCCAAGCCGAGCCGGTAGATAGGGCAATGCCCGCGCCCGGATAAGTCATTGAGCCGCCGCCGCTTTGCGCCACCCATTCCAATTCCTTGCTCCCCGTCTTTACTGCCAATACTTTGCCTGCGTTGTCGGCAATATCCGGCAATTTCAAATCATCATTATCCCCAAGCTGTAAATATCTGCCGTCCCCATCGTTAAAAGTAATTCCGCCAATGTCATTGGCTTTTGTTTTTGAGATAATATGCTTGTGCAAATCATCAACAATTTCACCGCTCACTAATCGTTTTAGTTGCCCCATCAATTCACTGTCCAAATGGCTTTCAAGATTGTGCTTTTCGGAGTGATGGTCATCGGGAGAGATACCTTTCAAATCCTTGTGAAAAATATCCTGTTTGTCTTGTTTTTTAATTAGTTCTTTGGCAATCCCGTCAATCTTGCGGTTTGAGATTTGTATCTCGCCTTTGACTGCCTGCAAGCCCGTATAAAGCCCTTTGTGGTCGGTATCCGTATGGTCAATTTGCGCGAACGGCAATCCTTTGATTTTATCTTGCGAAAATGGGTCAGTCGCTGATTTCGGCTTGCGCAAAACATCGTTCCAAAAAATCTTTTTATTGCTAATGTCTTTGGTTATTCTTTCAAGGATTGCCAGGCGGTAATTCGTATTGCCCTCAAAGTTTTTGTTTTTAATTCTTTCCATTACCTCATTGCCCGCTTTTTCATTTTCAATCTCATCTTCCATTTCCAAAAGCTGCATCTCTTTTTTGGTGATGCCGAAATCAGAGATAAGCTTGTTTTTCTGCTTTTCAATCTCTTTTTTAAATTCATCGCTTTTAATATCAAAACCTTCCTCATTTGCTTTGGAAGTTATATCATCAAGTATTTTATTGATTTGTATCAGCACCCGCCTTATCTTGGCGGCGTTTTGCGAATTCATAAAGAGTTGTAATAATTAACCACGCCTGCGACATAATCGCTGGCTTCTTTAACCCGTTTTTCTTTCACGCCCTCATCGCGATAATTGGAAAAACCTTTATTGTGCAAAGCGGCAACTTCTTCCAATGTCAATCCTTCGTCAATCCAATCTTGCACTTTTATTTTCATATATTCGTCTTGAAGTTCTGGACTGTTTTGAAATTCTTCGGAAGTTATTTTTCTACCAAAAATTTCCTGCCCCAATACTTTTAATTCGCCGTCAGTTACCTGATAAAGACCTCTCGCCTTGCCTAATTCCGGCTTGCCCGAGTCGCGCGAATAAGCGTATTTGTCTCCTTTTACTCCTCTTGTTTCGTTATAAGCAATCGCCTTTAAAATCTTATCCACATCATACTTTCTTTCTTCCTGCCCAGAAGTCCTCGCTCTCACGACAAGGTCATCGTCAAACATTCTCGGCTCGGGCGCTTCACTTGCTTGCGCTGTCCTGTTTTTAACCAAATCATTGATTGCGCTGTTCAAAAACACATTGAGGTTTTTTTTCGGTTTTTCCGGTTGCTCCGTCCTTTTATTAAACAACCGATTGGTCGCCGGGAGCACAACATCCTTGATTATGTTTTCCACAAATAACATATTGAAAAAATGATTATTTCTGTATTGAATTGCGCTTCGGTTACTAATTTGATTATATCAATGCAAGCTTTACGGTCAATAGCGGGAAGAATTTGACAAGGTTTTTTCACTCAGCAAGCAGAGGCAGTATCTGTTCCGCCACTTCTTCGGTCAGGATTTTTTTCTCAATCAAGGTTTTTACATATTCTCTTTTTTCTTCTTTGGTCTCCATCTCTTTGATTTTGGAAGCGATATATGTTGCTCGTTCGCCGTTTTCCACGCCAAGTTGCTTAATCATTCTTTGGGTATAATTCAAATTGAGTTCTTTGTCTTTGGCAATATCAATCATTTTTTCAATGATTTGTGGATTTTCTTTGGCGACATCCAAAAGCATTTGCTTTTTCTTTGCTTGGTCCGGTTCGGCTTTGATGGTGTCAAAAAGATTTTCGGCTTTAACTTTCAATTCAAATCGTTCGCGACTTTGTTCGCCCAATATCTTTTTTATTTCTTCCGTTTCTCCACCCGCACCATATCCTATTTCCTCTGCCGTTCTTTCTCTATAAAAACGAGACAACATTGGGTATTCGTCCGCCGGTATTCCTTTACCGGATATTAATCCAGATATAGTATTGACTGTTTTACTAACAGTCCTCCCCGTACCTCCAACCAATTGGTCAAAAGCATATTTAACATCAGCGGGCGAAATAGCGATACCTGTTTTTTGTTGTAATACTTCGGTCAAACTAATTGCTGTTTTACCTGTTTCTGTTTCTTTTAACGATGAAAAGTATTGAATATCTGCGGGAGTATTTTTATCATAAAGAGTTGGCCTGATACTACTTCCGCTCCATTGTTTGTTTGACTTTATTTCAACGGGCAAATCTAAAATGGTCGGTGTAATTGCAGAAGTTAAGTCCGTGCCTCCAACCGGATTGTATGCGTCAAGCATTGCGGTAGTAATTTTCTTGATTGCTTCAACCGCGTCAACCTCAATACCGCTTAGAGCGTCATAAGCGTAGTCGGCCATTACTTTTATTGGTTTAACTCCCCAAGAAACCGGAATTGTAATATATCTAAAATTATTATCTGTTGATGGGATAACCACCGGCAAACCGTTTAATCTGTCCCATTTTGAAACTTTGTCGCGCCAATCTTTATCGGATTTGTCGTTAAATTTACTTATCGTAGCAACGCTTCCACCTATCGCCAAAACTGTTGCACCCAATACTTTGGGATTTTTCAATGACTTAATCATTTTTGCTGTGCCTTGAATTGAGGCATTGGAAAACATATAAAGCGCATTGATCACCGGGCCGCCTTTACCCATTCTGTTGAAATTGATTGACGCTTCTTTTGCCATTGCCGCCGCTCGGTCTTTGCTCAATCCTTTTTCTATTGCGGTCTTATAAACCGACAAGCGCGTGCTATCCTCAAAAATTGTATTCCAATTATCAACATACTCAATAATGTTATTTGCCAATCGTTTTGTTTTTGAATTTGCCAACGCTTCCATTTTATTCAAATTTAATTCCACTTTTGAGCGGGTTGATAATCCAAATCCTCCGGTAGTTCCTCCCAAATCTTTCATTTCTTGATAAAGTTTTGCACCCTTGCTATTACCACCTTTTAAATAATTAATGACATCAATTACGCTTGCGCTATCTCTCAAATTCATTTTAGCGACACCCTTGATTCCTATTTTCCCTTGTGCTGATAAATAAATCATTGTTTCCTGCAAGTCGCGAATTTTGTTCGGAAAAGCAAATTCGGGATTAAACCGCGTTGCAAGCATAGAAAAAACACGCGTATATTTTGCAACAGCATTCAATAAACCTCCTAATTTTTCTCTGCCAACTCCTTGCAAAGCGATTGCTAAATTCGGGTCTTTTATTTTAATCCAAATCGGTTTTCCATTTTCATATAATTGTAAAATAGTCGGGTCGTTCGTTTTTTTCATCAGCATTTTTCCATCAAACGATTTTCCGATTGCTCGCGGTTTTATCACCTCCATTAAATCGCCCAAAATATCTTTATTGTCTCGTGCGAACGCCAGTGTCGCTTGATCAACGATATTCTTTTCCGAACGGATAACCGCCTGCTCATAATTGGCAATAACATTGCCCAATATGTCATTTACCTCCAATTCACTCCCTACGGCTCGTTTTATGCCTGTGGAGCGCACCGCATAACCTCTTGCCGATAATGCCCCGCCAATATCATCGGTGTTTTCCATTATCCTATTTAAAGGAATATGATTTTTATATTTTGTCCGCAAATTGGTGTAAAGGTCGTCTGAAATTACTCCGCTTTCTTTTAATAAATCAAGTGTTTGATTATTGAGTTTTTGCACTCTATCGGATAATTTTTTAATAACATCGCCTTTCGGGGATGCCTCAAACGATTTCAAGCTGGCGTTCGCTTCCGCAGTTGTAATTCCCGCGGCTTTTTTACCCAACGCCAAATTACGCTCTGGCGCGTGCCGTGCGATAAGATAATCGGATATTTCTTTTCGGGATATTTTGGCTTGCGTCAATTCTTTAATAATCGTTTCGGCTTCCGCTTTCGCAACATCAATTTTTGAAGCAACGCGCCCGGGATACAAAGTCATTTTTAAATATGGGTCGGATATGTCGCTCACCTTTACATCTTTTCTTGCCACTAATTGTCGCACTCGCTCATCAGTATTTTGTACATACTCAACGACCTTAGTCATTGACTTATTGACTTTTTCGGTGTATTTTTCTTTTAATGATTGAGGTAATTTTTGTCCTATTGGGGTATCTGATAATAATTGCGCTGGTTGTCCAGTCAATTTGGGGTTTATCTTGGAAGAGTTTTTTCTTGGCAATTCTGGCAACTTCCCTATATTTTGTGTTTTCGTTATGGTTTGGTTCTTTATTCCAACCTGATCCAAATTCGCCCCCAGCTTCACCGCACGACTGGGTTGAGCAACATTAGGCACCTCTGGCAACTTCCCCGCTCCGGCGGTTTTTTTATTAGCTTGGTTCCAAATGTCGGTAAGTTGAGATTTGGTTTTGATTTGATCGGGGTTAAATGCAACAATTATTTTTCCATCTTTTTCTTTTCTAATAATACCATCATATCCAGTAATTTTAGTAACTATATTATTTAATTTTTGCGGTTCTGTTCCCACATTACCTAACCCTGAAATAATATCAATATCAGTTTTATATTCTCTGAATAATTTAACAACATCATCAACATTATCTCCACAAGAAGTAATAAGTCCATCATTTATTTTAGCCGCTTCTTTAACAATTTGTTTAAGTTGATAATCTGTAATTTTTCGTTGATTAAAAGACATTGGCTTTTTAATATCAAGATATGCTTCAATAACCGTTCCTTGTCCAGGAATTTTTTCCTTACCAGAGATACTTGTATATAATTCTTTTGCAATATTTCTATTATCTGTAAAATAGAATCCCCTTCCTTCGTGTCTTCCTCTTTGTCCAACAAATTTCATATCAAATTTATCAAATTTATAAGGAGTTCCGTGATAAAATATTTTATTTTGTTTTTCTAAATTTTTCACAAACTCTTCTGCCGTCTTGTATTTTCTAGCTTCCTGCTCCAAAGGAACCATCTTTGATGGCTTCTGTATTGCCTGTTTGGCTTGTTCTGGGGCGGCTACCGCCTCTTTTCCCGCTTTGACGGCCATTGCCTTAGGTTTGATGATTTTCCCAACGCCTTTCAACGGCTCAGTCGCGCCTATCGCCGCTATTATCGCTAACTCAGCGCGTTCTTTTTTGATTTCCGCCACCTCTTTTTTCTCTTGGTCGGTAAGTTTTCCGCCTCTATCCGCTTTTATAACAAGCAAATTCTTTCTTCTTGTTTCTTCCCAATCTTTTTTCAAATCAAAGTTTTTAATGTCTTCCGCAATTTCTTTGCCGCGATTAACAATCAAATCGGTTGTTCTTCCCCCCAAGTTGGTAATACCCGAAACCGCCGACTGCAATAGATTTTGTTTCGGCGTTTCTTGCGGTTTGGCAATACTCATCGGTAGCGTCTTGCGCCAATCGGTTGCAGTCGGCACATTGCGCCAAACGGATTGAGGTTGCTTTTTCTCCTTATCAATCTTTTGTTTGCGATTGGCAAACAACCCGTCAAACATTCCGCCAACCACTTTAATATTGCTTTTTTCTTTTGAGAAAAGATTTTCAAACATATTATTGCAATGCTTTTAATAATGCTTCAAGCGATGAAGAAGAAGATGATGATGAAGAAGATGCCTTCAATCCGACATAATCGCCCAAATGTGTTGGATTGGCAAACACCTTAAAATTGTTGATAAAGTCATTTGCCGTAAATCCATTGGAAATCCACGCGTTTAACGCAATCGCCCAATCTTCCGGTGAAATACGGCCATCCTCACCCGCAACGCTGGAAATTTGATTTGCCATTGAACTGATGGCGCTTTGCTCTATTTCGCTCGCAGTCATCTCCGCCTCAACTCCGCTATAAATATTTTGAACGCTTTTTATTCCGCCCGTCTTGCTGTATTCAATCACCTGTGTGCCCTTGCCCGACGGCAAACTGCTAAAATGGAATGAGCTTTCTTCTGTTTTTGTTTCCTTTGCTTGGCTCAAAACATAATCAACAACCTCTTCCGAAACCCCGCTCTGCATACAAAGAGTTTTAATGGAATTTTGCAAATTGACCGGCAAGCTGGCGATCCCGCTGACATTCTCATTGGAACCGGCATATTGAAGCAGCGTTGATAAATTGGCGGATGCGGTGTCCCTTAAAGTATCTTGTTCTCTGGAAAGAACCGACTGCAACTGCAACGCCTGTGAAAACGCGCGGTCGTATTCCTCTTGCGCATTTTGGTAGTCCGATGATTTAAACTCCATTATTGTTTTAACCGTATCCAAAGCCGCGTTATATTGCGCCGCGTATGCGTTGTATTTGTTGACTGCCGTCTGCCTTGCCAAAGACAATGTATTCAATTCTTTTTGCGCTCCTTCCGATATGTTTCTTGCCCTGCTGGTGTAAAATCCTCTGGTCGTGCCAGTTCTGTTTTCTTCGTCGGTCAATGCGGTTTGCAATCCGCTCTGCAAAGACGAAATTTGCGTATCCATACTTGCAATGTCCAATTGCGCCGTGGTCATCAATGTCTGTAATCCGGTAAGATTATATTGCCCCGCAAGTTCGTTGTATGCTTGCTGGGAATTATATGATTGCGGTTGTGCCACATTCATCGCGCTCTCAATCTGCGCTTTAAGCCCGGCAATCGTATTTTCGTTGGTCAATCCGGTGATTTGTTCCGCTTGTTCTTGCAATAGTTTTCGTTTAGCTTCTTCGGCTTGTTGCGCCGCCATTGCTTCGGATGTCCTCGGTTGCGTTGATGTGGTAATTCCCGCGGTTGAACTTGGAATAACCGATGGAGTTGTCGGGATTTTAATACTTGCTCCCGCGTAAATAAGATTAGGATTGGTGATTGACGGATTGAGGGCTTGGATTGCCGCCACGGTCGTGCCGTATTTTTTAGCGATTGCGCTCAAAGTATCCCCGCTCTTGATTGTGTATGCCGTCTGTGAGGCGGTAGGTTGCGTTGTGGGAAGCGTTCCGGTTGCAGTCGGCGCTTGTTGCGCTATCGTGTTAGCCTGTGCCTGTATCCGCGCCAAAGACGCGCTCACGCTATCTATCGTTGACTGCGGAATTGCGCTGGCAGGATTGGAAGCCACCGGAGCCGCGGCAACCGAAGAAACAACCGGGGAGGACGCCCCTTGCGCCGCCGCGTTCTGCGCCGCGGTGTATGACGAACCAGAACCGTATTGTTGCCCTTGCGTAATCAAGCGGTTGTTGGCGACATCCCACACGGTTTCGCCGGGTTTTAATCTTGCCCCTGTGTTGGGGTTATATTCATAGGTTGCCATAGATTATTGTTTTTATACTAAATTGTGGACAGGTGGAATTATTTCGTTTTGCCTGTCGACATATAAATCAAAATATGACGCATTCGCGCTTTCCCCAGCACCAGGAGCAAGCTGGCATTTTGCGTAAACATAAATTTTGTCTTTATAGTCTAAATCAGTGAAATTATAAGTTGTGTTAGATGTAAATCCAGCATATACTTGTTTATTTTCAACTTCTGTTTCGCTTCCGTAAGTCAATGTGCTTTGGTTGTATTTTTTAACTCTCAAACTGAAATTGCAGTAATTTGGGGCTAGAACACTCGCGTATACCCCCCAATAAACATTGTAATTTCCTTGCCTGCCGATTGTCATTTCTTTGACTTTTGTATATGTCTGGCTCGTTGTTTTAGTGTAATGCCCTCCGCTCAATAATAGTGGGACATCCCCTGTTTCGGCAGTATATGGTGAAATTTTTAAAGTATTGACAAAAGTATCGCCCAAAACCGCCAAATACTCGGTTGGCGTGCCGATAATAAATTTCACCTTGTTGCTATCCGAATCGTCAATGCCCATAATAAAGCCGCTTTCATCATTATCAAAATCAGTCTTTCCTGCCGCAATATAGCAATCTCCCTCGCCATCGGTAAAAGACAAAGTAATCGCTTTGCTGGTAATCGTCCCCGCCACCAATTTGTCCACTCCCAAACTTATAATTTTGGCATTGGTGATAATCGCGTCCTTGATTTGCGCGGTATTGGAAATTAACTCATTGAAAGACGCGGAATTGGCCGCAATGTTGTCCACGGACAATAACACGCCCCCACGCCCTCCAAAAGCTTGAAAGGTCGCCACGCTGTTGGTATCGGTATTCGGCGCGGCCACCGCCACAAGGATTCTATTTTTACCAACACTATTTGAATTTGTTGATGATTTTTGTAATTCGGTGATAGAAGCGTCAATATCCAAATAAATATAATATACCTGCCCCGCATTCATTGCTTCCGTATTGTTTGCTCCAATATTGTATGTCGTTCCGTCGGCAATAGTAATCGTTCCCGCCGTCCACGCTACCGTCCGATAATCGGTTGCCGAAAACACCAGTGACGAAGTCCATCCTTTAACATTTATATCGTTATTGCCGGCGATTATTTCATCCATTGTTAAACCGCCAATCGTGCTATTGCCTCCGATCGAAACTCCATTTATGGTTCCGCCGATAATCGTTTTATTTACGAGTATATTCTTGTTTATCCCACCGGAAAACGGGTCGCTGTCTTGCGCCTCGCTAAACAATTCATTCCACGATTTTTCAGGTATTAAATTATCCGTTTCCAGTTCCATTATGGTAATTCCACCTCAAAATAGGCGTTGGTTAATGGCAATGCCTCGCTGGGCTTTGCCTGTTTGTATTTAGCAAGTTCAAACTCGTATATTTTGCGGTTATTTTCACTTTGCGCAAATTGGCGCAAGTGTTTTTCGGCGAATTCAGAGTATTTCATTTCAACTAGTTTCAACTCATCCGCCCCGCCATTGAGAATATCCGTATCAGAAGTTGCACTTTCCGCCCAAGTCCCCGCCGCGCTTCTCCATCCGTATTCGGAATAATAAAAAATATCGTAATACTCGCCTCTTTTAAGAGTTAAATTGTCAAAACGATAGCCTACCTCGCTAACCTTCCCCGCGTCTTTGGTCATATACAGCGCGATATAATCGCAAGCGCCATCATCCGGCGTTCCCGTCGTGCTTTTGCCGCTCATCGCAAACCTCAACAAATTCCATCCGGCAACAAACGCCGTGCTTTCATTGGTAGTTGTGATTGTGATTGAATAATAATTTGAACTGTCGCTACCGGCTTTTAAGATGAAATTGGTGATGTCGTCCGCGTCCGTGATATACGCCCAAACAAAGAAAGACCCATCGGTTAGATAATCGGTAATATCAAAATCAGTAATGTTGCTGTTGGTAATTCCAGCCGTTGTCCCTCCCGCGTCGCTGATGCCAAGCTTCAATGAACCAATGCCGTCAACGCTGTCGGAGTTATCGGCTTCAAGGTTTTCCGCGTCCCCCAATGCAACCCAATCACCCACAACATTCAATCCGTCAATGGATATTGAATAGCTTGGCAACGGTTTGGACACCAAAATCCGCTTGGTCGCGTCTTTCTCGCTCACCGCTAACAGGTTTTCGCTCAAATACTGCAATCCGGTAATATCAATCGGGTCGCCATTGGTAGAAAACACGCGGTCTTGTTTTTTGCGGTCAAACTCCTCCAAAGGAACAAGCGTCCAATCGTCAAACTTCCCCCGTCCGTGGCGCGGTTGCAAGTCAATTATCTTGTTGTCTTTTAAATCCGAAGGCGCGGCGTATGAAAATACATCGTTAAAAAGTTGAGGGGTGATTGTCGCTTTCCGCTTGGTAGTATAAAGGTCGCAATCGGCAACAACGGCCGATACCGCCATATTAAGCAAAGCATTCATATCGGCGCTGGCGACTGTCCCGCTCACCAAATAAGGCAAGCGAGCGATGATATTGGTGCGTGAAAAAGACATATTGTTGTTTAATTATTCGGGACATAATGTCCGTTGACTAAAATTGACCTTACTTTTACCGGATTTGATTGGCTTCCATTCGCAAAACTCCACCCAAGTTGAAAGTTTTCCGCCAACACTCCTTTATTCAAAATTTTATGCAAAGTATAATTGCTTGTGCTATAAGCGATTTGAGTTAATGCTTTGTTGGATTTGGCATAATCATAATAAAGAGTAAAATCAACCTTCGCGCCCGCAGACATCTGTTCTGTTTGCACGAATATGCTGTCAATCACCGAGTGTTCAATGTTAAACGCTTTTGTCTTTCCGCTTCCAGCGATAGAATATCCGCTCTCTTTGCAAAGAATAAAATTCGTTGTCGCGTATGAAGCGTGCATCAAAGAACCGAACGCCGCGGAGATCCCGCCCGCGTTGGTATATCCGGTAGAAGTATAAGGAAATAATTTAACCGGATTGTCAATATCGCCGCCGCCCCAGAGATAGATAATGCCATCCGAAACCCAAACAAGAAAACCTTTGTATTCTTTAACCTGATAATATAGTGGAAGCGTTCCCGACATCTGTTTAATTGTCTTCAAAGATACTCCGTTGACATATCCGAAATTGTATCTATTGGATTGGCCGCTCTCTTGCCACCAAACAAATTTAACACCGTTCTTAATATATAACGCACCAATCCGTCCGTTGACTGGGATTATATTGCTTTCCACGAACGCGCTTGACCCGTCCCACCACTGGATTGACGAGGCGCAAAAATTAGAACCGGCAACATTGGGATAGTTAACCGCAATCATTAAGTAATCTCCGTCAGCGGCGATAGAAGCCACTTGTGAACCGGTAGAAAAGTCTAACGCCGTCGGGTCGGGGGTTGTCCCATCCAAGGTGGCAATATATATTCCATTGGCGATTGCCAAAATATCTCCTGCCATTACCACCATCTGGTGAGGCGCGCTTTGCAGTGCCGCGCCTCCTTCAAGTGTTGAAAAATAATCATCATCAAGGGTTGATGATAAATCATAACTCCCGACATCACCCGCGCTCCCTGAATGATTGTATGAGTAGAAAACCTTGCTTTTATAAAAAGCCACATCCTCGCCGTCCTCGCCGGTAACCGTTACCTTGTCTATTATATGCGGAAATGTGCCATCGCTGGCCACTGCGCTTGCCGAATACTTGTAGAGTTTTGCTCCGCCAATGCCAAACGACACATCACTAGAGGTTACACCAGCCAACATTCCCTTAATGAGGGTCGTAACCACGCCTGCCTGCGTTCCGTTAGTCAATGCGGCAATCCCCGGTCCTTGTGTTAAGACATTGGGATCAATCAAATCAACATCAACCAAAGACGCAAACTGGTTTTTGTTCCCATAGAAAGGGTAAGAATTAGCGAAGTATGACGGAACCAACCCCGAGAAAGGCGGCTCAATCGTAATTGTCCAGTTTGGGTCTTTGGCCATAGTTTTATTCCTCGGTGATAATCCAAGCAGAACTGGTTCCGTCAGTAGTTTTAGTCATTGTTATTTCCAACCAGTTTATCAAACACGCCGGGTCAAGCCACAAAAACGCGTCGCCATTGGCGGAAAGCGTTTTGCCATTTACACGGGTCAATGTCTCGCCGTTGGTATTGGTAGCATTATCAAGAAACATATTGAGGGCAGTCATCGTTGGAGTTACCGTTCCAATCGGGTCTAAACTACCCTTAATTGTAAAAGCCGAACTGCCAGAGCCGTGGTCGGCTCTGCGCAACAAAATTCCAACTCTTTTTGCGTCGCCAACCCAGAATTTATTACTGGTTGTTGTTGCTGTAACGGCGTTTAACGCTAATTGTGTTTTAATCATTTGATTTTAAAGTTAGGGCGGTTTGCTTTGAGAAAAAAGAAACCGCCAAAGAAATAATCATTACACTTGACAAAACTTAATTTATGTTATCAGGCGCATTGCAACCCGATTGTGTTCGTCGCTACCTTTGCGTTCAAGCAACTGATAACTCCCGTCCCAGTCGCCAATTTGGTGACATCGTATCCGGAAGTATCGCCGGTTAAGAGAATAGCGCCGTTGGTCAACGAAGCCGCCAAGGCAATCGCCACCGCCGGTGTCGCTCCCAGCATATTGGCAACAAACTGGCAGTCGTGGATTTCCATCAATCTCTCTAAGTCAGCATCGGCCGCAACTTTAATCATCGCGGTTGCCGTGCCGCCGGCTTTCTTCCAAAATTTGCAACCATCAAATATCGCATCTCTGGTCGTTCCCGCGCCGCCGGTTACCACCGAACCGTCAACAAGCACCGCCGGACGAACTTTGTTACCGGAAACCTCGTCCGCCAACGATCCGAAAGTGCAATTCTTGAATATCGGCGAGTCGCCGCCAAGCACCAATTCCGCCACGGTATCGCTATCAAGATTGGTAGAGTTGTAAAACTCACAATCTTCATAGTAGGCATACTCACCGCCTTCGCCAACCGTTCCGACAACACTCGTGTCAGTGTTGTTGTTTATAAACTTGATACCCCTGAAACTATTGCGGACGCCGATATTCTTAATCATAAACGGCAACGCGGTGGCATTCCCGTCCGCATAATTAAGTTTTGAACTTTGCCCAAAAGAGCGATGAATACCCAACAAATAATCCAAGCCAATAAAATGGCAACGATTATTTGAAATCGTTACTTGTTCGGTAATTTGATGAGAACTATTGCCGTCAAGAATAAGGACATCGTTGTTGTCGCTCTCCATTGCGGCGTAAGCAGTGGCAAAATCGGTAAAGAACCGCACGCGACCTTCGTTGTCGGGCTTAAATGCTTCTTGCAAATGCTGGAAATTGCCCTCGTCGCTGTCGTCGGGGTCGCAAACAACGAATATATTGCCAAACGCTCCGCCAACCGCGGCGTGAATACCATCTAACATTGCTCGGCCATAGCCTGAATTTTGATTTAAAGTAGACATTGTTTTTAGGTGTATTCACTCCTACCACCGGCCTAAAGAGATAATCTCTCTCATAAGTGAACACACAATTATATACTCCTCGTTTCTATTAACTGGTCACGGGGCAACTCATTTTGACGAATGAAGCCCCCGGAATCGCAATCCCGTAAGCCGCACGATAGCGATATTCCATCGTGTCGGTCTGGACATCCTCGCCATTGCCACCTTCTTTGGGCGGAATCATCCGCGGTTCGTCCCACACTCCGCAAAAGAATGAAGACAATTCGCTGGAAACAATACCCCACCAAGCGCGTTTGGTTGTATCCGACTTGCCGCTTGCGTCAGTCGCCAAGTAAGGAAGAATAACGTGCTTGTATTTTCCCTGATACACATTCGTAACGCCGGCGTTCGCTCCGGTTACATCCGCCGTTGATTGCAGATATTCTCGGGCGGTATTCACCGTGTTCGGATCATCGCCGGTGAACAGGATATTGAATGTCGCGGTCTTTTTCTCACCCAATTGGCTGTAAGTTTCCTCAACCGCCAATTTTTCCGCGGCTTCCAATCCACCCTTAGACAATAACGGGTCGTTGGCAACGCGGTTGCGGTAGGTCGTAGACGAACCTTTGAGTGTGTGCGCCGAATATGCCAATGCGTAAGAGTCGCCAGTAGCAGTATCAACTGTCGCTCCGCTACGGTCGGTGTATGAAGTGCTTGTCGCAAAGGTCAAGCGATGAGTCAAATCCAACTCCATAGACTTATAACCCTTGCTTCCGCCGTTAAGCAAAGCTTGGATTATTTCCGGGTATTTGTTGTCCCGGCGCATTTTATAGGTTATACCAATATTTTCGCCGAAGTCCTTGACATACATCACTTTACTATACCCCTGTTGGATTTTTCCTCTTGACGCTTGGTCGTTTTCGCCCATCTCGTTCAAGAACTCGTTGGTGTCAATTTCCGAAAACTCGCGGGACGAACCCGTGCCTCTCGGTATCGGCACCATCTTCACGATCCCCGAATTTACGATATTGCGGGCAACGCTGTTCGCGCCTTTGAAGAAAATCACATTTGCCAATTTTGTAAAATCACTTTGGCTAAGTGTATTTATTTCTGCCATTGTTTTGCTCCGCTTGCCCCTAATAAGTGTTCATTTTGGGGAGTTGCCAAGCGTTCGCTATTTAAATTAAAAACTATTACGATTTAGCTTTCGCCAAAGGCCCAATGTTCAACAGGAACTCGCCTTTGGTTGTTGAGAGAACCTTGATGCATTGCACGATGTCATAGGTTGACGCGCTGCGGTCAACGTGAGTAGCGCTGGTAAGGTCTTGGAACAAACCTCTGTCCGCGGCCACCAAGCCGGATGTAACATCCATCTCCCAAACAACATTCATTTCAACGGGCACTTCAACTTCAACCAATCTTGCGGTCGCGTAATCATCATCGGTTGACGCAATCGCGTGGCGCAACACTCCAACGATAGAATAACCGGCAGTTGAAGATGTCGCCGCGACTAAATAACCGGATGACCACGCCACAAGCGAATTTGCGCTCAAAGCAGTAGATACAGTAACCGGAAGCCACATAAACTTGGTCTT
>WOYI010833568.1_pt1 | contig 15547 bp, 17 predicted proteins | sample 6423411 | NCBI WGS metagenome assembly WOYI01 (sample SAMN13441803, study PRJNA592873) | oil field metagenome | biome: oil field; feature: oil-well bore; material: oil-contaminated soil; isolation source: oil-contaminated soil from oil-well borehole | place: Germany: Wietze | collected 2016-10-18 ...
GCCGTGCCCCGGAGTGCGGCCATCCGGAACAAACAGGTGGGGTTTCAACAAAGCCGAAAAAAGGTTACTCTTCCTTCCCTTTCGTTTCGGCAGTCCGGTTCTTCACTTCGAGTCCATCCGCAAACCAGACCGTGCGCTGCGGGAAGGGTATCTCGATGCCGTTCGCTTCAAGTTCCTGCTTGATCTTCCAGAGGAGGTCCGTCCGGACGTCCCACCAGTTCCGGGCCGGCGCCCAGATATAGGCGGTCAGATTGACGCTGTTATCGCCAAGATTATCTACAAAGACCGACGGTGCCGGGCTCTTCAGCGCGAACGGGTGGGTCTCGATGACGTCTTTGGTGATCCGGATCGCCTCGTTCGCATCGTCCTGGTACCGGATGCCGATCCGGTACTCGAACCTCCGGGCCGCGTTGTGGACGTAGTTCGTGATGTTCGAGGTGAAGACCTTCTCGTTGGGGATCCGGACATAGATCCCGTCATACATCTTGACGACGGTCGAAAGGACGCGGATGTCCTCGACACTGCCGCTGACATCCGCGACATTGATGTTATCGCCGATCTTGATCGGGCGCTCGAACATAAGGAAGAGACCGGAGATCAGGTTCGAGACGACGCTCTGGCTGGCAAAACCGATGACGAGACCGGCGATACCCCCGGCCACCAGGAGGCCGGAGAGGTCGAACTTGAGCTGCGGGAGAGCGATGACGATCGCCCAGATGACAATGACGTAGTAGACCAGTTTCGTGAGCAACTCGCGCTCGTTCTTGGGCAGCCGATCCGACAGGGCTCGTCGGACGTTTGTCGAGACGACCCTCGCGACCGTAAGGCCGACCGCGAGGATGATGACGAAATACAGGAGATTCTCGACGGTGATCTCGCCGATGCCGAGGGGTATCTCCAGGACCTCGGTCACGTTGAACGTCACGAGAACCCCCACTCCATCAGGTAGCCCCGGTTGATCACCGGGATCTTGCGCGCCACATACAGTTCGATGGACTTTACCATGCCGGGCCGGAGGGGTGTGTCGATGAAGTCCGTCTCCGCCAGAGTCGCGCTGATAACCTTCATCGCGGCAGTGGTCGCCACAAAGTCGCTGTAGTAGATCTTCATATCGGTGCTGTCAAAGACAGCGCATGAGACCTCCACCCACTCGTGGGATGCGTTATGGATGGAGAGCTCCATCACTCCTTCAGAGAGACACTCGACCGGGGGGACCTCCGTGTATACCGCACTCTGGTACCAGCGGGCGACGACTCCGCCCGTCGGCGATCCATAGAGCGTGTACTTCTGGGTGCCGAGGCCAAAGACATCGAGCACATCGATGTCTCTTGGCGCCTCCAGGAAGACGCCGATCTCAACCGGAAACTTCAGGTAGACCGTCTGGCTGGCGCCGGGCTCAAGGACCATCGGAGAAAACTCAATCTGGAGGAAATTCGTGATCTCTTTAGGGAGATTGACCGGCTCCACCGGGTTGATGACGATCTCGCCCGTCTTCGAGACCAGGAGCCGCTCGAACGTCTGCCCTTCACACCTCCGCCGGTAGGTCAGAAGGCCGCCATTTCGTTCGGTTTCGACCAGGAGATCCCCGTCTTCACGGTGAAAAATACCTTTGTAGCGCCCGAACATTATCTATGATCTGCAAATACTCAAATATTAACTTACGCGAATGATGTGCACTGCCGGCTTTCGCGTCCCCGGCCTCAATCCAGAAAGGCTATTCTGCCTGACCCGCTAGCCCTAAAACCGCATCAAATTGACATATTGCGCCAACCCCCAACGATCTGCCCCGAAGCGATCTAAGAAGGAATATATAACATATCTTCCGGGCAGTATATTGTGCAGAGAATAAATAGACACTCTTTTAAGCGACTCTCCCAGACACTTTTCCTGCGCGTTTATCCCGGTCTCTGGTGATACCCATCCTTGAGCGATCGATCGTGAAGGCACGAGGGCTGATCGCCGGGACCGGAAGCGGTAATAAACAGGGGAGTCTGTACCCGCCAGCGCAGAGGGATCCTCCCGGAGATCCGGAGGAGGAGACCTTCTCGCGGCTATACGGGGACGAGAGCCGTCCCCGGGTGATGCGTGTGAAGATGAAGCAGGAAAGAGTCAGGGAGTCTATGAAACAGAGCCAGATACCCGTGAGTATCTTCGACCATCTCCAGCAACCGGCACTCGTTCTCGACTGCGAAGGAAGGGTGGTCGTCTGGAACGAAAGCATGGAACGGTACACCGGCATTTCGGCGGAAGATATCATAGGGAAAGGCGATCACGTCCATGGAAAAGCGTTGTTCGGCGAGACGTGCCCCACACTCGCGAACTACATTCTGACTCACGGCGACGCCGGGAGCGACCGTTACCGCGTGCTTCCTCATGAAGGGGAAGAGTTGCTCGCCGAGTCGCGCATTCCCACGGCATCCGGGAGAGAGGTCGTCTGTATGGCTGCCCCCCTCTACGACACCACCGGCAGGCAGATCGGTGCGGTTGAGACCATCCGGGATGCTCCGGAAGAGAGAACGGTCGAAGAGGCTCGTGCGGCACCGGAGGAGCAGGTGCAGATCCTGGCGAGTTCTCTCCCCGATATGATCTTCACGCTCAACCAGGACGGCATCTTCACCCAGTTCTACTGGACCGGTGCCCGGAGCCTGGGCGTAGACCCCGAAGAGGTCGTAGGGAAGACACCCCATGCCCTGTTTCCTGCGGAGGAGGCAGACTTTCTGGTCGGGGCTGCGCACCGGGTCATCGGGGCGGGAGAGGTGGTATCGGAGACCCGGTCGTTTTTGTGGCACAACGACCAGCGGTCGTTTCAGGTCACCATTCACCCCCTGCACAACCCCGCCGGGAAGATCGTGGCCGCCACCGGGATCAGCCGCGATATCACCCGCGACCTCCTCTGTGAACGGACCAGCCAGCTCTCCAGCCTCTACCTCGACCTGCTCGGCACCGACATCTACAACACCAGCATGGTTGCGGCAACGATCATCGAGATGCTCCGGGAACGGCTCTCCGGTGAGGAGGCGGAGCTCGCTCAACGGGTCAAGAACATGGTCGAGCAGGGGATCAACGTCATCAAGAATGTTGAACTTTTAAACACCCTCAACAAACACCGTGTCCGTCTCGGACCGGTCGACCTGGACGGTATCATTCGCGGCCAGATACAGCGGTACGCAGGCATCGATATCAGGTACGAGCCGGAGAGCCACATGGTCTGGGCAAACCCCCTCCTCGAACACATCGTATCCAACCTGATCAGCAACAGCATCAAGTTCGGCGGCATGAAGGTCCGGATCGAGATATCCGTCATGGAGACCGGAGAGATCGTGACGCTCTCCGTCGCCGATACCGGCATCGGCATACCGGATCACTTAAAACCCAACATCTTCGATCGTTTCAGCCACGAGGGCAGCAAAACCGCATCCGGGAGCAGGGGTCTTGGGCTTCATATCGTCAAGACCCTCGTAAACCAGTACGGCGGACGCGTCTGGGCGGCGGACCGGGTACCCGGCAAACCGGAGGAGGGGGCGACAATAAAGGTGATCCTGCAAAAGTGCTAGGTTTCTCTCCCGGGAAGGGTACTCAGATATATATTCTTCCAGCGACTATATCATACCGCATCATTCCCATTGGGGACCTCTCTAATGATACGAACCATATGCTTTAAAGAGCGACGATATATCGAAGAGTTGAGAATTCTCACCCGGGCGACCGCGCTCGACTGCATCATCGACGAGCGCTTCGATCGCATAGTATACCTCATAAAAGAAGGAGATATGGGCCTCGCTATCGGCCGGAACGGAAGCAATATCCGGAAGATGCAGCGGGTTCTCGGCAAACGCATCGAAATGGTCGAATATTCTCCCGAGATCGAGAAATTTACGAGAAATGTGTTTAAACCGGCCGAGGTCTTCGGTGCCAGAAAAGGAAACGACGGGAGGCTCATGGTATACATCAATAAAAACGATCTCGGCATCGCCATAGGCAAAGGCGGGTGCACCATCGAGAAGGCGCGGCTTCTCCTCTCCCGGTACTTCGATACCGACCTTGGTGAGGTGCTTGCGGGGGAGGAGACTCATGCGTGACTGGAACATCCTCGACGAACTCTGGCAGGTCATCCAGAACCGGGCAGAGCACCCATCGGCCGAGAGTTATGTCAGCTCCGTCCTGACGCACAAAAAAGGGATCGACAAATCCCTCGAAAAGGTCGGTGAGGAGGCGGTCGAGTTCATCCTGGCCGCCAAGAATCAGGTCCCCGAGAGGACGGTCTCCGAAGCGGCCGACCTCCTCTTCCACTTCCTGGTGGCGCTTGAAGCATCAGGCACCGATGTGGCGGACGTGCTCGACGAACTCGCCGCACGCCGGAAGTAACGGCCTGCCCCATTTTAGAATTTTCCGGGGCCGTCCCGCCCCGGTAAGAGGTCCGTCCCATAAGGGCCGCTCAAAGGTACTCTTTGAGGTCCACCATCCTCGGGAGATCATCCTTCTTTACGGCTGCGGACTCAACGACCGTATCTTCGATCATGATGGGAGCACGGTAGCGCAGAGCGATGGCTATCCCGTCGCTTGGGCGGCAGTCCATGGTCTCGGTGCGCGACCCCTGCCTGAGAAGCAGTTTGGCGTAGAAGACCCCCTCCTCCAGAGAATCGATGTGCAGAGCATCGAGAGTGATCTCAAAGTTCCGGAACAACTCAACGATGAGGTCGTGGGTGATAGGCCGGGGAAGCATCTCGCTGTTCAATGCGTTGCTGATCGAGATCGCTTCCCAGAGCCCGACATAGATGGGTATGGTGCTGTCACCCCCGGCATCCAGGACGACAGTCGGCGCCGCTCCCATCTCGCTCACCGACATGAACACGCCCTGCACCCGGCAACTTTGAGCAGTCATGTGATCACCTGACATCAGCCTTATCGTGTTTAAATCTTGGGGTCAATCACCGCTGCTTTTTGGCGCGGGCGAGAAACTCGCGCCGCACAATGACGAGACCCGAGAGCAGGCCGAGGAGGATGTTGAGATAGTAGAGGATCAGCCGCCAGAGGAGGACGAAGACGCCCACGATCGACGACGGGACGAAGAGGCTGTAGAGCGACGTGGCGCCGAGCTCCGCAACCCCCGAGCCGCCGGGCGTGAGCGGGATCATCATGATGATCGCAATGACGAGCTGGACGACGAACGACTCGATGAGGAACGCCGGCTGCCCAAGACCCATAAGGATCAGCGATGCGATGGTGAACTCGGAGAACCAGAAGAGCAGCGTGAAGAACATCCCCCATACGAGACCGCTTTTGCCGTGGTTCACAAACTTAACGAGACCTTTGTTGAAGTTGTCCACTTCCCGGTCGATCGTTTCAAGCAGACTCTCCAGGCGTTTTAAGTGCCAGCGCCGGTCGACCCATCGCGATATCCATTTGAGGGCCCGTTTGAGATGGTCCGGATTCTTCACCGAGTAGATGAAGACCAGCACGAAGAGGGTGACGGAGATCCAGGCGGCGTACATCATGATGCTCACGCCGCTGAACCCCGAGGTGAGACTGCTCCAGTAACTGCCGAGGAAGAGCATGGCGAAGGCCCCGAGACCCCCGAGAACGATACCGTCGAGGATCCGCTCCATAATGACGACAGCGGTGGCGTCGCCGACCGGAACGCCCGCCCGGTAGAGCTCATGAACCCGGACCGGCTCGCCGCCCGCCTGTGACGGGGTGACCGCCGCAACGAGCATGTTCGCCAGCACCAGATTGAAGCAGTGTTTGAAGTTCACCCGATACCCGAGCGACCCCGACATCTTCTGGATGCGGAACGCCCAGAACCCGAGCGAGACGATGTGGAGGAGGGCAGCGAGGACCAGGTAGAACGGGTTTACCCGGCTGAGATACTCGATCGTCGTCTCATCGACGGTGAAGTACAGGACGCCCGCCATGACAAGAGTGCTGAAACTGATCGAGACGAGCAGCCACTTCCATTGAGACCTCTTCATTCTCTACGCCCCCGGGTGTGGAGACCTGACCCCTCACCCCGATCTGCAGATCGTTTGCTGATTTTCGGGCAGCCTCAAGGCGGAAATACCCGAAATTTGACTAATAAGGTATCGTGCAGCTACTATTTAACGATGGTTTTATCGCAAATCAATAAAATTCGAGATCAGCAGAATACGGGGCCGCCGGGCCCGGGATCTGCTTCCGCGCCGGCCCTTAGACGGTGAAGAGACCCCGCTCGCCGGTTATCCTGAAGAGCCCCGCACGGACACCGGCATCAAGCCAGGCATACCCGTAGCTGAACCGGGCGAGGGCGCCGGCAAGGTCGCCCGCATCGAGGAGCTCTACGCCCTCCGCATACCGGGAAGACGCCGCGGAGCGGAACACCTCCGCCCCCGCAGAGAGCGGGCTCGCCTCGTCCGGGCCCGCGCGAACCGCGAGAAGAGCGGAGCGAAGCATCCGCCGGTAGCGGTGGGTCTTCTCGTCCAGGTGGGCGCCATATCGGTCCGGTATGGCTGCATCCACCCCGTCCGGCGGGTGGGCGGCGAGCGGCTCAAAGAGCCCGAGCCGCGAGCCTGCGTCAAGCCACCCGAGCCCGTACGCAAAGGCGGCGAGCGCGTTCACCGGATCATCCGCCAGAAACGCCGTGCCGTCGCTCTGGTAGGCCGCAGCCATCTCGAGCACCTCGTCGGCCACCTGGTGCAGGAGGGTCTCCTCCGGGACGGCGATCCGGGTCAGGGAGAGTGCCTCTGCAAAGACGGCACCGTACTCCTCGAGGGTCATAAGCCGGCAAAGATCTCCAGGTACTCGCGCTCCATGGGGTGGAGGTCTGCCGGCACGACGAGGATATGGAGCGGGGCCCCAAACTCCGTCTCTCTGAGCTTCGCGCCGGTCCCCGCCACGACCACGGGGCTCTCCGACCCCGCCCGGGCGATGCCCACGTACAGGCCGGGCGGCTCGATGCCGCGCTTCTCCGCCATCTCTTCAAGGAGGGCGACCGCCTCGGGGATGCGCATATAGCGGTCTTTCTGGATATCGAGGTAGACGAGCGTATGCAGGTTGAGCGCGAGGTTTGCCGCAACCGTCTCGAGGGGGGCCGTCGGGAACCACCCCTTCGCGGGGAACGGCACCGAACAGGACTTCCCGAACCGGTAGTTCTGGAGCCCGGAGAGGCCCGAGACCGCACTCGATATCGAGGAGGCGTGGATGATGGACGTCTCAATCCCGGCGGCGGCTGCCCGCATCCGCAGGTCGGCATGCGTCGTCGAGACCATGGGGTCTCCCCCGGTCAGGAACGCCACCCGGCCTATCGCGGCACGCTCGAGGATCTCGCGGGGGTCCCCTTCGACATCCTCTCGCCCGAGCACCCGGACCTCCTTGCCAAAGAACGCCTCCATCGCGGGAACATCCGTCCCCATCAACCGCGACGTATACGATTCCAGGTAGACGGCATCGGCGTTACGGACATATTCGAGGCCTTTGACCGATATATCCCCGAGGTCGTAGAGCCCCAGACCCACGAAGATCAGCATGGGCGGTTCGCTCCAGAAGCGAGGCTGAACGCAGGAAGGCAGGGTATCCGGGGCATGAGGCAGCCGGGACGCATCTGCAAGGGTTTAATCGTCATCCCTCAACTGTCAGTGTTCCATCATCGTAGAAGTAACGGATCCAGGGGGTCGTCCTGCCGTGGATGCCGATGACGCGGAAGTCCCGCTCCACCGACTGCCTCCCGTCATCCGTCCTCACCTCGATGACCATGTTCATCAACTGCTTGATCGTGGATACCGTCCGGTCGTCGAACGACTCGCTGTTGAGGACGTAGATCCCGATCCCCTCAAGTTTCTTCACCCGGTTCGTCATGACGTGGAGGAACTTGAAGGTCACCTCAAGTCGTGCGTACATAAGAAGCGTCGAGACCGAGTTGATGCAGAGCCGGATCGGCGGAGGCATCGGCCCTGGAGGATCGGCCATCACCCCCTCCTTCCACATATCCTCTACCATCCGGGAGAACTTGATGCCCATACTGGTCAGATCGAGGGGGCTCGTGACAAACTTCGCCTTCGTCGTGTCCCGCAGGGTCGGCACCGAACTCTTCGTGACCGCATCGATCGTCCCGATCTGGTGTCTCCCTGCCCCCTGCCTCCTGAATGCACCGACGACGTCGGCGGCACGCTCGTCGGTCGAGATCGCAACCGTCCATTCCCCCGCCCGGGGGCAGGCTACTCTGTATGCCAGATGCTCCGCATAGGTCAGGGGCGGCGCCAGGATGAGGACGTTCGCGGCAGCCCGCAGGCCCCCATACTCCCTGTCGATCATCGGAATGCCGGTTTCGTAGAGGTACATCTCAGTACACCATTTATGACAGGATACGATACATAAGGCCTCCGATAAGGAGTCCGAGGGCAACGGTGTAGACGGTGATCGCGAGCGTTATCCTTGAACCGACTTCACGCAGGAGGACCGTGATGGTCGCGAGGCAGGGGACGAAGAGGACGGTGACGACCGCAAAGATGTACAGCTGGAGGGACGAGAGCACCGCCCCCAGGTCGGCGGTGCCTGCGAGGATGGCGAGGGTCTCAAACGCCATCTCTTTTCTGAGAATCCCGAAGACGAGCGCCGTCGCCGAGTAGCCGGGAAGGCCGAGGAGGGCCAGGGTGTAAGGCTCCACGATCCCCTCAAAGATTGCCATGATACCGAAGAACTCGAGCAGCCCGAGGACGACGCTCCCGACGAGGAGGAGCGGCATCGCGATGAAGAGGAACTCCGAGAGGCGCGCCCAGGCCTTCTTCATCACCAGTTTCGGGTCCGGCCGGCGGAGCGGCACCATCTCCATGATCATGCCGAACCGCTCGCCGGGCGTCACGCGGGAGAGGACGAGCCCCGTGATGAGGATCAGGACGAAGACGATGCCATATACGCTGAATGCCGCCCCGAGACCGACGAAGCTCCCCACAATCCCGGCGATGATGACGGTCCGGGCCGAGCAGGGAACCATCGTGACCAGGAACGAGGCAATGATACGCTCCCGCCGTGAGTGCAGGAGCCGGATGCTCATGATAGCCGGCACGTTGCACCCGAACGCCAGGGTGAGGGGGATGACCGCCCCGCCGTGCATCCCGAGCCTGTGCATCGCGTTGTCGGCGAGGAAGGCCGCCCGGGTCATGTATCCGGAGTCTTCGAGGACGGAGATGATGATGTAGAAGAGCAGGACGTACGGGAATGCTATCCCGAGGCCCGCCTGGAGCGCGAGCAGGATGGATCTTCCCAGTTCTTCGGCGAGTGGAGGCAGCCCGAGCGCGAGGAACGGTTGTATGGCAAATACGTTGAAGAGCTCCACGATGATCTCCTCAAGGAACGATCCCACGACGAAGACCAGGAGGAGCATCCCGACGAGGATGCCGAGGAGGATCGGCATTCCGGGGAACAGCCGGGTCAGGATACTGTCAGGGTCGGTCTGGCGGAGGAGCAACTCTTCCTTGAGGGTGAGGTCGGCGATCCGGTGAGCGAAGTTGTGCCGGTTGGCCGCGATGATCTGGCTGGCCGTCATCCGGTGCCGGGACTCGATCTCGTCGGCGATCGTTCGTGCCGCCTCGAGCAGTTCCGGGTTATCGCCGAACCCCTGGAGCGCCCGGACGCTCTCCTTGCGGTCGACACCAAACATCTTCCCGAGACTCCGGACGGCGGCTTCCACATGATGGTCGTACGGGATCTCCACTTTCGACGGCCGGGTGGCGGCAAGAGCCGCCGGGATGATCCGGTCGATGTTCTTCCCCTGCGACGCCGCCGTCTGGATGACATCGACACCGAGGAGGTCGCGGATCGGGGCGGGGTCGATCTCAATCCCCAATTTTGCGGCTTCATCGGCCATGTTGAGCACGACGACCATCGGGAGGCCGTACTCCGCCACCTGGAGGAGAAGGTAGAGGTTGCGCTCCAGGCGTGTGACGTTCACCACCACGATGACCGCATCGGTGTCCTGCTGCTCCAGGAACCGGCGGACCAGATCTTCCTCGTCCGAACCCCCTTCCAGCGAATAGACGCCTGGAAGATCCACAAGTTCGACCATCTCGCGCTGAAAACAGGTGTTGCCCCGCTGCAGCTCGACAGTGGTCCCGGGATAGTTGCTCACCTCGACCCCGAGGCCGGTGAGCTGGTTGAAGATCAGGGATTTGCCTACGCTGGGGTTGCCGATCAGCGCAAATCTCATGGACACGACTCCACCAGGATCGATCCGGCGATCTCGGGGCTGATAGCGATGTCGCACCCTTTCACCCTGACCACGACCGACTGGTTCGGGAGTTTCCGCCGGATCTGCACGACCTCACCGGGGAAGATGCCGAGGTCGAGCAGCCTCCGGTGCCGCCGGGGCCCCCGTATCGTCGCCACCCGAACGGTATCCCCTTCCTTGCAGTCAAGCAGCGTGCAGGCGTCCCGGCCCAGGCAGTGTCCCATATACCCTGTTGGGGGTTGGGCGCCGTCCATGTAGGAAGAGAGCCGGTCGATCGTCTCGTCGGAGATGTCGTGCTCGAGCGTGCAGGCCTCCTTGCTCGCGGCGTCCGCATCGACACCGAGCATCTCCGTTAAGAAACACTGGAGGACACGGTGTTTCCGTGCCACCACTGACGCCACCGACAGTCCCTTCTCCGTCAGTCTGACGGCGTCGTCGGTTGCCCGCTCCAGGTATCCTTCCTCGACCAGGGAGGCGATGGTCGTCCCGGTGGCTTCCCTTTCGGTGCCGAGGGCTGCCGCTATCTCCTGCAGCGTCGCCGACTGCCCGCTGTTCCCCGTGATCGTGAGGACCGCTTCAAGGTAATCCTCAAATGTGGAAGGAAGCATGCTACATTTTCTTTGACTCCTATAAGTTTATATTTGGGGGTGTAGGCAGCATAAGCGGGAAGACCCCTTGCGCAAGGGGAGGGATGAGAGCAGCGCCACTCCTCCAGGGGATGGGAAGTCGATGAGGACCGGGATCTCCTCAAACAACTGGGTGTTATCGAATACACCAAGAAAGGAAAGGCACTCTTTCCGGAAGACGTGACGTAGGGAATGTGCCGTCCGCATATGTTCCCGTCCGGCGACGCCCTTCGTGCGCCTGCACCCGGCGAGCATCAACGCCTATATGGTTTCACGGACGATCGATGATCATGGGGACGACCCCGGAGCGGCAGGTCACGAACAGGGATGTTGCCGAACGGCTCGCATTCATGGGCCGTCTGCTCGAGATCGCGGGAGATGACCGGTACCGGACCGGGGCTTACGAGCGGGCGGCGCGGCAGGTCGAGCGGCTCTCTTTCCCGGTTGCAAAACTCACTGAGGAGGAACTCACCCGTATCCCGGGCATAGGTGTCCGGATAGCCGGGCAGATCCACGAGATCGCCGCTACCGGGTCGTTTGGGGAACTCGATAGTCTGCAGGCAACCATCCCCGGGTCGATCGTCGAGCTTCTCGGCGTTGCCGGCGTGGGCCCAAAGACCCTGCACACCCTCTGGAAGAGACTCGGCATCCTGACCGTGGAGGATCTCGAGCAGGCGGTGAAGGGGCACCGGCTCAGGGCACTCCCGGGGTTCGGGGCAAAGAAGGAGGAGGCGATCGAGCGAGGCATCAGGCAGTTCCGCCAGAGGTCGAACCGGATGGCCCGCCCACAGGCCGACGCCGTGCTCGCGAGCGTGGCCGCGCTCTTCCCTGATGGGCAGTATGCGGTTGCGGGGAGTTACCGGCGGGGGTCAAGCTCAGTCGGCAGGATTGAGATCGTCGCTACCGGGAACCGGAACGCCCTCGTAAACAGCCTCGGGGCTGCCGATGCGAGCGCCGAAGTGGTCTCGCTCACTCTCGGCGGTGCCGACCTGAAGATCCGGTTCACCGAGCCCGGCCGGTGCGGGACCGCGCTCCTCTGCGCCACAGGCTCCCAGGGGTTTCTGGCCCGCCTCGGCGAGGTGGCGCTGGAACGGGGCTACCGGCTTGAACCCGAAGGCCTCGTGGAGACTGCAAGCGGCCGCCTGCAGACGTTCGGGAGCGAGGAGGAGGTCTTTTCATTCCTCGGGATGGCGATCGTCCCGCCGGAGTTGCGCGAGGACCGGGGCGAGATCGAACTCGCCCTCCGGGGCACCCTCCCCGACCTGGTCGACCTTCGCGACGTGCGGGGAGACCTTCACGCTCACACAACCTGGAGCGACGGCCACCAGTCGATCGAGGACGTGGCGGAGGCCGGAGACGCCCGGGACTACGAGTACGTCGTGGTCACCGACCACTCCTCGCGGGTGACCCCGGATGCCCTCAAAGAACAGCAGACCGAGATCGAGCGGGTCAACCGCCGGCACGCCTGCCAGCTCCTCGCCGGGAGCGAAGTGGATATCAAGAGCGACGGCATGCTCGGATACCCGAACAAGGTTCTCGCCGACCTCGACCTGGTAATCGCATCGGTCCATTCGGGGTTCGCCCAGGACCAGGATCTCCTGACCCGGCGCGTCCTCACCGCGATGGAGAACGAGCACGTCGATATCATCGGCCATCCCACCGGGCGCCTTCTCGGCCGCAGACCGCCGTACGCAATCGACCTTCTCCGGGTGATCGACCACGCTGCGGTGACGGGGACCGCCCTTGAGATCAACGCGTCGCCTCACCGGCTCGACCTTGAGGATATTTATATCTGGCATGCGAAGAAGAAAGGAGTGAAACTGGCTGCAGGGACCGATGCCCACAGGAATGGCGAATTTGCAAATATGCGCTACGGTATCATGCTGGCACGCCGGGGCTGGTGCACCCCGGACGATATATTAAATACCCTCTCCCTATCCGGGCTGCTGGAGTGGCGGTCGTGATCTACCGCCTCTACGAGAAGATCCTCCTCCGGGACCTCTCCGCCCTCCCGGAACACATCTGTTTCATGATCACCGAGCAGGATATGCTCGACGCCCCGGGCAACCTCCACCTCGCCGTCCAGTGGTGCCGCGACCTCGGGATCGCCAGTGCCATGTTCCATATCAGCACCGCCGATCCGGCCCGGCTGGAACGGTGCCTTCCGCTGATCCGCACGATCTCGTCGATCGCACGCCTGACCCTGCACTACCGGGACGAAAAAGAGGTCAGCGGGGAAGGTATGGACGTGACGGTGGCTATCGGGAAGAGCGGCCGTGAGGAGATCGCCGGCTGCGTGAGAAGGATGGCCGAAGACGGCGTCGACCCGGCGCTGGTCGACGAAGACCTGCTGGAGTCGTACCTCACCTTCAACTACGAGCCCGACCTCGTCATCAAGACCGGCGGCGACCACCTGACCGACTTCCTCATCTGGCAATCGGTCTACTCCGAACTCTTCTTTCTCGACGTCAACTGGGCTCTGCTCAGAAAAGTGGATTTTCTCCGGGCACTCCGGGATTTCCAGTCCCGGGCACGCCGTTTCGGGCGGTGACCGTCAGGAACGCCGGCCTGCACGCTCCTTGAGAAGCATGCGCTGGTCATAGACGCGCATCGCCCGGAGGAGATCGATCCTCCGGAACGCCGGCCAGTAGGGGGCGCAGAAGTAGACGGCCGACTCGTGACCGTTCGCGAGCCAGGGGAGGAAGTTGGATGTCCGGCAGTCGTTGCCGGTGCGGATGATCAGGTCGACGGGGGGTATGGGCGCGCCCCGGTTGAGGTGGCTCTCGACGGTCGTGGTGCTGATGGTCCCGGGGTCGAGAGTGCCCAATTTTACCTCGCCGAGGATCGACCGGGCGGCATGCACGATCTCGTTCCGGCCACCATAGGCAAGCGCAATGTTGAGGTAGTAATTGGTGTAGTGCAGCGTCGCTCTCTCCGCCGCTTCGATCGTCTCCAGGAGGTCGTCGGGGAGGAGGGACCGGTCGCCGATCATCTGCACCCGAATATGATTTTTGTGCACCCGCTCGTCGGTCAGGATCGCGAGAAACTTCTCCTGAAAGAGCGCAAAGAGCGACGCGAGTTCGTCCTTGTTTCTCCTGAAGTTCTCGGTGGAGAAGGTGTAGAGCGTGATATGCCGCACACCGAGTTCGCACGCCCAGTCGAGGACCTGCTCCGTGGCATCCGCCCCGAGCCGGTGCCCGAGTGCCGTATCAAGCCCCTGCTCCTGGGCAAACCGGCGGTTTCCGTCCTGGATCACCGCAACGTGCCGGGGGATGTGCTTCACCTGCCACTGCAGGTAACGCTCGTAGAGGGGCTCAAGCCTCGATCGCAGCATCAGAGCGGCGTCACCTCGACCACCATGCCACCGTTGGGGTAGCGCTCGACGACGTATTTCTTGCCCGGCAGCCCGGCACCGTGATCGGTAAGCACCCACCACGCCATCTCGACCCTTCCTTCGCAGACCACGTAATCGTCCTCATCGAGGCTCTCCAGGAGATCGTCGATGGGGCCTGTCGCCTCAAGCACCCCGTACACAACCGTCCCGTCATCCGTCACCTCTTCGAACGGACGCGCAGTGTTTGCAGCGATCCGCTTTAAGCGTTCCCGTAGCTGGACCGAGTCCTTGAAGACCGACGAGCAGAAGTGCACTTTTTGGTCGAGAGAGAGTTTCTCCGCCCACTGGCGGGCGCCCAACACGGCATTATGCAGCCCGTCCTCGGGTTCGAACCCGCGTTCGCGCATGGCGGCGGCGCAGGTCTCCCCCCACTCCAGTTCGTTGATGTTGAGGAAGTCGAGAAGCGGGAGGGCAGCGGCAAGGTCCTCGATTCCCGGGAGGGCCGGCACCTCGATGCCGATCAGGAAGCCCATGTTCCGGGCGAGGACGGCGGAGCGGGCGAAGTCGGTCTCGAGGATGCATGGCCACGACTCATGAGGCGGGTGCAGCCGGATCTCGTCGACCAGCCCCTGGAGGCGGCGGAGCATGGCCTCGTTCGGCGCAAGGCCGGTGTAGAGGTGGATCTGGTGGTCCGGGCCGAAGTGCTCCTTGAGAGCCCTGCAGTATTCCACCACCCGGTCGAGTTCGAGTAGCGGTTCGCCGCCGGTGACCCCGGTCCCCAGAGCGCTCATGCTCTCCGCCACTTCGATGGCCTCGGACGGCGACGAGACTTTCCGTTCATTTGCAAACACTACGTCCCGGCCTTTCCGCTCATATGAGAGCGGGCAGTACCAGCAGGTGCGGTGACACCGGCCGGTCACGAAGAGGACCATCTTTGCTCCCTGGTGGCAGAGGACGCATCCCGGAGAGAGGAACCGTCCGCCGGGGGATACTCCCGACTCCTGTGGCATACTGTAGTATTTATGGGCAGGCTGAGGTGAAAAGGTTTGACGGTGAAGGAGCGGGACTCTTGAGAGACCCGGGTCTGGCGTTAAAGCGCCCTATTCTCCGCTGTTTCTTGTTTCATGGGCAGAACGTGCAAGGAGATGAACAATAGGTAGATATAGGCCTCACACAGAGAATTAATTTGACTATGCCGTCCCGACCGCGTGATGACGGCCTCTCGGAGGTCGTCGGCTTCGTCCTGATCCTCGGCTTGATCGTCGTCGCACTCTCGCTCTACCAGGTGTACGGGGTCCCGGCGGCGGGAAGAGAGGACGAGATCGCCCACATGAACGCGGTCAAGGACCGGTTCGTGGATTATAAGATTGCTCTGGATTCGCTGTGGGTGAA
>WOYI010082017.1_pt1 | contig 15541 bp, 12 predicted proteins | sample 6423411 | NCBI WGS metagenome assembly WOYI01 (sample SAMN13441803, study PRJNA592873) | oil field metagenome | biome: oil field; feature: oil-well bore; material: oil-contaminated soil; isolation source: oil-contaminated soil from oil-well borehole | place: Germany: Wietze | collected 2016-10-18 ...
TGAGCTTTGGGCTCATGAGGGTTCAAATCCCTCCTTCGGCATAGCCCCCCATTCCAATGGGGGGTTTTTGTTGCCACCCTGCCGAGTCGGAAATGGTACAATAGTTGTAACAAGTCATCCAGTTTTCAGTTTGGAATTTGACCCGCTATGAAAAAGATCCTGACGGACAAACGTGTGATCGTCGTCGCCGTGGTTGCGATTCTGGTGCTGCTCTTCATGAATTTCAACCAGCGGATGATTTTGCTTTCCAAGCTGCGCAGCCAGGAAAAAACGCTCACGTTGGAATTCGCCGATCTCGAAGCCACCAAGTTCATTCTCGAAACCAAGGTCGCCGGGGCGGATTCTGACGAAGCTGTCGAAGAGTGGGCCCGTGAGGAAGCCGGCATGGTGCAGGACGGCGACGTCCCCATCGTGATCCTGCCGCCCTCAGAGCCACTTTCGCCAACTCCCAAACCCTCCACCACCACGGCGGACCAGGTCGAATATTGGGAAATCTGGCGCGAACTCTTTTTTGGCAATTAACCCCCGATGCCTCTAAAACCGATCTTCTCTCATTTTCAAACGCGCCCTCTTGCCGCGCATCAGGATGCCGATTCAGTTCAAGTCTCCCTGGATCTCGGCCTGTCACAATCCGCCGTGCGTCGAACGGAGTTTGGCTTTGAATTGCCCGACGGTCAAACCCTGACCCTCCAGCAGATCGATCAGATCAACGCTGACGAAAATGGCTGCTACCAATTGAGCGCCAACTCCCTGCACAAGGTGGAGTTCTTTTCCGATTTCACCAACCGCTATTACAGCCTGATGCCCACCGAAGCGGCCCCCACCATGCTGATCTCGGGCATTCCCATGCACCGGATCAAAGGCACCCACCCGATGGAAGATACCCGCGAAAAGCTCCGGGCGCTGGGCCGGGCGAACGGGCTGGTCTTAGATACCACCACCGGCCTGGGCTACACCGCGATCCAGGCCGCCCAAACGGCTGCCCTGGTGATTACCATCGAGTTTGAGCCGGCGGTGATCGAGGTTTGCCGCGCCAACCCCTGGTCGCAGGAATTATTCTCTAATTCGAAGATCCAGCAGCTCATCGGCGACAGCGGCGACCTGGCGCCGGCTTTTGAGGCTGAAACCTTCAACGCCATCATCCACGACCCGCCAACCTTCAACCTGGCCGGACACCTCTATTCCGGCGACCTGTACGCCGCCTTTTACCGCATCCTGAAACCTAACGGACGCCTCTTCCATTACATCGGCAACCCCGAGAGCCGCTACGGCGCGACGACGGGCCGCGGCGTTGTGAACCGCCTGCGCCAAGCGGGCTTCTCGGTTTCGCCCCGTGACGAGGCTTTCGGCGTTCTGGCGCAAAAGAAAAGTTGGTAAACCGCCAGGACAATCGCAAAGTATAGAACCCTACCCAATCAACACCTCGTTTGGACCAAAAAAGAAGGAATGCAGAGGCGGCCCTGCCCATTACCCTATGATGTAAAAAAATCAGCATTCATGAAATTGGGATTGCTCTCTTATTGGACTTGAATAAACTCTTGATCAAATTAATCTTTGCGCTGGCCTTGGCTAAAACACCTCCTCACATGCAAGCTCCCCAGTATCATGTATAATTTTGTTCTATGGACATCAAGACACTAACGGATAAAATGAATCGCTTCGTGCAGGAAAAAGGCTGGTACGCTGCGGGCAGCCCGCGCCCCCAAACGCCCAAAAACCTGGCCGCCTCCCTGAGCATTGAAGCGGCAGAGGTATTGGAGCTTTTCCAATGGGCTGACACCGCCCCAGACCCTCAATCGCTGGCAAGCGAACTGGCGGATGTCACCCTCTATCTGCTCCAACTTGCCAGCGTCTCCCAAATTGACCTCGAGAAGGCTGTTCTGGACAAATTGGCCCTCAACGACACCCGGACCTGGGACCAGGAGCAAAGCGCGAAGGAAGATGGACCCCATGAAGAAAATTAGCGTTTTTGGCGGCGCAGACCCCAAGGAAGGCTCGGAAGCGTATCAGGAAGCTTATGAATTGGGCCAACTGCTCGGCGGGGCCGGCGCGGCCGTGATGACCGGCGGCTATATCGGCACCATGGAAGCTGTTTCCAAGGGCGCCCATGAGATGGGCGCGAAGGTTATCGGTGTGACCAGTGATGCCATCGAGTCGTATCGGCCAGTCAGCCCGAACCCCTGGATCACGGAGGAGTGGCGCTGCACCACCTTTAAAGAACGTCTGGATCGCCTGGTGGAGGAATGTGATGCGGCCATCGCCCTGCCCGGCGGGGTTGGCACCCTGGCGGAGATCAGCCTGACCTGGAACCACCTGATCCTGCGCACGATCGAACCCAAACCCCTGATCCTCGTCGGCGAAGGCTGGCACCACCTGATGGAAACCTTCTTCGCCACCTTCAATGATTATGTGGGGATTCCCAGCCGGGAATACGTCAGTTTTGCCCCCAGCCCCAGGGCAGCTCTAGAAATTCTCAAATCCTACGCCATCATCTAGCAGGAAAAAGAAAGAACAAACTATGAATGATAAGAAATTAACCCCCCGATCTGAAAATTATTCCGAGTGGTACAACCAGCTCGTTCTCCGGGCTGAATTGGCGGACTATGCCCCCGTGCGCGGCTGCATGGTCGTGCGGCCCTATGGCTGGTCCCTCTGGGAGAACATCCAGGATGCCCTGGATTCCCGCTTCAAAGCGACCGGCCATGTGAACGCCGCCTTCCCCCTCTTCATCCCGATGTCCTTCCTTGAAAAAGAGAAGGAACACGTGGAAGGCTTCTCGCCGGAATTGGCCGTCGTGACCATCGGCGGCGGGGTTGAGTTGGAAGAGCCGCTGATCGTGCGCCCGACCTCGGAAACAATCATCGGCTATATGTATTCCAAATGGATCCAATCCTACCGGGACCTGCCCGTTCTCATCAACCAATGGGGCAACGTCGTCCGCTGGGAAATGCGCACCCGCCTGTTCCTGCGCACGCTGGAATTCTATTGGCAGGAAGGCCACACCGCCCATGCCACGGCCGAAGAAGGCGAAATTGAGACCCGCCAGATGCTGGATATCTACACCGACTTCGCCGTCAACGAAGCCGCCGTCCCGGTCATCCCCGGCCGCAAGAGCGAGACCGAGAAATTCGCCGGTGCGGTGCGCTCCTATACCATTGAAGCCATGATGGGCGATACCAAAGCGCTCCAGGCTGGCACCAGCCACAACCTCGGCCAGAACTTCGCCAAAGCCTTCGAGATCCAATACCTCGATGAGAACAACACCCTGCAATACTGCTGGACCACCTCCTGGGGCCTCTCCACCCGCTTCATCGGCGCGATCATTATGACCCACGGCGACGATCAGGGTCTGATCCTCCCGCCCCGCCTGGCCCCCATCCAGGTGGTCATTGTGCCGATCTTCCGTAAAGATGAAGAACAGGAAGCCGTAATGGCCGCGGTCGATAAGGTCAAAGCCGAACTGGCGGATTTCCGCGTCAAAGTGGACGACCGGATGGAAGTGACCCCCGGCTTCAAATTCAACGAGTGGGAACTGCGCGGCGTGCCCCTGCGGATCGAGATCGGCCCCAAAGATGTCGCCAATCACAGCGTTGCACTGGCCCGGCGGGATATTCCCGGGCGGGAGGGCAAGTCTTTTGTCCCCCAGGCCAACCTCGCCCAGACGGTGGGTGACCTGCTGGAAACTATCCAGGCCAGCCTCCTGGTGAAAGCCACCCAGTTCCGCGATGAAAACATCTTTGAACCCAAGGACTACGAAGAGTTCAAAGCGATCATCAACAGGGGCGGCTGGTGCTATGTCTGGTGGAAGCCCAACGCGGAGAATGAGGCCAAGATCAAAGAAGAGACCAAAGCCACGCTCCGCTGCATCCCCCTGGACCAGCCCGGCGGCAAGGGCCAATGCATCTACAGCGGCGAAGAAGCCACCGAAAAGGCCTATTTCGCCAAAGCTTACTGAGTTTACTTCGCCCTCTGGATCGCGGCTTTCCCCCTTTCCAGATGGTTTGCTTTTCCATAGAGGTATGATTAAAACAGATGCCAGCTGTTAACCCCACCCGGATGCGCTTTCAGGTTGAAGCTTTGATGGCCCACTATTCGGACCCCAAAGCCTTTCATCTCGTGCTGAGCAATCTCTTCGACCTCTACGCCAACCGCGCGTTGCGCTTTGGGGATCATACCGGCATCCGCCCCATGATCCCCACCTACCACCTCCCCGCGCCGCTCCTCCGCCAGCTGGAAATGGATCTGGAACGCAGAGTCCATGAAAACCCCGATCCCGCGCTCGCGCTGGTGGATGAACTCTGGCAAGATGTGTATTACGAAGTCAAACTGGCTGCCATCACCACCCTGGGGCTGATCCCCCTAACCGACCCTCAGCCCGTTCTGGACCGCCTGGATCAATGGATTGATGACCGGCTCGATCTCAGCCTGCTGCCAAAGCTGTTCTCGATTGGCACCCGCCAATTGCAGGACAAATTCCCTCAAACCTGGGAGAATTATCTGGAAACCTTCCTGGAATCGGGAGATCCTCAAAAAGCATCTGTGGGGTTCCTGGGGCTGGCGGAAGGCCTGAAAAACCGCCAAAGCCGCAATATCCCAGCCCTCTTCCGGCTGATCGGCCCTTATGTGCGGTCGCCCCAGCCGCAGAATTTCAGGGAACTCTCCACCCTGCTCATGGCCCTGGCAGAGGCGTCTCCGGCGGAGACCGGTTTCTTCCTCCGGCAGATCCTCTCTGTGACCGACTCGCCAGAGATCAAACGCCTGATCAAAGACAGCCTGCCCGGTTTCCCCCCTGAGATCCAGGATGAGCTGCGCCGAATGGTCACCCGTTCCCGCTAGGCCCGGGGTCATGCTGCTGAGTCTGCCCTGACGGCCAGACGAGCAGGGACCCGCCCCCAACCCCCATCCAGACCGTTTCACCTTCGCCCCAAACCTCCATCAGGATGCAGCTCTCCTGGTCATGGTCGCAGAGGGTCCGCGCAGCGGACTTTAACCGCTCAAAAGCCTCTTCATTCGGCAGCGAAAGGGATACAATGTCCTGAGCCTGCATGCCAATCAAATCATCAATGGATAACCCGGCGCCGTAATCGCGAAACATCACAAACCTCTTTATTCGTATATAGAATATCTTAATTTGAAACTCTGCTGTGCTATTATAGCGTTAGATTGAGGTTAGAATCCTGTTTGTTCGTTTGTATTATTGATTAAATTTTCTTGTAGAGGGATTAATCCAAATCTAAAAATGCGAGTAAAGGTAAACGAAAATAAACTGACCGCAAACCTCGTCCTTACCATTTATCTGGCAATGGCTATTTTCGCGTTGATCACCACCCCCCTCCAGGCCGTATCCTGGTCCAAGCTCCCCTTCCTGGGCGGATTCTTCAATCCCACAAATTATTACCTGCCTGTCGTCAAAATTTTCAAACAGGAAGTCTGGCCGCTCGATTCCCTGGACCTGACCTATCGGACGCAATTAATCGCGCTGAATGGCGTGCGGCTGGATTCTTCGCCGGCATTGCAAACGGAACTCGCAAAGCACCAGCCTGGCGAGTCCATCACCCTGACCTTTCAGGAAGAGGACCGGGTCTGGGATGCACAGATCGAACTGGCGGAATTCACATTTGCGGATGCCATCTATTACGCTTATATCCCCATTCTGGCCGGGCTGATTTGTCTGTTCCTGGCCCTTTGGTCCTTCGCAGACCGTCTCAACCGACCCATCTCCTCCCTGGTGGCCATCCTTTCAACCAGCCTGGCCCTGATCTATGCCACCTATTTTGACTTCCTCACCACCCACCGCTTTACCGTGGTCTTATTCATTGCCATCGCGATGGCGGCAGGCGCGCTGCTGCAAATCGGCATTGCCCTCTCCAGAGAAACCTTGCAGAAACCGAGTGGTTATGGTTTTAACCTGTTTGGATTCATCCCCAATATCTTGCTGGCCTCCTTCGGTATTTTTCAGCTCAGCTCCCAAAATCCGGCCCTGGCCTACCAGATCGTCCTGGCGATCTTGATTGCATCTTTGCTGATCAGCGGCTTCGTTTTGGCAATCATCATCTTTCTTCACCGAATCAGATGCAAAAGCCCGCTGATTAAGCGCCATTCTGAAAACTTCATCCTGGCGATCTTGATCTCCATCGCCCCTTTCACAAGCCAGTGGATCGTCAACTGGCTCAATCACAACTTTCCGCCCATCAATCCGCTTCTCATCTTTCCGCTTATCATCCTGCCTGCAACCTTGATGCGGACAAGCAGGAAATTCAGGATCGAGAAGGTCAATAAACAGGTCTATCGCGGCCTGATCTATATCCTGCTGACAGTCATTTTTGGTTTCATCTACACAGGTCTGATTTACATCCTCAACCAGGTATTGATGATAAATATCAGGCTCGACCATCCTCTGATCATCGGCAGCCTGGTGATGATGGCGGTTTTGCTGTTGGATCCCCTCCGCAAGCACATCAACCATCTTTTGAATATTGATGATGCTCCCAGCCAGGAGGCCCTCCAGCAGGCACTGGAATACACCTCAGCCTTCACCTCCCTGACCTCGAAAAAAGATGCTCTGCTCCTTTTACGCGACGCGACCTGGGAAATTATGAAATCCGGCCGGGTCGTCATTTATATCTACGACCAGGGGATCGGCGGCTATAAAGCCCGCGGCCATTTCCAGGAAGAAACAATTGAGAAAATAGTGTTCCAGGTCAATGACCTCATCCCAACCACCCTGTCAGAAGCAAAAGACCATCTGATCCTGCTCGCTGACAGCGCCGAGATCAGATTGATCGCTCAGAACTCCGGTCACATCACCCCCCATCAGTCCTATCTTTTCATTCCCATTTGGGGAAATTTCTCTTTGCTGGGCTGGGTGGAAATCACCGACCAAAGCAAACAACCGCGCTACACAGAGCAGGCCATCCAGTTGGTCGAATCCCTGGCCGCTCAATTTGCCCTTGTCTACCAACGAATTGACACCACCACATCCATTCAACAACGCTTGTGGGAGATGGAAATCATCAATCAAATCTCTTTGGCGGTGAACAGTCTGACCGATTTGGATCAATTACTTCAAACCATTTTCAATCATATTCAAAGGGTTGTTCCGGTTGACCGATTGTCTTTGGTTCTTGAACAACCGTCTTCCAGAAACTATGAAAGGGTTTTTCTCTATCAGGACAATGCCATTCTGGTCTCCACAAAGCAGCCATCCGACTTGGAGGAAGACTATCCGGAAAAATCTGCCCTTCGCACCAGCTCACCCGTTCTGATCGAAAAAGATGCGGTGAACTGGATCTTGATTCCCTTAATTCAAAACGATAAGCACCTCGGGGTCTTCAGCCTGGGAAAACCCTCCTCAGAGTCTGGTTTTGACCAGATTCTTCTCAACCTGACCGACTCCTTGGCAAACCTGGTGACCAGCGCCATCATCAAATCCCAGTTGATTGACACCTTGCAGGGCAAGATGCGGCACCTCGAAAAACTGAATTCGGTCAGCCAGCAGCTCACCTCCACCCTCAAGATGGAACCCCTGCTGGAGAAGATCGTGGACACCGCTCTCGACATCCTCCACGCAGGATCGGGTTCCATCCTGATCCCCAATGAGGATGAAAAGGACCTCATTATCCAGATCGCAACCGGTGAGGGCGGATCTATCCGTTTGGGGCGGTCCATCCCGGTCAACAAGGGGATCGCAGGGGAGGCTTATTCCGAGCGCAGGGCAGTGATCTGCAATGAGAATATCGCTGAACGAATGATCAAATGGGATGACATCCCGGATGCCATGATGCAGGTGAATAATGTTCTCGCCGTGCCATTGATCTTTCAGGATAAGGCCATTGGCGTCCTGGAAATTTTCAATAAGGCAAATGACCTTCCCTTTACAAACGATGATGCTGCCGCATTGGAAGGCTTTGCGGCCCAGGCAGCCATCGCCCTGAACAACGCCAGCAAGTACACCAAAGCCGACCAGGCCCTTGAAAAGCGCCTCGACGAACTGACCACCATGCAGCGGATTGACAAGGACCTCCATTCTAGCCGGGAACTCAGCGAGGCCCTTCAGACCACTTTGAACGCGGCCTTAACCTATACGAAGGTTAAATCCGGCAGCATCATGCTGGTGGATACGTACTACCATGAGATTGACGATATCTGGCAGAAATTATCGGATGACGAGATATTCACCCAGCACCCCGCGATCGAAATCAGCGCTTTTCCCTGGTTCACCACCGAACAGAATGAACCCTACGAAGTGGTCTTTGAAGATCCGGATGCGCTTTCGGAGCAGCTCGGGCTTGAAAAGAAATATCAGGCTCACTTCATCATCACTTCCAGGCTGGAAGACGACCTCTATTCCCTCCTCATCCTCCACCTGGAACAGGCCAATGCCTTTGATGAGCAGGATGTGGATTTCCTGCTGGGTCTGAACAACCATGCGATGATCGCTATCCGGAACGCGATCCTCTTTGGCGATCTGACCAACGCAATCAACGCCAAGAATGAGTTCATCAGTTTCATTTCCCATGAACTGAAAAATCCGCTCACGGCGATCAAAGGACACGCCGATATCCTCGCCAAAGGCATGGTGGGGGAGATCAACCCCGAGCAGGCAGATTTCCTCAAAACCATCTCCCACAACGTCCGCCGGATGAGCACCTTCATCACGGACCTCGCGGATCAATCCCAGATCGAATCCAAATCGCTTCGCTTCGTTTTTGACACAGCTGATGTCGTTGACCTGGTCAACGAAGTCCTGCAATCTTACGGCCAGCAGATCAAGGGGAAATCGCTCGAAATTGTCCAGAACCTGCCCGCAGATTTACCCCAGGTGTGGTGTGACAGGCAGCGCATGATCCAGGTCCTTTCCAACCTGATCTCCAACGCCATTAAATACACGCCAGACAACGGAAAAATCACCATTTCCGCAGAGCACACCTTTAACGAATGGGACCCCAAAGGCGCGGCTGAGGTCGTCCACATCAACGTCCAGGATACCGGCTATGGGATTGCTTATGAGGACCAGCCGCATCTCTTCACCAAGTTCTTCCGGGGGACCAATGAGAAAATCCTCAAAATTTCCGGCACCGGCCTGGGTCTGCGGATCTCAAAAAGTTTGACGGAGATGATGGGCGGCACCATGTGGTTTGAGAGCGTGCCCGGTGAGGGATCAACTTTCCATTTCACCATCCCGATCTAATCTGCCTACTAAGAGCAGAAAAAGCCGCCCAAAATTTGGACGGCTTTTATTTTCTTCTTCAAAAGCTAATTAGAAAAGATGGAAAGCAGCGATGAGGGGAGCGAAAAGGGAAGAAACAAGAGACATCACCGTGATCAGCGTGTTCAACGAAGGGCCTGCGGTGTCCTTGAAAGGATCCCCCACCGTATCGCCTACGACGCTGGCCTTATGCGCTTCCGAACCGGGGCCGCCAAACTGACCGGATTCGATGAATTTCTTGGCGTTATCCCAAAGACCGCCGGCATTCGCCATCAGCAGAGCAAAGATCACACCGGTGAAGATAGAGCCGCCCAGGAAGCCGCCGAGGGCATTCGGTCCAAGGATGAAGCCCACCAGCAGCGGCAAACCCACGGCCAGGAAAGCGGGCAGGACCAAAGAGGACAATGCGCCTTGGGCGGCAAGGTCAACGCAGGTGGCATAATCCGGTTTCTCCGTGCCGGCCAGGATGCCTGGCCTTTCCCGGAACTGGCGGCGGATTTCCTCGATCATGTCAAAGGCGTTATGGGTCACCGAAAGCATCGTCAGGGCCGAGAATAAGGGGGGCGTCATCGCACCCAGGAAAACGCCGGCCACCACAATCGGTTCCTTGAGGCTCAGGCTGATCTCCACCCCACTGGCAGTAACCACCTCAATGTAGGCCGCAAACAATGCCAGAACGGTCAATGCCGCCGCACTGATGCTGAAGCCCTTGGTGATCGCTTTGGCCGTATTGCCCGCCGCATCCAGAGTGTCGGTTGTCGCGATCACCTGGCTGTCCATCCCAGACATTTCCGCAATCCCGCGGGCATTATCCACAATGGGACCGTAAGCATCGGCGGAGACGATCATGCCGCTGATCGCGAGCATCCCAACCGCGCTGACACCAATCCCATAAATCCCGGGCAAGCCGGAGGATTCCGCCAGGTTATAGGAGAGCAAAGTGGCGGCTGCAATGCCGATCACCGATGGAACAATACTCATCAGGCCGTAGCTAAAGCCAGTGATGATGTTGATCGCAGCCCCGGAATCAGAAACCCGGGCGGTCTCGTAAACCGGTTTGCGGTCCTCAGATGTGAAGTAATCTGAGGTGAACCCGATGACAATGCCCGCGACCAACCCCGTCAGGGTCGCCCAGAGAACGCCGATATTGATGTCGCTCAAAAGGACTAACAGGACAACCATCCCGGCAAAGATCACTGTGGTAAATACTGTTCCAAAGTTCAAAGCGGGACCGGGTTTACCGTCCTTGCCCACTCGAACAAATTGGATGCCGATCAATGAAGCTACAATCCCCAAGGTGCAGAGGATCAGAGGCAGCATCACATACTTGGCGTCCATGGTGGCAGAGGCCGAGGCCAGGAGCATGACGGCAACGGTTGAAGCGACGTACGAGTCGAAAATATCCGCCCCCATCCCAGCCACATCGCCCACGTTGTCGCCCACATTGTCAGCCACAACAGCTGGGTTACGCGGGTCATCTTCCGGGATACCCACCTCAACCTTGCCGACCAGGTCTGCGGCGATGTCAGCCGTTTTGGTGTAGATGCCCCCGCCCGCTTTCGCCAGCAAAGCCAGCGTAGAAGCGCCAAAACTAAAACCGAGAATAATATCAGCGCTGCCGGTGATCAGATAGATCAGGGTCATCCCCAATACCGCCAGGCCGACCATCGCCAGCCCCATCACGGAACCGGCATAAAATGACACTTTGAAGGCCTTGCTGATGGATTCATTCGCTGCGGTTGCAGTCCGCACGTTCGCTTCCACCGCGATGCTCATGCCCATATACCCGGCAACAGCGGAGCAAAGGGCGCCGCCAATAAATGCAACTGCCATGCGGATCCCGTCCAGAGGCTGGATCGCCGCCTGACCACTGGCAATTTCCGCCAGGTCAAAGCTGAACACGATGGCAATGACAAAGCCGAGGATCAGGGCAACAATCGTCAGCGCCAAATAGAGCCGCTTAAGATAGGTCTGGGCGCCTTCCCGAATCCAAGAGGCGACTTCCTGGGCTTTTTCAGTCCCGGGATCCTGTCGTTTGACCCAAAAGAAAAGATAAACCGCTACGCCAATCGAAATGACGCTCGCGAGGATACTGATATAAAGCCAAGTCTTATCCATAATTTACTCCTTACGATTAATTGAACGGCGATGCACCCCATGCATCCGCCTGGGTTTACATATTCGCCGACCGCCACCAACGGTAATTGTTCTCGCGCAATGTTTCCTTATCCGGCATGGGATAATAGAGCAATTTCTGACCGTTACCGACATAAAAACCATTCTTCACTGTCCGGTAGGAAATACTTGCCGGGCTGACGCGATCCACCATCTTTGTCGCAACCGGTTTGGTTATCAGATCCTTCAAGACACCGCGCAAATGATCCATGTTCTTATAAGGCAGGTCGCCGACTTCCCCCATCTCGGGATCTCTTGCCAACTCGTCCAGGCGGAGTTCCGCGAAGGCAATTGCAGGCAGGGTGATCAGTGAGGTCGGATTCTTGACGATCAGGTCATAAAAATCAAGGGGGGCCAGGCGGCTGGCAACGAGGGGCGAAACGGGGGCAATTTCTTTATACAAGTGCAAACCGCCATCCATCTCCGGGATCACATCCGTGGCATCCAGGCCGAGAGTCCGACCGTCCTGAGTGGTCAGGTAAAGCTGGCCCAGGGCGCTGTTATCCACATGCTCCAAAACCCGATAAACGGAAATATAAATGGAAGATTTCGGCGTTCCGTCCTCATGCGGGACACAGCGGGCAATGCCTTCCGGGATTCGTAAATACTTGCTTCTGAATTTGGGATCCACCTCAAAAAAAATAGCCTGACCGCTTGATTTCTTCTCCGTCCCCACGGCGTAATAAGTGCCGAATTCCTCCGGGGACAACATGGAAGCAATCAAAGCCTCAGGCACAAGAGATAGATAAAGATGAACAGTCACAATATCCTCCTATGATTAGCCTATCCGAAAAACGATTCAATCTATGATGCAATGCAACAACGATTAAGATCAATTGATTATATCATTGATACATTTGCCGCTCACATGGCCTTATTCTTAAAAATTCAAGCCCCAACCTTAACAAATCGTTGGGGCTTTTCAAGGAGAAGAAAACGGAAATTCGAGCTATTCTGCCAGGTTCACCTCGGGAAGTCTGCGGAGAATTTCTTCCCTGGTGATCTCATAACTGTCTTCCTGCAGTAATCCCTGGTGATAAGCGTCATAAGCCGAGAGATCCAATAAGCCGTGACCGGAGAGGTTGAACAAAATCACCCGCTTCTCACCTTTTGCCTTGGCCTCCAGGGCCTCATCCATCGCGGCCCGGATGGCATGGGCGGATTCCGGGGCCGGGATAATGCCTTCCGTTTTTGCAAAAACGATCGCGGCTTCAAAGGTCGGCATTTGGGGCACCGCCACAGCATCAATAAAACCCGCATCGTATAACGCGCAAATCTGGGGGGACATCCCGTGATAGCGCAGGCCGCCGGCGTGGATCGGTGCGGGGACAAAATCATGTCCGAGCGTGTACATCTTCATCACCGGCGCCATTTTGGCGGTGTCGCCGTAATCAAAGGCGTAAACGCCCTTGGTCAGCGAAGGGGTCGCCTCCGGCTCCACAGCCAAAAGCCGCGTCTTCTTCCCGCCGGTCAGGTTCTCATGCAGGAAGGGAAAGGCAATCCCGCCGAAGTTCGACCCGCCGCCGACACAGCCGATCACCACGTCGGGATACTCACCGGCCAGGTCCAGCTGTTTGAGCGCTTCCTGCCCAATGACGGATTGATGCAGAAGGACATGGTTCAATACCGACCCCAAGCTGTATTTCTTCTGCCCGCCAGAGTGCGCCGCCACTTCGACCGCCTCCGAAATCGCGATCCCCAGCGAACCGGGGTTCTCGGGGTCTTCCGCCAGGAGTCTGCGCCCAATCTCGGTCCGGTCGGTAGGGCTGGCATAGACCTCTGCGCCATAGGTTTGCATGATGATGCGCCGGTAAGGCTTCTGGTTGTAGGAAACCTTGACCATATAGACTTCCAGGTCCATATCGAAGAAGTTGCAGGCCACCGAAAGCGCCGAACCCCACTGGCCCGCTCCCGTCTCGGTGGTCAGCGCCTTGGTGCCCTCCGCCTTGTTGAAAAAAGCCTGCGCAACCGCGGTATTGCACTTATGACTGCCGGAGATGGAAGCGGCTTCGTTCTTGAAATAGATATGCGCCGGCGTATCCAGGTATTTCTCCAGCCGCCGGGCTCGGATCAGCGGCGTCGGCCGCCAAAGCTTATAGATCTCCCGGACCTCTTCCGGGATGTCAATATAGCGGTCCGTGCTGACCTCCTGCTGGATCAGCGCCAGGGGGAAAAGGACATTCAGGAACTCCGGCGTCACGGGTTCGAGGGTCTGCGGGTTCAGGACCGGCGCGGGCGGCGCGGGCAGATCCGCATTGATGTTGTACCAATGCTTGGGGATATCCGTCTCATTCAACAGGTATTTATATTGATCTTTTGACATTGCGTGACCTCCAGGTTTTCTAATGGTTGGATGTTTGCCAGAGTAATGGGACCCAAAACAAAAAAACGCTCATCCCAGATTGGGACGAACGTTTAGTCCGTGGTGCCACCCAGCTTAGGCAACCTTTAAACAAAAACCCGTTGATGATGCAACGGGGAAAGGCCAGCCTCACTCATTACTCCGGTACAGCAGAAACTCTGCATATACCTTTCACCTTGATAACGGCGGTGTGTCCGGTTGGCGGTAATCGTCGCCTTTCACGCCAACAACTCCGAGGGCCATTCAACATTCCCGTGTGTACAGCTTCTCACCAGCCGCTGCTCTCTGTGCCACCGTGGAAGTGCCTACTCTTCCTCATCAATGTCTTTACTTATGTAATTGTTGTCTCAATTATAGGCAGGCCGTGGCATTTGTCAAGGCGCCCAGGGGATATCCGCCACCGGAATCCATCCCCAACATCAAATGATCCGGGAATCACAGCCTTTATTGAGTGGGGTTTCCGCTTAAAAGATTGCGCCAAAATGCCTGGCTCCGGCTACCGGCCGGCGCGTTCAGCGGCGACGAGTTCACGAGTTGCCGGAACCACTTCAGAGGCGAACAGCTCAATGGTCGCCGGGTCATCCGCGGCGAGGATAAACCCAGTGATGCCATAGTCGACCGTCAGCCCTGCCAGGTCCTCGGCCCATTGCCGCGGCGGCCCATTCAGGAAGGAACGACCGGTCTGGGCGAACTGACCCGAAATGTTCAGCAGGCGGCGAATCGCAGCAGGCTCACGTCCTGCTGCGGCCGCGCCCTCATCAATGTACTGGTTCATTTCTTTCAGGCTGGCTGGTCCATCCGGCAGATAAAAGAGGCTGGGCAGCCAGCCATCGGCAACCCGCCCGGTCATGCCCAGGATGCGCGGCTTATAGGCTCCCACCCAGATTTGAATCGGATGGGCCGGCGATGGGCCGCGTTTGGCCCCTTTCACCTGGTAGTAAGTGCCGTCCACCCGAACACCACCGGGTTTGTCCGTTGCCCAGATCTCGCGGATGATCTGGATGGCCTCTTCCAGGGCCTTAATCGATTGCCCAGGGGTCAGCCTACGCCCACCCATTGCGTTAACCCCATCCCAGAATCCGCCGGCGCCAATGCCAAGTTCGACGCGGCCGCCGCTCAGCCGGTCCAGGCCGGCCGCGCTGCGGGCGACGACGGTGGGCAGCCGCAGCGGCAGGTTGAGCACGTTGGTGCTCAAGTGGATGTGTTCGGTGCGCGAGGCAGCGTACGAGATCAGCGTCCAGGTATCATAGAACGCTGGTTGGTATGGATGGTCCTGAAAAGTGACCAGGTCCAGGCCGGCGCGGTCTGCCACCATTGCCAATTCAACCGCCTGCATGGCGGGTTGGGCCACCGGGGTGACAAAGACGCCAAATAGTAAATCGTGCCCATAATCCGTGCTGGAGGATGGTCGTAGGTTATTGCTCATCATGGTTTATTCCCTTCTGGTTGCAACTGTTCTTGAGGGTCAGGCGCAATATTAAAGTTATCGCGGAAGACATTGTAGGGGTCATAGCGCGCCTTCACCGCGCGCAGACGCGCAAGTGTCTGCGAGGGAAACGCGTCGGAGAGCCGCTCCGGCCGCTGATCCGTCTCAAAGCTGAGGTAGAGACCATCAAAGTGGCTACGGAGCTTGTCCCATTCTGCGTTCAGAAGTGCACGGTTCGCACCAAATCCAGTCACATTAAAGTTAGCCGAACGGTATCCATAGGCCGTTTCATCGGGGGGAACATCGGCCACTGCGCCGCCCACCGAACGGATCTGGAAGAAATACACCACATTGTTTTGGATCAGCCGGG
>WOYI010909211.1_pt1 | contig 15531 bp, 14 predicted proteins | sample 6423411 | NCBI WGS metagenome assembly WOYI01 (sample SAMN13441803, study PRJNA592873) | oil field metagenome | biome: oil field; feature: oil-well bore; material: oil-contaminated soil; isolation source: oil-contaminated soil from oil-well borehole | place: Germany: Wietze | collected 2016-10-18 ...
GACCTTCAGACCTCAGACCTCAGACCTCAGACCTTCAGACCTCAGACCTTCAGACTCTAATCCATATAGGGGTAACGGAAATCCGTGGCGGGCAGGAAGGTCTCCTTGATGGTGCGCGGGGAGGTCCACCTGATCAGATTCAGCCTGCCGCCGGCCTTGTCGTTGGTGCCCGAGGCCCTGGCGCCGCCGAAGGGCTGGAGCCCCACCATGGCACCCGTGGGCTTGTCGTTCAGATAGAAGTTGCCTGCCGCAAAGCGGAGAACCTGGCAAGCCTTGACCATCGCAGGACGATCAGCTGAAAAAATTGAACCTGTCAGTCCGTAAGGGGATGTCTCATTGCAGAGATGGAGGGTCTCCTCGTACTTTTCGTCTTCATAAATATACAGAGTAACGACCGGACCGAAGATCTCCTCCTTCATGGTGATGAAGTCAGGGTCGGTTGTCAGGATGATAGTGGGTTCAATAAAGTAACCTTTACTCTTGTCGCCGTTGCCCCCATGTACTATCTCGCAATCAGAGGATTTCTTTGCCAGATCAATATATCTCATTATGTTGTCAAACGACTTCTCGTCTATCACAGCATTCATGAAGTTACCGAAATCGGTCGGGTCTCCTGTTTTTATCTCAGCAGCCTGCCTCTTCAGATGCCCTGAGATCTCAGGCCAGAGTGACTTTGGTATATATACCCTTGATGATGCGGAGCATTTCTGCCCCTGGTACTCGAACGAACCCCTGATGATTGCAGTTGCAGCCTCAAGGGGGTTGGCTGAATTGTGTATCATGATGAAGTCCTTGCCACCGGTCTCGCCCACTATCCGTGGGTACGACCTGTATTTGTCAAGATTGGCAGCTGCAGTTTTCCAGAGTGAGTTGAAGGTGTTGTTAGACCCTGTGAAATGGATGCCGCCAAGATCCGGATGGCTCATCACTACCGAGCTAATCACAGACCCCTGCCCGGGCAGGAAGTTGATGACCCCGGCAGGCACTCCTGCCTCCATGAATACCTTCATCAGTATCCAGCTTGAGAGCAGTGAGGTTGTGGCCGGCTTCCATACCGTAGTGTTTCCCATCAGGGCTACCGACATGTTGAGGTTTGATGCGATGGCCGTGAAGTTAAACGGCGTAATGGTATAGATAAAGCCTTCGAGTGGCCTGTATTCCACCCTGTTAAGCTGGTCAGTGGCTGAACGGGGCTGTTCCTGGTATACCTGTCCTGCGAAATAGGCATTGAACCGGAGGAAATCAATGGTCTCGCATGCAGCCTCAACCTCGGCCTGGTGCACCGTCTTGCTCTGTCCAAGCATCGTCGCCGCAACTATGGTATAACGGTATTTCTTTGAGAGAAGCTCAGCAGCCTTGAGCATTATCGAAGCTCTCTCTATCCATGAGAGTGTCATCCAGCCTTCCTTGGCGCTCATGGCAGAGGCGATGGCATCTGCAGTCTCCTTTTCGCCTGCCATGTGGTATGTGGCGAGAAGATGACGGTGGTCATGCGGCATGACAACCTTCCCCAGCTTACCTGTCTTTACAGGCTTACCGCCTATAATAAGGGGTATCTCTACTGTTTCGGAGGAAATTCTGTTAAGCTCCTTTTCAAGTTCAGCCCGTTCGAGACAGCCTGGCGCATAACTCATGAGAGGCTCATTTTCGGGAAGTTGGATGGAGTAAATGGCATTGTTCATAATCGTCTGCTTAATTTCAATATGTAAAAATTTGCATAACGGTAATCCGCGGCAAATTTAATTTATAATTTGTCTTAACATGGAACAAATATCATGGGAAATAGTTTCCTGTAATCAGGTCACCAAAAACAAGCCGGGGCAGGATCCTGCCCCGGCCGGTGGGCTGATGCAACAGACCTGGTCACTGTTTTTCCAACTCTTTTGTCAGCAGGTCCGTTGCTATGGCAATCATCTCGGGTTTACCGAAGAGATATACAATATCACCTCCGTTGATAACCCTGGATGGTTCAGGATTCGGGATAATATCATCGCCGTGCTTTATGGCCACCATGGTGACTCCTGTTGTTTTTCTGAGGGCTGTACCGGCTATTGTCTTGCCGGCAAAGGCCGATTTATCTTCCACTTTTACAGCTGAGATATCAATGTCAGGTATATCCTTCAGCAGGGAATATCCCCTGACCCTGGCATTATCCCTGAAAATGCCGTAGTTATCCTCCCTGATGCGTGCTATGGCCCTCTCGATCTCCATTCTGGGAACGAGGTATTTGCCGAGGATCCTCTCAAAGAAGTCTATGGCCGTTTCAAACTCCTCGGGGATTACCTGGTTAGCCCCCAGGCGGTAGAGCTCCTCGATGTCAGTCACATGCCTGGTTCTGACGATTATATGGGCATGTTTGTTCATGGCCCTGACATGCTGGACCACTGACATCGCCGTTATCAGATCGCCAACTGACACAATAACCAATTCGGCATTGTGCACGTATGCCTGGCGCAGCACCGGCTCATACACAGCATTGCCGAATACTGCATAATAGCCCTTCTCCATCTCCTTTCTTGCGCGGTCAGGGTCAAACACTATCGAAGTGAAGGGCAGCTCCATTGATTTGATCATTGCTGCCAGGTTGATGGCCCTGGAGTCCTTCCCTATCAATACGATGTGATTCTTAATCTCAGGTATTTCCACCTGTCGAAGGGGGAACAGGCCATTAACCATCCAGGGCGGCAGCGGCAGCCTGAGGATCAGGTTGGCAAGGGGCTTGGAGACCTGTATAAGCAATGGCGAGAGAGCCATCGAGGTGATGGCAACGGCAAGAAAGAGCTGGAAGTGGTAGGGAGTTAAAATATTTTCCGACAGCCCCAGATCTGCCAGGATAAAGGAAAATTCACCCACCTGTGCAAGTGAGAGTCCCACCACCACTGTGCCGAAAAATGTATGTCCCAGAATAAATGCCGTGAATCCTGCCACCGTGGTTTTTACAATGATTACCAGAAGCACTGCCAGGATCACCAGCCAGGGGTGTTCCGCCACGAATCCCAGATCAAGAAGCATCCCTATGGATACAAAAAAGAAGCTGGTGAAGACATCCTTGAACGGGATGAGGTTGCCGAAGGCATGGTGGCTGTACTCCGACTCGGAGATCATCAGTCCCGCCAGGAAGGCCCCGAAGGCGAGCGACATGCCAAGTTCGTGGGTCAGCATCGCCACTGACAGACAGATAAGCAGCAGGCTCATCAGGAAGAGCTCCTGGCTGCGCGTCATGGCTATCAGGTGAAGCAGCCACGGCATCAGCCACCTGTTGCCTACCCAGATGAATATCAAAATGCCGACTGTCTTGAGAAGCAGCATCAGCAGCTCATTTCCAACGCCGGAAGTATTACCGCCAAGCATGGGGGTGAAGAGCAGCATCGGTATCAGGATGATATCCTGGAAGATGAGGATGCCTACTATTGTGCGGCCGTAATAGGTAGTCAGCTCCGAACGCTCCTGAAGCAGCTTGAGGACCACGGCGGTACTGCTCAGCGCAGTGAGGAAACCGATAAAGACAGCCTCTGTCCACTGAAGGTCATAAACGCGCGAAACCAGGATGATAATTCCAGCAGTGAGCAGAAGCTGCAGGAAGCCACCCACAAACACAATCTTCCTGATTTTGAATAGATGGTTCAGGGAGAACTCCAGCCCGATGGTAAACATCAGCAGGATGACGCCGATCTCGGCCATAACCTCAACATTCTCGGGGGAGTCTATAAGGGCCAGGAGGTGGGGCCCGGCAATAATGCCGGTGATAAGATACCCGATGATTGCAGGGATCTTTATACGGTTGAAGATGAAGTTGACGAAGATTGAGAGCGCAAAAATTATGACAATATCCTTCAGGATCCCAAGTTCCATCGACTAAACCTTTAGGGTATAAACTTACATAAAATCGGGCGTATTACCACGAGGGGATTAAAATCAGCGGGACCAGTTTAAAATGTACTGGAATCAGCTTTGGAGACAAAAAAATCCCGGCTGTTCAGACCGGGATATTGAAGAGTAATCAAACGCGGTGCAGAATTGTTTGCCCGTTTATTCATCAATTGCTTTAAGGTATCCCTCTTCAACGCGCCAGGCAGTCACCTCGGGGCGACTCTTTCTGAAGAGCCAGGTGGAGAGGGAGGTCCCCGGAACGCAGCGGACTTCAGTGCCTTCCGGAAGGCTAATGTCTATATCAACCAGTGAGCCGTTCCATCTGCTGCCTGCCGGCAGTGAAAAGAATTCATCAAGATAAAGAGTGTCACCCGACAGTCTCCAGTTGAAGTCTATTGCCCTGGCGTAGGTCCGGGCCTCAACGTCAGAGTTGCTGCAGGCCCGTCGGTCAACAGAGATAAATCCCGAGCCGTTTTCGCTTCCGTAAATGTTAAGCTCGGGAGTAACATGAAGCCTGTCACCCAAATGATCCAGGTAGAATGTAAACTGGTCAACAGAAGCTGTTTCGTCATAAGTTATCTCATCTGCTGTGGCCCCGGATGCGATCCATAGTGTTTCAGGGGCCGGGTCAAGGCTTACCCTTTTTTCAACAAACTCCCTGTTGGAATAGACTGAGAGCTGGAGACTGAGGAAGACACCCAATGCGCAGAGTGATGCAACCCAGACAACGAAGATGATAATAGCAGGAATTCTGAATCTCTCCCTGATGTTGAAGATCATCTTGATTCCCAGCCATGTCAGGGCTGCCATCGGGATGAGAAGGACCAGGGCAGCCAGTATAAGCACGGGCCACACCATATTGCTGTTCAGCACAATGGAAAGAAGCGTGTGGGTGTTCAGAATCTGCGGCTCCATCACCGAGGTGAGGAAGGGCGCGTTGTTGAAGAAGATCAGAAGGCCGAAGGTGAAGAGCAATACAAAGCCCAGAACAGTGAATACCACGCCCAGGATTATTGCCACAACCCTTATTATTGCCGACATGAGCTTCCCGAAGGCCCTGAAGAACTCAGAAAGGGCTTTGCCCACGCGCGCCGACAGACTGTTGGGATCGTACATCGATTTCCGGGTATAAGCCCGGCCTTTGCCTGACACGGTCGTGTCATCGTAGTAGTCCTCCGGCGCTCCCATAATGTTGATCATGTCATTTACCATCTCCCTGGAGACCAGTGTTGGAGGTTCATTTCCTCCGCCGAAGATCTCGGCGATGCGTGCCTCGATGTCAGCAACGGTCTCATCACCGCCCTGCTCTGAACTGAAACGGGCAGAAACATGTTCGAGGTAATGTTTTAGTATCTCCCAGGACTCCTCATCAATACGGAAGAGCTGCCCGGCAATGTTTATGTTGATCGTTTTCTTCATGGCTGCCTTATTTCCTGTCACGTATCTGATTAACCGATTCAACCAGCTCCTCCCAGGCTTTGTCAAGCTCATTGAGGTATATTTTACCCAGTTCGGTGAGTTCATAGTACTTCCGGGGAGGTCCCTGGGGCGACTCTTCCCAGCGGTAGCTTAGCAACCCTGCATTCTTCTGTCGTGTTAGCAGGGGATAGAGTGTGCCTTCAACGACTATCACCTCGGCTTTCTTGAGCTCATTGATGATGTCAACGGCATAGCATGAGCTCCTGGAGAGCACTGCCAGTATGCAGTACTCCAGGATTCCCTTGCGCATCTGCGCTTTAGTGTTGTCAGTATTCATGGCCATTTCTTTGTTATCAGCATTTTCCGCCTCCGGCGGGAATTACAGGTTCATTTTCTTTTTGACAGTCTCAAACTCCTGCTTGACGCTATCCTTGATGTTCTCTATGGTCACGGGATCACCGCGCATCTCAAGCTTCTGGGCTGTCGTTTTCGCTTCAGGAAGCACTATCCACAGGATCAGATAGAGCCCGAGGCCGAACCCGCCGGCCAGAACCAGGACTGCAAAGATGATCCTCATGATCAGCGGATCCCAGTCGAGATATGCCGATATCCCCGCACAGACACCGCCGAAAACACGTTTATCCGGATCGCGGTAGATGCGCCGCTGTGACCTCGGAGGCCGCTCGCCGGATGACCCACTGCCGCTGATCAGCTCCGGCGATCCCAGTATTGCCATCACCTCCTCGATGTCCTTCATGGTGATGACCTGCTTGTAGGAATTGAGCCTCATCCTGAAGAGCTCAGCAATCCTGTCCTCAATATCAGACATGATCTCAGAAGCGCTCGATTCGCCGGAAAACTCCTTTTCCAGGCTCTTCATGTACTGCCGAAGCCGCTCATAGGCATCCTCGTCCAAATTGAACGGGTATCCCCCCAGATTGATGTTAACCGTTACTTTCATCCCTCGATATAGTTTGTTTTATTGGTGCATTCGGACTTATTTTAAATTCTCTCTGTGTGCCGGTAATCATGCAGGTTTGTTTGTGTTATTTATAAGGTACCTGTTAATGCATATTAATTTTACCCTGCAAAGATATAAACAAAATATAATACTATGCAATACATAGAACTAAAAATTTAAAAATATTTTTATATTGCAGTATGATGACTGATTTTTATGATGATGTGAGATGACAGAGATTCACTAACTTTCACCTTTTAAATCTGCCTGGATTATATTTGTCAGGGGCAATCCCGGGAAATATAATGCAGACAAGTACATACAAAAGACCATGAAAGCATACAACTGGGGTATTCTCGGCACCGGCAACATCGCCGGGAAATTTACAAGGGCGCTGATGCTGCTTGACAACGCGCATCTGCATGCGGTAGGATCACGTGACAAATTGAAGGCTGAAGCCTTTGCCTCCGAGTACGGGTTCAGAAACAGCTATGGCAGCTACGAGGAGCTTGTTGCCGACCCGGGGGTAGAGATAGTCTACATCTCTTCTCCTCACTCGCATCACCTCGAGCATACTTTACTGGCACTGCAGAACGGCAAGCATGTCATCTGCGAGAAACCGATGTCGCTGAATGCCGCCGAGGTGGAGATCATGGTTGCCGAGGCCAGGAAGAACGGGCTCTTTCTCATGGAGGCGCTCTGGCCTCCGTTTCAGCCATCCTATCTAAAAGCTGAGGAGATACTCAGGAACGGCAAGATGGGCAAGCTGCTGCACATGAGGGGCAAGTTCGCCTTTATCTCCAGCTATGATCCCGAGATACGTACCTATGATATTCGGCTGGGGGGAGGTGCACTGCTTGACATCGGCATCTACCCGATAATGGATATTCTGAGGTTCATGGGCGAGCCCGCGTCAATCAGCGCTGCCTCAGTACTGTCGCCAACCGGGGCCGACGAGAGCACCTCCGCAATATTCAGGTTCGGTGACGGCAGGCTTGCTGAGGCATACTGTTCTTTCGGAAACATGGGCGGTATCTCCACCGAGTTCAACTGTGAAAAGGGGAACCTCATTCTGACCAGGGGCCGTGACAGGAGCCAGCATCTGATCATCGAGTTCCCCGAAGACACTGATGACCGCATCTTCACGCCGCCGGCGATGGGGTATCAATATGAGGCCATGGAGGTGATGAGCTGTCTCGACAGGGGTCTTACCGAGAGCAGCGTCGTTCCTCTCTCATTCACTCTCACCCTGGCACGGACACTCGATGCCATACGCGGGATAACAGGTATCGTCTACCCGGGGCGTGACCGTTAAACAGCAGGGAGGAGGACACTGAATGGAAGAGAGCCCTTCCGATTTTGAAAAGAGGCGGTTGCTTCTCGGGATGCTGATACCATTCCTCATGGTCTGTTTTATGTGGCTGGTCATGGGGGCGGAGGCTCTGTTCGGTACGGACCTTCATTTCCTGGGCATTTTCCCGATGCGGGCTTCGTCACTGACAGGCATCTTTACCTCACCCTTCATTCATGCCGACCTGCGTCATCTGTTCAACAACACTATACCTCTGTTCGTGTTGGGCACGGCGCTCTTCTATTTTTATTCGCAGGTCTCCTTCAGGGTGCTCTTCTGGCTCTTCCTCCTCACCGGACTGGCCGTCTGGCTGACGGGAAGGCCCTCGTGGCACATCGGTGCCAGCGGCATTGTGTACGGTCTGGCCTCCTTCCTTTTCGTCAGCGGTATCATACGAAGGCACATACCGCTCATGGGGCTGTCACTGCTGGTGGCATTCCTTTACGGCGAGATGGTATGGGGCATCTTCCCGGGCTTCAGGCCCAACATATCGTGGGAGTCTCATATGCTTGGAGCAGCTGCCGGACTTCTGCTTGCCGTGTGGTACCGCGCCGAAGGTCCCCAGCGTCCGGTTCCGTTCTATGAGAAAGAGGAGGAGGAAGAGGGTGATGCTGAAGAAAATGAGCACGAGGCAATGAATCAACTGAATTAATTGCTAATTTTAAGGCCTCCAAAATCAACCTAAACGCCCAGTAATGTACGTCAGAACTGGTATACCGGCCTTTGATGAGCTCATTCCGAGGATAAACAGGTTCCTTGAGCAGGATCTCCTTGAACTTAGCATCGACGGCGAAAAGATAAGAGGCTACCGCTCTCCTGTTGCCCGTTCAGTATGGATAAGAAGCTATTCCGACATGATGCGGGCTCTCCGATATTCAGAGAAGGACCTGGAGAGCGTGATTAAGCATTTCGCCGATAATCAGGCGCGCAACGGACGCATCTTCGATTACTTCACCACCTTCCCCGGGAAACCACCTTGCGAGCGCGAGAACCGAACCAGGTATGTCAGGACGCCCGTTGAGGCAGATACCGAGTTCAGGTATATAAAGGCAGCATGGCTCTCATGGCAGGCCACCGGCAACGATGCCTTCATCAGGAACCACATGTCCTCGTTTGAAAGAGCCCTGGAGTATGTTATGGGTGGGCATTACTTCGACCGGGAGAAATACCTGTTCCGCAGGCCTTATACCATTGACACGTGGGACTTTGCCTATCATGCCGGCAGTCACGACTGGCTTCAGTTCCAGATAGACGACAACACCTTCTGGGGTTATTTTCACGGTGACAACAGCGGATACTACGAGGTATTCCACTTTATGTCATACTGGTATGCAATGTTTGGCGACAAGGTAAGGTCAGCCCAGTGGCGCGACCGAGCCCTGAAGCTTCGCAAGAGCCTCAACAGCCTCTGCTTCAACGGATCGTTCTACACCCACTTCGTCAAGCAGACGCCTGTCACCATCGATGGCGTTGACGAGTCGGCACAGCTGAGCCTCAGCAATCCTGCCGCCATCAACAGGGGTGCTGCCTCGCCCTCCATAGCTTCGGCCATCATCAATGAATACATGAAGCGTCGCGAGACCACCGGGGCCTTTGCCGAGTGGTTCTCAATTGACCCGCCCTTTCCTTCGGGCATCTTCGGCGACTACAAGCTTTCGCTCGGCGCCTACTGCAACGGCGGCATCATGCCCCTCACCGGCGGTGAGCTGGCGAGGGCTGCCCTTGAGTGCGGTCATGAACAGTATGGCATTGACATACTGATGCGCTACTATGATCTCATCTCCACCAACGGTGAGACCTATCTCTGGTACTTCCCCGACGGCAGGCCCTCAACAGTTGAGACCAGCACCTCGCCCGAGACCAAACCCACTGACGGATGGGGTTCGTCAGCGATGCTCTACGCCTTTGTCGAGGGACTGGCAGGGATACAGGACAAGGACAAGCTCTTCAAAAGGGTGAGGATCTGTCCCAGGTGGACGGCAGCCGGAGTGGAAATGGCTGATGTAATGGTCGACTACAGCAGCTCAGGAGCATTTGTGAAATACAATTTCAACCGGAGCTCCGACACCATCACCCTGAAGCTGGATGGAAGCTACGAGTATATTCTGCTTTCGCTGCCTGTTCCCGAGGGTTATGTGGCGGAAGATCTTACAATAGCCGGCAGGAAGAAGAAATATATCACGGCAGCAATCAACAGGAGCAGTTACCTGATCGCAGATGCTGATATAAAGGGTAAATGCGAGGTTGTCATGAAGCTTCGCAGGAAGCCGGTGGCCGTAAAAGAAGGTGTGGTATGAACAGCAGACCGGTAGCATTGGTCACAGGAGCTAGCAGGGGCAACGGACGTGCCATCACTCTGTCACTTGCCGGTGAGGGATATGATATTGCCGCCATTACACGAACTCCTGACAGTGAGTGCATGCTATCACTGCAACCCGAGATAGAGAGTACCGGGGCCGGATTCTTCCCGGTAGGCCTTGACGTGGCACGTACCGATCTGCATGACGAGGCTATTTCCAACATACTTGAGCGCTTCAGCCGAATAGACATCCTGGTGAATAATGCCGGTATAGCGCCGATTGAACGCAGGGATATGCTTGACATGGATGAGGAGACATTCGACAGCGTCATGGGGGTCAACCTGAAGGGACCGCTCTTCCTGGCACGAAGAGTCGCCAGGGAGATGATCTGGATGAAGGCGCAGTTGAAAGAGTACAGGCCTTCGATTATGTTCGTCACCTCATTCCTTGCATATACCTCTTTCCCCAATGGTATCGAGGTATGCATCTCCAAGGCCGGCCTCAGCATGGCAGCCCTCGTCTTTGCCGACAGGCTGACAGAGGAGGGGATCAATGTTTATGAGATCAGGCCGGGACTGATAGAGACAGAGCTTACCGCCCGAAGCAAGGATAAATTTGACAAGCTCATCACGGAGGGAGTTGTACCGCAGAAACGGTGGGGCACTCCTGAGGATGTGGCAAAAGCTGTGGCATCACTTGCCAGGGGCGATTGGCCATTCTCCGCCGGTTCTATCTTTGAGGTGAGCGGAGGCATGAATATCAGAAGCTTCTAGAAGTCAATCGTTTACTTTCAGACACAGATTCTCTTGTATCATTTTATTTAATGTCTGTTGAACAAAATCACACTCTTTCAGGTTTTAGTTCAAAACAAAACAGACAATAAAATGAAGACAACAGCATTAATACTGATGGTCACACTTTTTGCCTGTGCACAGATAAACGCCCAGGAAAAGCAGATTGCTGACCCTTCAGCGACAAAAATCTCATGGTATGGTAACAAGCTCATCGGCAGTGCCCATACAGGCACGATAGGGCTCATGGATGGCTGGCTTTCAACAGAAGGCAATGTCATTACCGGGGGTGAATTCAGGGTTGATATGAACAGCATTGTCAACACCGACATCAAGGATGAAAATATGAGGGAACGCCTCGTGGGTCATCTTAAGTCCGATGATTTCTTCGGGGTTGAGAAATATCCCGTAGCAAAACTGGTTGTTACCGGGAGCAATAAATTTACTGACGGCAAGGCCACGGTCAGGGGCAACCTGACTGTCAAGGAGGCTACCCATCCGGTTGAGTTCACGGCACTGCGGTCTAAGTCGGGCGATGTTTCGACCTACACTGCAACGATCGTCTTCGACCGTTCAAAGTACGATGTCAGGTTCGGCTCCGGCAAGTTCTTCTCAAACCTGGGAGACAACACCATCAATGACGAGATAAAGCTCGAGGTGCAGCTGGTGGTTAAGTAAACAATCAGCCCCGGAAGCGCCCCGCCGGCCATGAAGTTATAATATTGGCCGGGGAGATAAATGTGGTGGCAATGCAGGATACCGGTGACTTCACAGTAAGCTACCGGTTTTTATTTGCGACAGCAGTCCCTTCCAATCCGGCGAGTCAATAGCCCAGCTCTTCGGCGTTGGCCATCTCAATTAAAGCCAGGTATATCATCCCGGCAACATCCTCCATTATGTCGGGAGTGACAGCTGTGGCGTCATCCCCCGGCAGGTGGTAAAATACAGGTTTCACTGCGTCGGTTGTTGATATGCTCATCGTTCTGTAGCCCTCGGCAAGAAACACCAGCCCATCGCTGCGTGGCCGGCCGTAATAGACACCCCGGGAGGTGGAGACTCTTAAAGGACGGTGGATATAATTCTCATTGGCCATTTTGAAATATTCAGTCAATCCGGCACATGATTCCGAGGCACTGACAGCCAATCCTGTACCATTGCCCACCATATCAAGGTTGATGTATGTGAGTGTCTTTTCTTTCGGAAATATGGGATGCTCAGTATAGAATGTGCTGCCCAGCAGTCCTACCTCCTCCCCGCCGATCAGCAGGAACAGCACCGATCTTTTGAGGCTGATGCCCGGGGAGGCAAGGGCTTTCGCAGCAGCCAGTATGTCTACCACCCCGCTGGTATTGTCTAGTCCGCCGGAGACAAGCAGTCCCCCTGCGTTACCGACGGCATCAAGATGACCGCCAATTATTATCACCTCATCCTTCAGGAGCGGGTCCGATCCTTCGATCATGCCCACGACGTTGCAGGTCCTGCCCTCAGGATGGCGTGTGGTGTTTGCCTTCATGGTCACGGTCTTTCCGGTGGCAAAAGAGGCGGGCCTGAATGATTTGTCGATCTGTGACTGCAGTGTCTCATTTTTCCTGTGGAGGCCGGCGAAGATGTCAGCCAGCGGCTCCGGGCCGATTCCCATGACAATCATATCATTCACGTATGCGATATTGGGATTGGCGCTGTTGCCGTCGATGTAAAGCATACCTGCAGCACCGTGTGCAGCGGCGTTTTCAACCTTGTAGTGGTGATAACAGTACTTTACCCACTTTGAATATTCCGGGTTACGGGCATCCTTATAGGGCACATCGCGGTTCATCAGCACGATCCTGCCGCTGACGTCGATGCCCCTGTAATCGTCATAATTGAGCTCAGGGGCTGTCACTCCGTACCCTACATAGACAACTTCTGCCGTTATCTCGCCATTTCCGGAGTTCATTCCCGGGTAGTAGTCAGCGGGGGCCTTGTAGCTCTTCATGATTGTTGTTCCGTCTTTCTGCGGCAGGTGAAGCTGCAGCGCTCCCATGTCGTTTACGACTGTATAGGGGTGGTCAAACCACTGAAAATAAGTGCCGTTGTCGCCGGCAGGTTTCACACCCCACTCCTTAAGGTTTTCCGCCACCCATTCGGCGGCTTCAAGGTATTCGGGGGTGCCGGCAAGCCTGCCGTTGTACTTCGGATCACACAGCTCCGACATCCAGTCAGTGATCTCCTCACTGCTGATGGAGTGAAAATGTTTGAGCAGCAGCTGATTGTCGGCATTCTGGGCAAATGTCAGCACAGAACAGGCAACCGCAGTCAGCAGGGTGATAAATCTCCTGGTTCTTTTTCGCATTGCTGGTGTAATTATTGGGATTGACATAACGCATGTAAAAATAGTCTTTTGGCTGAATGCAACTCAAAGAAAGAAATTTTTCCTGAAAGAGAGTGACAACCACGGCGACAGGGGTACGTACAGGGGACTGCTGAAGGTAAGACATTTCCGTTATGTCGTTATGGCGCAGTTCCTCTATGTGGCTGCCCAGACCGGCATCAACAGCTTCTTTATCAACTATGTTGTGGAGACCATGCCCGCCTATTCGCCGGAGAAGGCTGCCTACCTGCTGTCGCCGGGTTTTGTCTTCTTCATGTCTGGCCGTTTCATCGGGTCGCTCTTCATGAGCTGGTTCAGCCCGAGGCAGATGCCTGGGATCTGCGCTCTCGTCAACGCCGCAGTCATGGCATAGGTGATGCTGGGTCTCGGGTAGCCCTTGCTCGTTGCCCTGTACCTCAATTATTTCTGTATATACATAATGTTTCCGACTATCTTTGCGTTAGGATTAAAAGACCTGGGAGGTATGACCAGGAAGGGATCTTCGGTGCTGGTGATGACAATAGTGGGCGGAGCTATATGCCCGGTGATAATGGGTCGAATAGCCGATGTTTCCGGGATGGCAGCAGGGTTTATTGTGCCGCTGCTATGCTTTGCCTTCATTGCATGGTATGTCTTTTTCAAGGCGAAGAGTATCATAATTTTTAAAGAGGGAAAACATTCGCATGCTTAAAAACGAAACATTTATACTCTTTTTTACGTTCCTTCTGGCTTCCGGCGTCTGCAGCGGCCAGCGAACATGGTGGGGAGAGTATTCGGTTTTTGCAGGCGGGGGTGACAATGAAATCTTCAGGTTTCAGGAGCTGGACGGAGCCGGTTCAGTCACTGGCACCGGGGTGTGGACAGCAGGATTTGACCTCCGGAGGCTGTTTGGAGATCACTTCAGCTTTGAAACGGGGCTTTCATATTCGCAACAGTACTATTATACCGGTCCGGCACCGGGCATCCCTGGTGAAGATCGTCCGGGCGACTTTGGCATCATATCCCTGCCGCTGACGGCGAGGGTTGATTTCCTGAAGTGGTTTTTTGCCGATGCCGGTGCTGTGGCAGGCTTTCAGACAGGATTTTCACAACTGGATGATATGACCGGTTTGGGGGTGACTCTGGGTGCGGGCTTTCAGTACAATTTCAAATCCGACATCTTCTTCAGGGTGCGGGCCTATGCCGCGCAATACGGGTTGCTGCATTTCTCGCCCGAGGAGCATCCGCAGACGCTGACCAACGGTGGTGTGACGGTGGGTGTGGGATACAGGTTTATCCGTCTGGGCAGGTGCAACTGTCCGGCCGACAACGCTCTGCGAAGAAGATAGAAACTGATCGGTGCTCTGTGCCTGCTGATAGCGGTCAGGGAAGTTATTACTCTGCGGCAATTTCCCGGATCAGCTTTTTGGCTTCGGCCCACTTCTCGTCGGGCATGCGGGCTCCGATGACTTCAATCACCTTTCCTGCCAGTATTGATCCGAAGAGTCCACATTTTTCGAGGCTGAATCCGTTTGAGAAGCCGTACAGGAATCCGGCAGCGTAAAGGTCGCCGGCGCCGGTGGTGTCAACGGCGTTGACCTTCAGGGCTTCCACCTTTACTATCTCGTCGCCGCGCTTGATCCACGATCCGTCCGGGCCGGTCTTGACTACGGCAATCTCGCATCTTTTTGATATTTCGTCGAGTGCCTCCACGGGACCCAGGCCGGTGAAGGCCCTGGCCTCCTCCTCGTTGGCGAAGATGATGTCGACATATTCATTTACTATCTTGTCGAATGCCGGGCGCATGTCGTTCACCACGTTGAAGCTAGCCAGGTCGAGGGCCACGCACATGTTGTTCTCCTTTGCCAGGCGGCAGGCCTGTTCCATGAGAGGGAGGTTAAAGATGAGGTATCCTTCGAGGTAGAGGATATTATAATTTTTAAAATAGTCGGCCAGCAGTTCTTCGGCCACGAGTTCTGTCGCTGCGCCCAGGTGGGTGGCGAAGGTGCGTTCCGAATCGGGTGTCACCAGTGCTACAGCGGTGCCTGTGGGTGACAGTTTTGAGCGTATGAGCACAGGTGTAAGTCCTGCCTCCACCATTTCCTTTTCGTAGAAGATACCCAGCTCATCTCGTCCCACCTTACCGATGAAGGAGGAGTGCACACCCATTGTGCCGAGGCCGTACATGGTGTTGCCTGCCGAACCGCCGGAGGAGAGTGTTCTTTTCAGTCCGTTAATAGCTTGTTTTATCTCACCCGAGCGCATGGCGTCGACCATGGTCATGCTGCCTTTGGGGAGGCTGAAGCGGGTGAGGCAGGTCTCGTCGGGCACTATTGTCATCACATCGACAAGAGCATTGCCGATGCCAATAATCTTCTTCATCCGGAAATTTTTGCCAAAGATATTGGTTAATTCATTTAAAGCGGTTAATTTTGTGCCGCTTTAAAAAGCGAGATATACTCCTCAGTAGCTCAGTTGGTCAGAGCACCTGACTGTTAATCAGGGGGTCC
>WOYI011379874.1_pt1 | contig 15528 bp, 16 predicted proteins | sample 6423411 | NCBI WGS metagenome assembly WOYI01 (sample SAMN13441803, study PRJNA592873) | oil field metagenome | biome: oil field; feature: oil-well bore; material: oil-contaminated soil; isolation source: oil-contaminated soil from oil-well borehole | place: Germany: Wietze | collected 2016-10-18 ...
ACCGTATTACTGGCACCGACTTTTTGACTGTGGGCGCATTGCATGGGGTGCAGTCATTGCCGACTGATATGCTTGCATCCAATAGGGCAGGGCGGCTAGAATAGCGACCCTGTCCGGGATGTTCCTGGACGGAAATCCACACGCCTGGCGCCGATAGGGTGGCGTTTGCAAGAGTAAATCCTTGCAGAGCAGCACGGCCGGGCGGCGGTTCAACCCAATCGGAGATACTCGATGAGCACTACCATGCGCCAAATGTTGGAGGCCGGCGTTCACTTCGGCCACCAAACACGTTTCTGGAATCCCAAGATGGCCCCTTATATTTTTGGCCATCGCAACAAAATCCATATTGTTAACCTTGAAAAGACCTTCGTTAAATACAACGAAGCGATTGCTTTCGTACGCAAGCTGGCCGCTAAAAAAGGTACGATTCTTTTCGTCAGCACCAAACGTCAGGCGCGCGAGATTATCGCTGAAGAGGCTACGCGTTGTGGTATGCCTTACGTCGATGATCGCTGGCTCGGTGGCATGATGACCAATTTCAAAACCTTGAAGTTGTCTGTCAAGCGCCTACATGAGTTAGAGCAGCTGGAAACAGACGGTGGCTTGGCCAAATTGTCTAAAAAAGAAGGCCTCACTTTGCAACGGGAGATGGACAAGCTCAGAAAGTCTATCGGCGGTATTAAAAACATGGCCGGCTTGCCCGATGCGATTTTTGTGATCGATGTGGGTTATCACAAAATTGCCATCACTGAAGCCGGCAAGCTCGGTATTCCGTTGATTGGCGTGGTGGATACCAATCACTCGCCTGAAGGTGTGACTTACGTTATTCCTGGCAATGACGACTCTACACGCGCTATTCGCTTGTATGCGCGTGGTATTGCTGACGCTATTCTGGAAGGCCAAAATCAAGCCATGGGCGATCTCGTCCAAGAGTTGGCTGGTGACGAAGAGTTTATTGAAGTTGATGGTGAGGGTGCGTCTGCAGATTAATTTGCAAGCGTGGCTTAATGGCGGGGAGGGCATTTAGGATTTAGTCGCTCCCCGTTTTTTGATGCCGCTTTTTTGTGTAATGTTTCTGAAATTGGAGTCAAGCATGGCGGAAATTACCGCAAGTATGGTCAAAGAATTGCGCGAAAAGACCGATGCGCCCATGATGGAGTGCAAAAAAGCGCTAACAGAAGCTGCTGGCGACATGGATAAAGCTGAAGAAATTCTGCGTGTCAAGCTCGGTAGCAAGGCATCCAAGGCTGCAAGTCGTGTGGCCGCCGAAGGTGTGGTTGCCATGTATATCAGCGCTGATGGCAAATTGGGCAGCATTCTGGAAATTAATTCAGAAACTGATTTTGTTGCCAAGAACGATGACTTTCTCAAGCTGGCTGCCGATTGCGCCGCTTTGGTAGCCACAAAAAATCCGGCTGATATTGCTGCATTATCTGCGTTAGAGTTAGACGGTGGCACTGTTGAATCCTTACGCACGGGGTTGATCGGCAAGATTGGCGAAAACATGAGCTTGCGCCGTTTTGTGCGCTTTGAAGCAAAAGGGCGGCTGGCTTCGTATCTTCATGGTGGCTCGAAAATTGGAGTCATGGTGGATGTGGTGGGTGGCGATGAGTCCTTGGCTAAAGATATTGCGATGCATATTGCAGCCTCTAAACCGAAGTCACTGGATGCCTCCGGAGTTCCTCCTGAATTGCTGGAAACGGAGCGTCGTATTGCCATAGAAAAAGCGCGCGAATCAGGCAAGCCTGAGGCAATGCTGGAAAAAATTGCTGAAGGAACCGTGCAAAAATATCTGCGCGATGTCACTTTGTTAGGCCAGGTGTTCGTCAAAGCCGCAGATGGTAAACAAACCATTGAACAGCTTTTGAAAGCCAAGGCCGCTTCAGTTGCCAGCTTTACCCTGTACGTGGTGGGTGAAGGCATCGAGAAAAAAGTGACGGACTTTGCTGCCGAAGTCGCTGCTCAAGCCGCTGCTGCTGCAGAAAACAAATAATACATGGCCGCGCCAAAATTTCGCCGTATTTTGCTCAAGCTCTCTGGCGAGGCACTGATGGGAGATGATGCTTATGGCATTAATATCCCGATGCTCAATAGTATTGTGGCTGAAATTAAAGGCGTGGTTGATCTAGGGGTTGAAGTCGGTGTGGTCATTGGCGGTGGAAACATTTTCCGTGGCATGTCGGGTGTGGCTACCGGCATGGATCGGGCAACAGCTGATTACATGGGCATGCTGGCGACAGTGATGAACGGGATGGCTTTGTCAGATGCCATGCGTCAGGCAGGACTTGGCGCCCGGGTGCAGTCCGCACTCAATGTGGAGCAGGTTGTTGAGCCCTATATTCGCGGCAAGGCCATTCGGTATCTTGAAGAAGGTAAGGTGGTTATTTTTGCGGCAGGTACGGGGAACCCCTTCTTCACAACAGATACTGCAGCAGCCTTGCGAGGTGCGGAAATAGGCGCTGAAATTGTATTGAAGGCGACAAAGGTTGATGGCATCTATACCGCCGATCCTAAAAAAGACGCTGCGGCAACGCGTTTTGCGCGCATCAGTTTTGATGAGGTGATTCAACGCAATCTCGCCGTTATGGATGCCACTGCGTTTGCCTTGTGTCGAGACCAAAAACTACCGATCAATGTGTTTTCAATTTTTAAATCAGGTGCGCTCTTGCGTGTGGTGATGGGCGAAGACGAAGGAACGCTGGTTCACGTTTAAGCTTGTTAGGCCATGTGCAGGCGCGCATGCAAGCGTTTAATTCAGGAGTCTTTTGATGATCCCCGAGCTGAAAAAAATCACCGAACAAAAGATGCAAAAGAGTTTGGAGTCGCTGCAAGCCGATCTGGCGAAAGTACGCACTGGCCGAGCGCATACGGGCATACTGGATCATGTTCAAGTTGATTATTATGGTTCGCCAATGCCGATCAACCAAGTAGCGAATATCACTCTGCTTGATGCACGAACGATTGGTGTACAGCCGTGGGAAAAACCTATGGTATCCAAAGTTGAAAAGGCTATTCGTGATGCTGATCTAGGGTTAAACCCTGCGACGCAAGGTGATGTGATTCGTGTGCCGATGCCGGCTTTGACCGAAGAGCGTCGCCGTGACTTGATCAAAGTTGTGAAGCATGAAGGTGAAAATGCCAAGATCGCGATACGTAATCTGCGTCGCGATGGCAATACACACCTCAAGGAGGCGCTGAAAAATAAAGAGATTTCTGAAGATGAGGAGCGTCGCGTACAAGACGACATCCAGAAACTGACTGATCGTTATGTGCTTGAGGTGGACAAGCTGCTAGCCGATAAAGAAAAAGATTTGATGGCGGTTTGATCCACATCACCGCAATTGTCTTGCACCGAACTGCGAAGAAATTCTAATGGCAAAATTCACGAGTTCAACCCAGACGATACCGAATGTCAGTGATATTCCGCGACATGTCGCCATGATCATGGATGGAAATGGGCGTTGGGCGAAAAAACGTTTCTTGCCACGCGTGGTCGGTCATAAACGAGGTGTTGAGACGGTTCGTTCGATGGTAAAGGCTTGCATTTCGCAAGGCATTGAATACCTTACCCTGTTTGCTTTTTCTTCGGAAAACTGGCGTCGCCCCGCCGATGAGGTTTCGTTTTTGATGAATCTTTTTTTTACTGCACTACAGAGTGAAATTAGTAAACTAAATGCGAATGGTGTTTGTTTGCATGTTGTGGGCGACTTGCAAGCCTTTGAGCCACAATTGTTAGCATTGATTCACGAAGGTGAGGCGCTGACTGCCAACAATACGCGTCTGACGCTGACGATTGCTGCTAACTATGGTGGTCGCTGGGATATCTTGCAGGCGGCCAATCAGTTAGCGCTGGCTCATCCAGAAAAAATCGGACATTACACCGAGGCTGATCTGATTCCTCATTTGATGATGGCATATGCGCCTGAGCCTGATTTGTTCATTCGCACAGGGGGTGAGCAGCGCATCAGCAATTTTTTGTTGTGGCAGTTGGCCTATAGTGAATTTTATTTTACTGATACATTGTGGCCTGACTTCACTGAGTCTTCATTAAGTGAAGCGATTCACTCTTACCAGCAGCGCGAGCGCCGTTTTGGACGAACTGGTGATCAGGTAAGCGACCAGAAAAATGATCAGACAAGCTCGGTCGCCGTATTATCAGCGCCGACTTTATAGCACTCATGAGTTTGCCATTGGCAATGACTGTGTCATTGATGGGCGCATGCCAGCAGGATGTCCAATCTTAATCAACGCGTAATTACCGCACTATGCCTGGTAGTTGGGTTGGGTGCAGTGCTGTTTACGTTTTCCGCTAGCGTAGCCACGTTCGCTTTTGCGCTGATTGCTGCCTGCGCCGCTTGGGAATGGGGCGGCTTGATGCGGCAAGATCAGCCAGCCCGCATCATGTATGCTTTTGTTTTATTGCTGTTCTGCTGGCAAGTGCACATTCTTTCCGCAACATTGACCCCCATTTTGTTGACTATTTCTGTGGTGTTCTGGTTAACGATCGTGCCCTTTTGGCTATGGCGAAAATGGACACTTGGCGGGAATGACTTTTTTGGCTATCTCATGGGTATTCTGGTAATTCTGCCTACATGGGCTGCCATGGTGTTTTTATACACTGTCGGTCCGTGGGTGTTACTGGCAACGATGGCAATTGTTTGGGTGGCTGATATCGGGGCGTATTTCACAGGCCGTGCGTTTGGCAGACATAAATTGGCTCCCACCATCAGTCCCGGTAAAACCTGGGAAGGCGTTGCCGGGGCGGTGTTGGGGGTAGGGGTCTATAGTGTATTTTTGCTGATTTATTCCCCTGCAACGAACACCTTGCACTGGAGTCAGTGGGCGTTGATTTTGCTACTGCTGACAGCAGTTAGTGTGGTGGGTGATCTATTCGAGTCATTATTAAAACGCCAAGTGGGGATAAAGGATAGTAGTGGGTTGCTGCCTGGCCATGGAGGCATATTGGATCGCATCGACAGCTTGACGTCCACCTTGCCGCTGGCTGCATTCGTGCTCTATTTTTTTGTATGATGAATCTGACTATTCTCGGTGCAACCGGCTCTATTGGCGTAAGCACGCTGGATGTTGTCGCGCGTCATCCAGATCGGTATAAGGTCGTTGCACTTAGCGGCCATACCCGCATCGAACTGCTTGCCGAACAGTGCCGTCAATTCAAACCCGCTTATGCAGTGACTGGCAGTGCGACAGCGGCACAACAGTTGACACATCTGCTTTCAGCCGGTGGCTCTAACATCCAGGTTTTGTATGGCGCTGACGCGCTGACGCATATTGCCAGCTTGTCTGAAGTGGATGCGGTCATGGCGGCTATTGTCGGTGCAGCAGGTCTTATGCCGACGCTGGCTGCGGTGAGCGCTGGCAAACGCGTTTTGCTGGCCAATAAAGAAGCACTGGTCATGGCGGGTGATATTTTCATGGCAGAAGTGCGTCAATCTGGCGCGTGCTTGTTGCCGATCGACAGTGAACACAATGCGATATTTCAATCCATGCCTGCAGGATATGCAGGAGATTTTTCTCCTGCTGGAATCAGCCGTATTTTGCTCACCGCCTCAGGAGGACCATTTCGGGATATCAAGATAGAAGCACTATCAAGTGTGACTCCGGAGCAAGCGGTAGCCCATCCCAAATGGGTCATGGGAAGAAAGATTTCCGTTGATTCAGCAACCATGATGAACAAGGGGCTTGAAGTCATCGAGGCGCATTGGTTGTTTAACGCACCAGCTGATCATATTGAAGTAGTGATTCACCCACAAAGCGTTATTCATTCGCTGGTTGAATATGCCGATGGCTCTGTGCTCGCTCAACTGGGTAATCCGGATATGCGAACCCCGATTGCACATGCCCTGGCTTGGCCGCAACGCATTGATTCTGGTGTACAAAAACTCGATTTGTTTGCCATAGGGCAGCTGACGTTCGAGCGTCCGGATCTCGCGCGTTTTCCTTGTCTTGGCTTGGCATATCAGGCCTTGCGGGCGGGCGGGAATGCACCGGCTGTGTTGAATGCAGCAAATGAAGTCGCGGTGAGCGCATTTTTGGCGGGACATTTACCCTTTCTTAAAATTGCCGCAGTGATTGCTGAAGCGCTAGAGGTTGTGCCGCACAGCGCCGTGACGACGATAGATATGGTTATGGCGGCTGATCATCAGGGGCGAGTTGCAGCGCAACGTGCTTTGCCTGCTTACGTACAATAAGGAGTAGCTAGTGAATTTTCAAATGATCGCACTCTATGCAGGCGCTTTTCTCTTGGCACTAGGCCTGTTGGTCTTGATTCATGAGCTGGGCCATTACTTTGCTGCACGTCGATGTGGTGTCAAGGTCTTACGGTTTGCGATCGGCTTTGGGCCGGTCATGTGGTCACGCCGTTTCGGTAGCGATCAAACGGAATGGGCGATTGGGTTGTTGCCCTTGGGTGGCTATGTCAAGATGCTTGATGAGCGTGAGGGTGATGTCGCCGCTAGCGAGCTGTCACGCGCTTTTAACCAGCAAACGGTTGGTCGCCGTGCCTTTATTGTTGTTGCCGGACCTGTAGCCAATTTGCTGTTGGCCATTTTTCTTTACTGGCTGGTGTTCATGGCGGGCATGATCGAATTGAAGCCGCGCCTGGGTGTTCCACCACAGGGAAGCCCCGCAGCGGTTGCCAGAATTGAAGCGGGTTTCACCGTGCGTGCCGTGAATGGCAAATCCATTGCCAGCTGGCAGGATTTACGCTGGGAAGTGATGCGGCAGGCGATGAATGTGGCGGCGCTGGAGCTGGATGGTACGACAAGCGAGGGGTCGTCAGTGAGTTATCACCTCGATAATCTGCGGTTTTCACTGGCCGAGATCGAAAAAGATCCATTGACCCCACTGGGTTTACTGCTCTACAGGCCGCCTTTGCCTGCGATTGTCGGACAGATTATGCCGACCTCTGCCGCTGCCATTGCTGGCTTTCGTACGGATGATCGGGTGTTGGAAATTGATGGCAAAAAAATTTCCGAGTGGGCTGACATTGGCGCTATCGCACGCAATGCTGCTGGGCGTCCGTTAGTTTTTACCATTGTGCGGACCGGGCAGCAGATGAATCTGACGGCAACCCCTCAGCTGAACGGGGAGGGTGGAGTACGTGTTGGCAGACTAGGGATGGCTGTCAAGGAAGATGTGTCAGTGATGACTGAAATGACCACTCTGGTTCGTTATAACCCTTGGGAAGCCGCGACTCGCGCGGTGGCTAAAACATGGGATACCGCGATTATCAGTTTGCGCATGATGGGGCGCATGATCACGGGGGAGTTGTCCTGGAAAAATCTTTCCGGACCCGTCACCATTGCCGATTACGCAGGCCAAACAGCGCGTCTTGGGTTGAGCTATTACCTTAGTTTTATTGCGTTGATCAGTATCAGCCTTGGTGTGCTTAATTTGCTGCCTGTTCCGGTTCTGGATGGGGGGCATTTAATGTATTATCTTGCGGAATTCATCAAGGGAAAGCCGCTTTCTGATCGGGTTTTGGCGATTGGACAACAGGTAGGTTTTGCCCTGCTGGCGCTGCTCATGCTGTTTGCTTTTTATAACGACTTTAATCGCCTTTTTTCCAGTTGATTTTTCGGCTATTTTTTAGCTATCTTCTAGCTAATTTGTGTTTTTATCGAACGAATAACAATGAATAAAAAATTACTTGCTGGTTTAGTTTCGGCTTTGCTGGCGCGTGCGGTTTTTGCGTTCGAGCCATTCCAAATCAAAGATATTCGTGTTGAAGGGATTCAACGCACAGAGGCAGGTACTGTATTCTCGTATTTGCCGGTCAAGATTGGTGACACGATCAATGATGAAAAAGCCGCCAGCGCCATCAAAGCGCTGTTCGCCACCGGATTTTTTAAGGATGTCCGGCTTGAAATTGATGGCCAGATTCTGGTGGTCGTGCTCGAAGAACGCCCAGCCATTGCAACACTTGATTTTGTTGGGCTGAAGTCATTCAAGGCCGAAGATCTTAAGAAAGGTTTGCGTGATATCGGGCTTGCTGAATCGCGTATTTTTGACCGTGCGATGGTGGAGCGTGCCGAGCAAGAACTCAAGCGTCAATTTCTTTCGCAAGGCCGCTATGCAGTCGATATCAAAGTGACGGTCACCCCGCTCGAACGTAATCGTGTGGCAATCAAGTTTGTTGTAAATGAAGGTGAAGTTGCCAAAATCAAACAAATCAATATCGTCGGTGCGAAAGCCTATAAAGATAGTGATCTGCTCAAGTTGATGGCGCTTAGCACGCCGGGTTGGCTGACGTGGTACACGAAAAACGATCAGTACTCAAAACAAAAACTTTCAGGTGATCTGGAAACGCTGCGCTCTTACTACATGAATCAGGGTTACCTTGAATTCAATGTCGAATCTACCCAAGTATCTATTTCTGCTGACAAGCAAGATATTTACATCACTATCAACATCAGTGAAGGGGAAAAGTACACCATTTCAACCGTTAAGCTGGCGGGCAATCTTCTGTTGCCTGAAACGGAATTGCTGAAGTTGGTGAAGATGAAACCTGGCGATGTTTTTTCGCGCGAATCAATGACTGAAACAACAAAAGCGATAAGCGATCGTTTAGGAGACGATGGTTACGCATTTGCCAATGTGAATGCAGCACCTGAGCTTGATAAAGAAAAACGTCAGGTCGCTTTTACGTTGATGGTCGACCCCGGTCGGCGCGTCTATGTGCGGCACATTAATGTCGTGGGAAACACACGCACTCGCGATGAGGTTATTCGCCGTGAAGTTCGTCAGATGGAGTCCGCCTGGTATAACGGCGAACGTATCAAAAAGTCACGCGATCGCGTAGATCGTTTGGGATATTTTGAAGATGTCACCATGGAAACTCCTGCTGTTGCTGGGACAACAGATCAAATTGATGTGGATTTGAAAGTCAAAGAAAAGCCCACCGGTAATATTTCACTGGGTGCAGGTTTTTCCAGTTCTGAAAAATTGACTTTATCGGGAGCCGTGCAGCAGGAAAACGTTTTTGGCAGTGGCAAGCATATTGGTGTACAAATCAGTACCAGTAAATCCAATCGTGTGTTGTCTTTGTCGCATACTGACCCCTATTACACGGTCGATGGTGTTAGCCGAGGCTTTGATATTTATACTCGCCGAACAGACACATCTTCGTTGTCGGTCAGTAGTTTTACAGCAGACTCCACCGGTGGTGGTGTGCGCTATGGGGTGCCGATTGGCGAGGATAACTATCTTTTTCTCGGCTTATCTGGTGACCATACGAATTTAAAAACAGGGACTTATTCGGCGCAACGGTATATTGATTACGTCGATAAGTTTGGCTCGGCAAGCAATACCTTATCCGGCACTGTGGGCTGGCAGAAGGATGAACGTGACAGCTTGCTGTATCCGACCAAGGGCACGTTAAATAGCGTTAGCCTCGAAGTTGCGTTACCCGGTAGTACCGCCACTTATATGCGTGGTACATATAAACACCAGCGCTTCTCTCGTTTAAATAACATCTTTACCTTGGCATTGACGGGTGAGCTCGGTGTGGCGCGGGCCTATGGCAACAAAGAAGTGCCTTTCTTTAAAAACTTCTATGCGGGTGGTATTGGTTCTGTACGCGGATTTGAATCCAACAGTTTGGGGCCGAAGGATGTGCTGACAGGCGACTTTTTAGGGGGCACCAAGCGCGTGACGGGCAGTACCGAGCTATTATTTGGTCTGCCAGGGGCCAAGCAGGATCGCTCATTCCGCTTCAGTGCTTTCTTTGATGCGGGCGGGGTGTTTGGTGAAGGAGAAAAACTTTCTGCGAGTAATTTTCGGGCTAGTACCGGGCTTTCCGCTTCATGGAGCTCACCGGTAGGACCACTTAAATTTTCTTTTGCTAAACCGCTTAACAAAAAACCGGAAGACAAAGTTCAAGCCTTCCAGTTTCAGTTAGGCTCCACTTTTTAAAAAACGACTTTTCGAGACTGTCATGCTAAAAAATATTGCGATTACTAGCATTGCGTTGCTCATGTTGTGTGGTGCGGTACACGCCGAAACTAAAATTGGTTTTATAAATAACCAACGCATTTTGGCGGAGTCGCCACAGGCTGCCAAGGCGAAAAAAAGAATAGAAAAAGATTTCGAGAAGCGTGATCAAGAACTGCAGCGCATGGTGAAGCAGCTACAGACGCTACAGGAATCAGTAGATAAAAATTCACCAACCTTGACGGAGGCCGACCGACGTGCCAAAGAACGTGAACTGGCGGATTTGACTCGTGATCTTCAGCGTAAGCAACGTGAGTTTCGTGAAGATCTCAGCCAGCGTCAAAATGATGAAATGGCGGCCATTTTTGAGCGGATAAACAAAGTGATTAAACAGATTGCTGACGCTGAAAAATTTGACATCATTCTGCAAGAAGCCGTCTATTTCAACCAGCGCATCGACATTACCGACAAGGTGATTAAAGCGCTGGGCGATGGCACGAAGTAGGTTGGCTTGACTGTGGTGTTGCGACTGGGTGAGATTGTCGCTCGTCTTGGGGGCGAAATAGTCGGTGCTGGTGATACGGCGAACTCATTCGATTTGTCTAATATATCCATTGAGCGAGTTGCACCGCTGGAAACCGCTGGCCCTGGCGACTTGTCTTTTTTATCGAATCCAAAATATCGTGCGTTATTGGCGCATACGCGTGCATCGGCCGTAATCATGGCGCGGCCAGCCGATGCGATAGATGCTGATTTTATAAATTCAAACGTACCTGTCACCGGATTTGCAGCCATTGTCACGCCACAACCCTATCTGTATTACGCCCGCGTCGCCCAGTGGTTGTCACCTCCATCCAAAGTCATTCCCGGAATTCACCCTAGCGCAGTCATTGAAGGTCAGGTAGCTGCCTCGGCCTCTATCGGCCCGCATGTGACAATAGGTACCGGTGCCCAGATTGGCGAACATGTTGTGATCGGCGCGAATTGCAGCATTGGTGAGCACGTTGTCATTGAGTCTGCAACGCGCTTGGCGCCACACGTGACTATTTATGCTGGATGCGAAATTGGCGCGCGATGTATTGTTCATTCGGGGGTAGTCATTGGTGCGGATGGATTTGGTTTTGCCAGAGAAACTGAAGGTGCCTGGGTGAAAATCCCGCAAAACGGACGTGTTGTGATCGGTGACGATGTTGAAATTGGTGCGAACACCACAATCGATCGCGGGGCACTAGGCGATACTACCGTCGGCAATGGCGTCAAGCTGGATAACCAGATTCAGATTGGGCATAACGTGAAGATTGGCACAAACACGGCTATTGCAGGCTGTGTGGGTGTTGCTGGCAGCGCCAGTATTGGCGCGCGGTGTAGTATTGGCGGTGCTGCCATGATACAGGGCCATTTGACACTCGCTGACGATGTGGTGGTGACCACTGGCACTTTGGTTACCAAGTCAATCACGCGTGCCGGGACCTATAGCGGATCCTCCCCGTTTCTTGCCCACGCAGACTGGCTAAGAAATTTTTCGCATCTGCGCCATCTTGATGCAATGGCCGATAAAATTCGCGCCCTTGAACAACGGCTTCTAGCCAGGGAGAAAAAGCCATGAGCGAAAACAACTCGGGCGAATTAAATGATACTCAGATGGACATCCATCAAGTCCTGAATTATTTGCCGCATCGCTATCCGTTTTTGCTGATTGACCGTGTGCTGGAAGTCATCCCCGGCGAGCGAATTAGCGCCCTGAAAAACGTCAGTATTAACGAGCCTTTCTTTCCAGGTCATTATCCGCATCATCCGGTAATGCCTGGTGTCTTGGTGATTGAAGCCATGGCGCAAGCAGCGGCGATTTTGTCATTCAAGACGCTTGGCCAGCTCCCTGATGACAACTCGGTTTACTATTTTGTTGGCATTGATAATGCGCGTTTTAAAAAACCTGTTAGCCCTGGCGATCAACTGTTGATCGACATCAAGTTAGTGCTTAACAAGCGCGGAATATGGAAATATACGGCGAGCGCACGGGTTGATGGTACTACCGTTGCTGAAGCCGATTTAATTTGCTCGGTCAAGCCCAGCGGCCTTGCACTTCCTTCGGTCGCATGACGGCTATTCATCCGACCGCCATTGTTCACGCCAACGCGAAGCTGGGCAAGGGCGTCACTGTGGGCCCTTATTCGATCATCGGCGAGCATGTCGAGATCGGCAGCAATACTGTCATTGGGCCGCATGTTGTCGTCACCGGACATACTTCGATTGGCGAAGACAACCGGATATTCCAGTTTTGCTCGATAGGCGAAGTGCCGCAAGATAAAAAATATGCGGGCGAACCCACGCGGCTTGAAATTGGCGACCGCAACACCATCCGCGAATGCTGCACATTCAACTGCGGTACAGTGCAGGACGCGGGTGTCACGCGCATGGGTAATGACAATTGGATCATGGCCTATGTGCATGTGGCACATGATTGTCAGATCGGCAACCATGTAATTTTTGCCAACAGCACGCAACTTGCAGGACACGTGCATGTGGGGGACTGGGTCATTCTGGGGGGGTTTACCGGGGTGCATCAATTCGTGAGAATTGGCGCTCATGGCATGACCTCCGTGAGCTCTGTTTTACTGCAGGATATGCCGCCGTATGTCATGGCAGCGGGTAGCCCGGCGCAGCCACGGAGTATTAACACCGAAGGCTTGAAACGGCGAGGATTTTCACCCGACGCCATTGCAGCGATTCGTCGTGCTTTTAAAACCCTGTACAAAAAAGGCCTCTCATTTGAAGAAGCCAGCACAACGATTGCAGCAGAAGCCTTGACGGTGCCTGAGCTCGATGTACTGGCGAATTTTCTTGCCCAGCCTGGCCGAGGAATTATCCGCTGATGGCACGCATTGCGATGGTTGCTGGCGAAGCCTCCAGCGACCAATTAGCGGCACATCTTATCGCCGCACTCAAGCCCCAATTATCGTCTGACGCGAGTTTTTATGGCATAGGTGGGCCAAAAATGCAGCGTGAGGGATTTGATTCGCGTTGGCCAGCTGAAAAGCTGGCCGTGCGCGGTTATTTCGAGGCATTGCGAAATTATTGCGAGATTGCCCGCATGCGCCGCCAACTACTCAAAACCCTGCTCAAGAACCGCCCGGATATTTTTATTGGCGTTGATGGCTACGACTTCAATGTGTGGCTGGAAAAAAAACTCAAGCGGGCAGGCATTCCCACCGTGCATTTTGTGAGCCCTTCGATTTGGGCCTGGCGCAAAAACCGGTTGAAAAAAATCGTTGACTCCATGTCGCATATTCTGGCGCTATATCCATTCGAGCCAGCGCTGTATGCTCAAACATCGGTTAAGTGCACTTATGTAGGCCACCCCATGGCCGATGTGATTCCGCTCCAGGCAAATCGCAATGCTATGCGTGAACGCTTGGATATTCCCCTGAATCAACTAGTGATCGCCATGCTCCCCGGGAGTCGGCAAGCGGAGCTGCGCTACATGGCAGAAACCTTCATTGCCACCGCCCAATTGCTGCATGCCCAAAACCCCAACGTGCTGTTTTTAGTGCCCATGACCTCGGGCGAGACCCGATTGCAATTTGAAACCGCTCTGTGGAAACTCAAGGCAAATGAGTTGCCGTTGAAAATAATGTTTGGCCATTCACTCGATGCGCTTACCGCATGCGATGTGGCTTTGGTGGCCAGTGGCACAGCGACTCTGGAGGCCGCACTGGTTGGACGTCCCATGGTGATTACCTACAAAATATCGCCGTGGTCATGGCGCATCATGCGCCATATGGGTTACCAACCATGGATCGGTTTGCCTAACATTTTGGCTGGTCGTTTTGTTGTGCCTGAGTTTTTGCAAGATGATGCTACGCCAGAAAATCTGGCCCAAGCCGTGGGCAATTTGCTGGCCGACCAAAAAACGCAAATGGCGATGCAGCGTGTGTTTGCCGACATTCATATTCAACTACGACAAAACACAGCACAAAAAGCGGCTGCTGCTATTCTGCCGTATCTGCAAAAAAAATCGCAAATGGCATGAGCGAAAAACTCCAGATGGTTCAGCTCTCGGTGGTGCAACTGATCTGCGGCGTAGATGAAGCAGGCCGCGGCCCGCTAGCAGGCCCTGTATATGCGGCAGCAGTGATTCTCGATCCGGCGCGGCCGATTGATGGCCTGGATGATTCGAAGAAATTGAGCGAGAAAAAACGCGAGCGCCTGGCGCTGGAAATTCGCGAAAAAGCACTCGCTTTTGGCATCGCTTTCGCTACTGTTGAAGAGATTGACCAGATCAATATTCTGCAAGCCACGCTGCTCGCCATGCGCCGAGCGGTTGATGCTTTGCCATTACAGCCAACACAGGCATTGATCGACGGCAATCGCTGCCCGCAACTCGCTATGCCATCGCGTGCCATCATTGGCGGCGATGCGCTGGAACCTGCCATCTCGGCTGCATCGATACTCGCCAAAACCATGCGCGATGCGGAAATGCTGCGTATCCATGCCGACTATCCGCACTATGCGCTTGATCGGCACAAGGGTTATGACACTGCAGCACATCGGGCGGCTTTAGAGATGTATGGCCCGGCCTGTTTTCATCGGAAAAGTTTTGCGCCGGTGCGCGCTCTTCTGGAAAAGCTGTGAACGCGCTGCGCCTAATTACCTCACGCGCCAACCCTGTATTCAAAGCCCTGAGCTTATTAACGAGTGACTCGCGCACTCAGCGTCGTGAAGGGCGGGCGCTGGCCGATGGCATTCATCTGGTCACTAGCTGCTTGGCCCATGGCATGACCGTGCAGCAACTCTTGGTGAGCGAAAGCGGGCAACGCCACCCGGAAATTGCTGCGTTGATGGCCCATGCAATTGAAACAAAAGAGACTGAGTGCCTGCTGCTGAGTGACGCCTTGTTTCGTGAACTCTCCGGTGTGGCAACGCCGACGGGCATTGCGGCGGTAATTGAAATTCCACAAATGAGTCAAAGAGAGACGCTCACGAGTGACGTGGTCATGCTGGATGCCATTCAGGATGCAGGCAATGTGGGCACGATATTGCGCACGGCTGCCGCTGCAGGGGTGCGTGACGTGGTGCTTGGCCCCGGCTGCGCAGGCGCATGGACGCCACGTGTGCTGCGCGCAGGGCAGGGTGCGCATTTTGTCTTGCGCATTCATGAGCAAGCTGATTTGCTGGCGATGCTCACTCAATGTCGCGGCATATCCGTTGCCACGGTGGCTTGCGATGGGGCCAGTCTTTACTCAATGGATTTACGTCCACCCGTGGTGTGGCTGTTGGGCAATGAAGGTGCAGGGCTTTCTGCTCCGTTGATGGCGGCAGCGCAGCAGCGAGTGACAATACCGCTGGCTGGGTCAACCGAATCACTCAATGTTGCCGCTGCTGCGGCAATATGTTTGTTCGAAGCGGTGCGTCAGCGGCAATAGCGGCGTGTAACAGCTAATTGTCGCCGTCTTACCAGAGCCGAGTTTTACGCCATCGGCTGCCCTGCGAGTTCGCTCATGTCGTCAACTGCACCAAGTTGATTTTCGAGTCTTTGGTCATTTGGGTTTCTCCCGAAATTTCGTCTTCCAGGAGATG
>WOYI010468948.1_pt2 | contig 15526 bp, 16 predicted proteins | sample 6423411 | NCBI WGS metagenome assembly WOYI01 (sample SAMN13441803, study PRJNA592873) | oil field metagenome | biome: oil field; feature: oil-well bore; material: oil-contaminated soil; isolation source: oil-contaminated soil from oil-well borehole | place: Germany: Wietze | collected 2016-10-18 ...
TTCCTCCAAAAGACCGATCTCAAAAAAGACCTGCGTGGTACAATATTTGCAACAAAGACTGCAATGTTTAAGAAACTGGTTGAGAAACTCAAAAACATCCATTGGACTGACCGTCGGCTGATCACCGTGGTGGTGATTGTGATTCTGGTGATTCTCATGATGGACTTTAACAACCGCATGAGCACCATGATCCAGCTCAACCAGATGGAAACCATCCTGGAGACCAAACTTGCAGGGTTGGAAGCCACACGGCTGGTAGTCGAAGAGGATATCGCCTATGCCACGTCCGATCGCGCGCTTGAAGAGTGGGCACGCGAGAAATACCGTTTAATCGCAGAGGGTGATCAACCCATTATCATCATGCCCCCAAGCGATTACACCCCTGCACCCACCCCAACGCCGAAGCCTGAAACTGTCGTCCTTACGCGCCTGGAGATCTGGAAAGAGCTGATCTTCGGCGGTGAGGAATTGCCTTAATCCCTTTTTTCTTTCATCCAGAACAACTCAGAATAACCACGAAAAGGTAAATTCCGATTTCTGTGTGCTTTCTCGGGTATAATCTTTTGGTTATGGACCTCAAAGAACTCACTCAGCAGATGAATGACCTCGTGCGCCATCACGGCTGGTACGAGCCGGATTCCCCCAAGCAGCAGACGGCTCGCAACCTGGCGATCTCGCTCAGCCTTGAAGCGTCTGAGGTGTTGGAGCATTTCCAATGGTCCGCAGAAACAAAAGATCCTGAGGGTCTGCGCGGAGAGCTCGCGGATGTGGCGCTTTACCTGCTTCAACTGGCCAGCGTGGCAGAAATTGACCTTGAAGAAGCGATCCTGGACAAGATCCACGCAAACTGGGACCGCAGTTGGTCGGAAGAAAGTGATCCGTCATGAAAGTCGCTGTTTTTGGGTCTGCAAATGCCCTTGAGGGTGACGATCTCTATGACCTCGCTTACCAGCTTGGAAAATTACTCGCGGAGGCTGGTCATACCGTAATGACGGGCGGCTATTGTGGTACGATGGAAGCCACATCGCGCGGAGCTTCAGAAGCTGGTGGGCATACGATCGGCGTGACATCAGAAGAGATCGAAGCTTTTCGCCCCGGTGGACCCAACCCGTGGGTGCGTGAGGTCATCCCCAGCGTGACGCTGGGCGACCGGATCGCCATCCTCACCCGCCAGGCGGACGCCTTCGTTGCGCTGCCAGGGGGCGTGGGCACACTGGCGGAAGTGGCTACAGCCTATAATCTGATCGCAATCGGTGCGATTCGAGCACGGCATTTGATCGTAATCGGGGAGGGTTGGAAACAGACCTTTGAGGCTTTCTTCAATGGTCAGAGCGCAAGTGTCAACGCCTCAACCCGCGCTATTTTACAATTTGCAGCGGATGCTAAAAGCGCCGTGGCTTTATTACAACAGGAAAAAGAGTGATTATGGACGATAAAAAATTACCCAGCAGGCAAGAAAACTTCTCCGAATGGTACAACCAACTCGTACTCCGGGCAGAAATGGCTGATTATGCCCCTGTGCGCGGCTGCATGGTGGTGCGACCTTACGGCTGGGCGCTCTGGGAAAACATCCAGGCTGCCCTTGACAAACGCTTCAAAGCAACAGGTCATGTCAATGCTGCCTTCCCGCTCCTGATCCCACAGTCTTTTATGACCAAAGAAAAAGAACACGTCGAGGGCTTTTCGCCCGAACTGGCAGTGGTTACCCATGGCGGCGGCCAGCTTCTGGAAGAACCGCTCGTAGTGCGCCCGACCTCCGAGACGATTATTGGCACCATGTACGCCAAGTGGATCCAGAGTTATCGCGACCTGCCAGTCTTAATCAACCAGTGGGCGAACGTGGTTCGCTGGGAGATGCGCACCAAACTCTTCCTGCGCACGCTTGAATTCTACTGGCAGGAAGGTCACACCGCGCATGCCACCGAGCAGGAAGCTGCCGAACACACGCAACGCATGCTCAACGTCTATACCGACTTCGCCATCAACGAAGCCGCGGTGCCGGTTCTGGCCGGGCAGAAATCCGATTCCGAGAAGTTCGCCGGCGCAAAAGCGACTTATTCCATCGAAGCGATGATGGGCGACACCAAGGCCTTGCAGGCTGGCACTTCGCATTTCCTCGGGCAGAACTTTGCCAAGGCATTTGACATCAAATTCCTGGATGAGAACAACCAGTTGCAATACTGCTGGACCACATCCTGGGGTCTCTCGACACGTTTCATTGGCGCCATCATCATGACCCACGGCGACGACCAGGGGCTGGTGTTGCCGCCAAACCTGGCGCCGTACCAGGTGGTGATCGTGCCGATCTACCGCAAGGACGAGGAAAAAGCCCTGGTCATGGAGACCGTAGACAAGATCGTAAGCGGTTTAGGCAACCTGCGCGTGTTTGTCGACCGGCGTGAAGGGCTGACGCCCGGTTTCAAGTTCAACGATTGGGAGTTGAAGGGCGTTCCGCTGCGCATTGAAGTGGGTCCGAAGGATGTTCAAAATGGCACGCTGGCGCTTGCCCGGCGGGATATCCTCGGCAAGGAAGGGAAGCGCTTCATCCCAATGGCAGGCTTCGAACAGGCTGTGCCAGCTGTGTTAGCTGAGATCCAGGCGAATATGCTTGCCAAGGCTACCAAATTCCGCGATGAACACATCTTCGAAGTCAGCAACTACGAAGACTTCAAGGATGTGGTTGAGAATAAGGGTTGGGCCAAGGTGTGGTGGTACGATGACGCTGCGAACGAAGCTAAGATCAAAGAAGAAACCAAAGCTTCTCTGCGCAACTATGCGCAGACAGAGGGCGAGGGCGTCTGCTTCTATACCGGCAAGAAGACGAACAAACAGGTCTACTTCGCCAAGGGTTATTGATCCCTCCCACCCAAAGAAAATGACCCATTACGGGCTGGCATTCCTACCAGCCCGTTTTGTTTGTAATCATCCACAAGAAGCTCTGCGTCCACCTGCCACTATTAAGTGTGTCATTTTAGAGACCTGTTTGCTCCGCAATTTTATTAGATTGTCCACCCCATTGCCCATACCCCAACCTGCTGAACCAGGATTCACGCTATAATTTGCCTATGGCTGCCATTGACCTGACCCGACTTAATAAGCAGATCGAAGGATTAAAGGAAGTCTATTCACAACCGGCTGAATTTCGCCAGCGTTTGCATGAAACCTTGCAGTTTTACCACCGCTATGCTCACCGCCAGCATAAAGATGCTGTACCGGTAAGTTTTATGCGCATGTATGACCTGCCAGAACAGATCCTTCCTCAAATCGCCTATGGGCTCAGCTTGAAGGCACGCCAGGACGCACGGGAAACCCTGGCTGTTGTGGATGAGCTTTGGCAGGATGAACATTATGAAGCGCGCGACCTCGCAACTTACCTTCTGGGCCAGGTTCCCTTGACAGCCAGCGCGGAGGTTTATGAACGCATCAGGCAGTGGTCATCAGTGCCGATGGATCGGGCAGTGGTCAGCTCGGTTTTTATTAAAGGCAGTCAGCTTTTGCGGTCTGAAGACCCCAAGGGCTGGACTGAGTTTGTTGGCAGTCTGCTTGCCAGCCCTCTGGAACGGTTGCAAAACCATGGGCTTTACGCACTCTCACTGCTGGTGGAGCAATCGCACTCAGACCAATTTCCACAGTTTTTCCGCTGGATCAGACCTTTCTTGCAAAGTGACCAGGCTTTGATCCAGCCAAATCTGAGCAAGGCGATTGCTGCTCTGGCTCGCCGGTCTCCCGCGGAGACAGCCTACATTCTCAAGGAAGTGATGTCGGATACCGATGGCAGTGGCATTGAGCAGCGTGTTCGGTCTTATTTGCCATTTTTTGATGAAGAGCTCAGCGAAGGGCTGCAAGCGTCCATCCGGATCCATCAAAAGCGCACAAAATTAGGGCTTTAGGTTTCTGACACAAGGATAATTCCGTCCATGGCTCCCAGACAAGGCTCTCCAACCAGTAGACTCATTCTTAGTTCGATCGTCATTATCCTCATTTTGGTTCTTGCGGGATGCATTCCAGCTGAAGTCGCACCTCCCTTGACTCCACCGAGCCCGACAGTTGAATTGCCCAGCCCTTCTCCCACATCTTCAGTCACGCCTACTAACGAACCCACTCCTCTCGTCCAGCCCAGCTCCCAACCGACCCTGATCGTTACAGAGAGTGCCATACCCTCTTCCGCTATGATCACGACGATCAGTGGTCATGAGCAGACCTACGAGTTGGGCTGTGAGGCAAGCGCAGCTGTGGATTGGGCGGGGTATTTTGGCGTCCTGATCTACGAGTCGACTTTTCAGTTTGAGCTGCCCCTCTCCGACAACCCTGAGTTGGGCTTTGTGGGTAACGTCACAACTGATGGCTGGGGGCAGATCCCACCGGATGCCTATGGGGTGCATGCTCCTCCCATTGCTGAATTATTGAGAGAATACGGCCTGCCCGCCCAGGCGGTGAGGGGTATGACACTGGAGGACGTGAAAGGCGAATTGGCTGAAGGCGATCCCATTATTGCCTGGGTGATCGGGAACATGGTCTATAGTGACCCAGTGAAGTATATTGACAAGCAAGGCAATGCCGTGACAGTTGCCCCTTACGAGCATGTGGTGATCCTGGTTGGTTACGACGAAACGACCATTACGTACATGAATAACGGGTTCTTCTACTCAGTACCCACCGATGTGTTTTTGACTTCCTGGGGTGTGCTTGGAAATATGGCTGTGATCCACGATTGACAGATATAAAAAATCCGCGAAAAGTTCACGGATTTTATCTGTCAGGAATTTCAACTTTACATATTCGCTGAACGGAACCAGCTATAGTTCAGAACACGTAATTCCTCGGCTGTAGGCATCGGATAGTAGCACATTTCCTTTTTATTGCCGACATAAAAGCCGTTCTTGATGGAGCGATACTGCACGTTTGGGTTGTGCGAGCGGTCAACCATTTTGGTCGTGGCAAATTTGGTTTTGACCTCCGTCAGGCATTGGCGTAGATGGTCCTGGTTGCCGTAGGGCAAGTTGATCATAATGCCCATTTCAGGATCATCCGCCAGCTCTCCCAGTTGGAGTTCCGTGAAAACAAGCGCTGGTACGGTCACCAAAGAGACTGGGTTGCGTACCAACTGATCAAGGAAATGGATCGGTCCCAGGCGGCTTACCACCAGGGGGGCTACTGGAGCAATTTCCTGGTAGAGATGCAATTGACCGGTAAAATCTGGAATATCTTCTGAGGGAGCAAGATCCAGTGTGTGACCATCCTGAGTGGTAAGGAAGAGATGCTGGAGAGCGCTCAATTTAACGTGTTCCAAGGCACGATAGACTGAAATGTAAACCGAGGCCTTAAGGCTGCCGTCTTCGTGAGGAACGCAGCGCGCGAAAGCTTCATCAATCTTGAAATACGGGTTGCGGTATGTTGGATCGACCTCGAAGAAAATCGCCTGACCGCGTGATTTTTTTGCCGACCCAAGCGCATAATACGAACCAAAATCTTCTGGTGAGAGCATCGAAGCGATCAAAGCTTCAGGAGTCAAAGATAAGTATAAGTGAATGGTCATATAACTCTCCAATTTCGATTTGTGTTTGCGTCTTTTTACCGAGAATAATGAACGGTTATTTCAATTATTAGTCCATTTATTTCCATGATAATTCTAACCCATTATGCTAAATTTTTGCGAGGTTTTATGCATCAGTCGACTTTGCAGGTATCCATTAAAACAAAAAGCACCTGCTGCTAATCAGACAGGTGCCTTCGCTTTCAGTGGCGTATGTTATTGCTTCTTCAACCAATCCACAGCCTTTTCCAGTCCGGTTTCGGTCAATATCAGGCGTCCTTCGGCGGCGTTTCGCAGGATTACACGCAGTTCATCATCATCCTTGCCAAAAAGTTCTTCTATCTCCATAGTCCCACCAAGAATTTGCTCAATATAGGCGCGCATGTCCGCATCGTAGGTGGGGCTGTCGTCGTCCACCGGATAAGCAATCGCAGATTCCAGGGGAACAGGCTCAGCAGGCTGATCCACCGGGTAACTTAATTCTGGTGCCGGGACCGCAGTTTCGAGCGTTGGCACAGGTGTATTTTGGGTTTCACTATTGACAGCTGGCAGGTTCACAGTGGTCTCAGTAGGTTCTTCCGAGCCGCAACCAGCCAAAAGAAGGCTCGCAACAAGGAAACTGGTTAACAGAATAGTTTTTATTTTCATTGATGTCCTTTCCGTCCGCCATTCTATTGGGACGCTGAAACAATTATACCAAGCCTGTATGGTTTTAATGTCGGCTTGTTCTTTTAACGAACATTTGGTTCAGACCTCAGGAATGATTGCTGTTTGGCTGAAATACTCTTCTGTCAGGTCCTGGACGCTGACGTCTTCCTTTACCTGGATTTTCTCACTCAAAATCGGGAAATAAGGTCGCAGCTGCTCCAACATACCCCGGCCAACACGCTGGATGGAAAAATGGGCATTCTTTGCACACCGGAGCTTGATAAAGTGAAAGAGTTCCCGCAAATTGGCGCGGCAGAGAACCCGGCGATTGAAAGCGTTGGGAACCACGTAAGCTGCTACCTGCGGATTCCAGTTGGCCAGTTTTTCATATAATATCGCAGCTGCCTGCATCGCCTCCCGGTAGCGGGCCTCAAAGCCGGCTTCGGTAATTGCTTTGGGCAGGGCGTATCCCAGCCTGGTGGACAGATCCTGGACGGTCTGGGTCATCATGCGGTGCCGTTTGAACTCAAAATAGGCGCCCTGATCCATAATCAAGTCGAAGGTCAGGTCAGCGTATTCAAGTTCCCGGATGGGGACGTCAAAGTCCGTCATCTCTGCAAACATCGCGTCTGCCAGGGCTTGTTTCTCCTCTTGCGGCATGTTCAACACCTGGTCAAGACAGACCTGGTATGAATCGTCACCAAAACGGTAGAGTACAGCTGCAAGCACTCTATCTTCCGCATTATCATCAACAGCTTTCAGGTCGCACCAGGGTGCACCGGAGATGGTATCTATTTGATTGGCAAATTCGCGGGCTTTAGCACGCAGGTGCGGCAAAAAGACAATCGGATCAGCATATTTGACCAGAGTTGGCAGCTCCTGAGCCGCGACAGCTTTCATTTCCGCGCCGATCAGTCGTACCTCTTCCAGTTCGGAGGAGAGCATTTTTTTGATGGCATATTCAAGCGCGCGCGCGTTGATGGTCAAACCGACATTTGCCATAGCAGCAGCAGGCAGAAGGAAGCGGGCGACATCGACAGATTTCACGCGTGCCCGGTTGGACCAGGCTTTTTCTGTCTCGTTCTCACGGCGCGGTGTGTTGGCCTCGCCCCACGGGCGCAGAGCCTGCAAAGCTTCGGCGTAGATACGGAAAAGTTGTTCCATCAGAGCTTGGTACTCGACTTCATAAGGGCTGCCCAGAATTTCCGGAGGAGTAACATAAGCTCTGGGATCCCACTCCTGGTAGCGGGTTGATTTTTCGGTATAGGATGCCAGCCGATTGGATTCAATGGTTTCAATCGCCAGGCGTGAGACATTCTCGAGCGCCAGGTGAAGCACGGCGTGTTCAGCCACACTCGAATGCCCATAGCCCACAATCCATTTCTCACTGAACTGCGCGCTTTTTTCGTCGTTGAGTTCCGCGGCGATCGTATCAAAAGGTTCCGGGGAGCGGGAGGTCTTGGCAAAGGTGACAGCAATCGTTTCCGCGCTGAACTGGCTGGGACTGAGGCGGTACACACGGCGGTTAAGGTCCATTCTGAAAAATCCTCCTGGCCAGAGCTTTATCATCCTCGATCTGCGCGATCAAATCCTCCACGTGCTCAAAGCGGAGCTCCGGGCGCAGGAAACTAATAAATTCGATTCGCATCATTTCATCATAAATTCTATCGTCAAAATCCAAAATAAGGGTTTCCACATTTGGCGTTGCAGCTGTTTCGAAAGTCGGTCTGACGCCAACATTGGTAACACCCATCAACACCTGGTCTCCGAGGAAAACGCGCGTGGCATAAACACCAAAACGGGGCAGCAACTGCAGGGGTGCGGGAGTGAAGTTGGCGGTCGGAAAGCCCAATTTTCTGCCAATCTGCTTACCGTGCTGTACCTCACCTTCGAGGCTGAATGGGCGTCCGAGAAGGTCAGCTGCCTCTTCAACCTGTCCTTCCAACAGTCTGGCACGAATACGGTTGGAGGAAACGACCTCGCCACCAAGTGTGAATGGTGCAAAGCTCTCACAAGCGATTCCCCTGGATTGGCAAAAGTTCTGAATGAAGGTGAAGTCTCCCTGACGATTTTTACCCAGGCGGAATTCGGGCCCCACCAACAAACCAGCAGGTCGCAGACTTGCATATAACCTTTCCAGGAAAGCTTCTGCGTGCATATCCGCCAGGTTTTGATCAAAAGGCAGGGTCACCACCAGGTCGACCTGGGCGATTTGTAGCTGACGCTCTTTTTCCTGCTGTGTGGTGAGGAGGAAAGCCTCGCTGACTTGCCCAAGCACCACGCGCGGGTGGGGCCAGAAGGTGAGCACCAGGGATTGACCTTGCTGCTCCTCCGCCCTTTCCTTCAGGCTTTGGATTAGCGCCTGGTGACCCAGATGCACGCCATCAAAATTGCCGATGGTCAACCAGGCATTCTTTGGGGGATGAGCAGGCCAGCCAGTGATGAATTCAGTCATAATTTCCGGTGCGAGGCAAATAAATAGCCCTTCCTGGTCTTACCAATCGGGGCTATTGCATTTCCTTTCATTTCTAATTGAAGAAGACTTTTCGAGGCTGCCATTCGTTCGTTTCAGCGTCGTATTCGATCAGCGCGACCAGTTCACCTTCTTCGCTGACTGCGCGACCCCAAAGCCCCGCCTGAACCACCTCGGGTGCAGGCACGCGATGACCATGACGCACCGCGTCTACCTGTTCATAAGTGAGCACAACCGTATACCAATCGCTCAAAGCTTCAGCTGCAGGGATAAGATACTTATACCAATCGCCGTCGTCAAAAGCATCCTGGAGCTTGCTGAGAGAAACCGCGTCGCGTAAGCCAAATTGACCATTGCGGGTTCTTCGCAAACCAACCAATGTTGCGCCGCAGCCAAGCTTCTCACCCAGATCAGATGCCAGGGAGCGGATGTATGTGCCTGAAGAACAGTGGATATCAATCACAGCTTCGGGCGGATCCCAATCGAGCAGCTCGATTGAATACACAGTGATTGTGCGCGGTTCAAGATCCACGGTTTCGCCATCACGCGCGATGTCATAGGCTTTTCGACCGCCAACTTTAATGGCGGAGTATATGGGTGGGGTCTGTTTGAATTCACCCACGAAAGTACTGAGGGTTTCCTCTAATTCTTCGTAGCTGATATCCACCGGTGCCCGGCTGGTGATCTCACCTTCAGTGTCGTAAGTGCTGGTGGTCATGCCAAATCGGAGCACAGCCTGATAGCGTTTGTCGGATGTGGAAACATACTCGCTCAAGCGCACAGCGGGTCCAATCAGGACGACGAGCACACCTGAAGCCCGGGGGTCGAGGGTGCCGGTATGACCTGCCCTTCGAATATGAGTGCCATTGCGGACCCGCTGCACAACGTCATGAGAGGTCATCCCAACGGGTTTATCCACAACCAAAACACCAGAAACACTATTATCAAAATTGCTTCGATCATTAAATTGCTTTTCAGTCATTCATATCTCTTTCAATTCAATTCAAGCCGAGTTTTTTTAGGTATCTCTCCGCGCTAGTAATCACTGCTTGTTGAATTATTGTTAATTTCCCTTCAACATCAGCCCCTGCGGCAGCCATATGACCTCCCCCACCAAATTCTCTTGCGAGTATCGATACGTCAACACCTTTCACTGACCGCCAGCTGATCTTTACTCCTCCACCTTCTTGTTCGATAAAAAGGATCGTGATCAGTGGACCTTTGATAGCAGAAAGAACGTTGATCAAATCAGCATCATCGTTGCCCTGATAGCCGGAACTAATTCTATCATTAAGTGTTAATGATGACCATAAAATTGCATCTTTCTTTTGAATCTTTATCAGCCCCTGTCCCCAGTAGAGGGCTTCTGCCAGGGTCTTATCGCTTAACGTTTTCAGGTAGACATCGTGAAAATCGGCGCCTTTTTCCATAAGATCAGCCGCGGCACGCAAAGCTGCAGGCTGGGTGTTGCTGGTACGGAAACCAATCGTATCCGAGAGTAAACCCGTTAGCAAGCAGGTGGCAACTTCCTGGGTGATGGTCAGCCCCCATTGCGGTAAGCTTTCCACCAGCACCAGGGCAGTCGCCTCCACCTCAGGCAGAACGTACTCGATCCCCCCAAAATCATCGTGCGTTTTATGGTGATCGATGACCAGGTCCGGCATGGAGAAGCCCTCCAGCACCTTTCCTGTGCGCATAATGTCCGAACTATCAACGACGATCAGATAATCATATTTTTCGGGCAGAGACGTTCGAACTTCTGCCGCGCCTGGAAGAAAAGTATACTTCTCAGGCATCCCATCTTCCAAGACACACTCGACATTTTTCCCGCTTGCGCGCAAAGCGTGCGCAAGGCCAAGCATGGAGCCCACCGCATCGCCATCCGCGCGGATATGCCCCACGATGACGAAGTTTTTTGCATTCATAAACTGCTTCTTTATGATGGTATCAATCTCGTTATTCATCAGGATCATCTAATATATCGTCTTCGTCGACTTCATCCAGCTCAGGAAGATCGTCATCTGATTCCCAATCTTTGCTGGTGATCTCGTCAAACAAATCCTCATCTCCATCGGAGATGAATTCTTCCATATCGTCCATTTTTTCGTCCTCCTCAGATAATTTTGCCAACAGGGTATCGATCCGGTCTGCTCTTTCCGGGGTTGGGTCCCAAAAAAACCGCAGGCGGGGCATGACACGCAAATCAACTTCCTGGGCGATTTCGTGCTTCAGATAACCCCGTGCGTGGTTGAGCCCGGCGATCACTTCGCGTGATGATTGCGCTCCGTTCAGGGAAGAGACATAAATGTTAGCATAATCCAGTTCACGATCGACTTTGACATCGGTGACAGAAACGCCAGCCAGACGCGGATCATCGATCTTGGATATCAACACCACCGACAGGACCTGTTTGATCCTGTCGTTAATTCTTTTCATTCTCAAGGGGGTAGGCATATCTTTTCTCCTTAATGTTCAGTCAATCAGCCGCCAAATTTTTCCATTATGAAGCATTCAAGTAAGTCGCCCACTTCGAATTCTTCAAAGTTCTTCAGTGTGATTCCGCACTCCATACCCTCACGCACCTCGCGCACGTCGTCTTTTTCACGATGAATGCTGGAGATTTCAGTCTTCACCACTTCTTGACCTGCGCGCATTACATGCACGGAAGCATTTCGGCGCAACTCACCCGTCAGAACCCGGCAGCCTGCCGCAGTGCCGCCCTTTGAAACTTTAAAGGTGGCCAGAACAGCTGCCTTGCCAATGACACGCTCAACCAATTCAGGTTCGAGCAGACCGTTAAGGGCTTTTTCAACATCTTCGATCAGGCGGTAAATGATATTGTAGAGGCGGATGGATACGCCTTCAACTTCTGCCATGCGGCGCGCGCCCTGGTCAACATCCACATCAAAACCGAGCACGATGGCGTTAGAAGCAGCAGCGAGCATCACGTCACTTTCTGTCACATTACCCGTTTCAGCATGCAGGATCTTGACAGTCAGACCCTTTTGATTCTTCCCGAGGTCCTCGAGCTCGTTGATGATAGGCTCAAGGGAACCCTGAACATCCGCTTTGAGGATCAGACGCAGGTCTTTTGCCTGACCGGACTTATACTGAGTGAAAAGTTCTTCTAGGGTTGCGCGTTTGGTGGTCCGTTTGGCTTCGCGTTCAGCCTTGCGTTGGGCGACGATGGCACGCCCTTCCCGTTCATTAGCGACCACCTGGAAGAGATCGCCAGCTTCAGGTAAGGCATTCAGCCCCATCACAACCACTGGTGTTGAGGGACCAGCTTTGCTAACGCGTTTATTACGCTGATCAAACATGGCCTTGATCTTTCCGGTGCCTTCACCTGCCACGACCACATCACCGACTTTCAGAGTGCCGTTCTGGACGAGCAGGGTAGCCATGTTGCCAGTAGATTTATCCAGCTGGGCTTCCACGACTGTACCGATGCAAGCGCCTTTGGGATTGGCTTTGATGGTCAGATTATCGGCGACCAGCAGGATGGTTTCAAGCAAGTCATCCAAACCGAGTTTTGTTTTGGCTGAAACAGGTACGACGAACGTATCGCCTTCCCATTCGTCAGGCTGTAGACCAATGTCCGCAAGTTGGCGTTTTACACGTTCCGGATTGGCATCGTTTTTATCGATTTTGTTCAAAGCTACCACAATCGGCACCTGAGCGGCTTTGGCATGGTTGGCAGCCTCGCGGGTTTGCGGCTGCACGCCGTCATCCGCTGCCACCACCAGCACGACAATGTCTGCGCCCTGGGCACCACGGGCACGCATCGATGAAAACGCAGCGTGACCAGGGGTATCAAGGAAGGTGATGGTACGGTCTTTGTGCTGGATCTGATAAGCACCGATGTGCTGGGTGATCCCACCCACTTCGCCGCCAGCGACATCTGTGTGGCGAATGGCATCTAATAAGGTTGTCTTGCCGTGATCAACATGCCCTAAGATTGTGACTACCGGAGGACGGGGTTCAAGGTTCTTGGGGTCTTCTTCCAGGATCACGCGTCTCCAAAGAGGTATTTCGCCTTGTTCTTCAACCACAACCTCTTCTTGTTCAAGCTGGGGTTCATAGCCAAGTTCGGTAGCAACCACAGCTGCAGTATCGAAATCGATCTGCTGGTTGATGCTGGCCATGACGCCGTTGGACATCAGGATTTTAATAACAGCCACAGCGCTGGTATTCAATAATCCAGCAAGTTCTCTTACCGATAGACTGTAGGGAAGTTGTATCGTTTTTTCTTCAGTTTTGCTCATATTTTCTCCGTCTCTCTTTCACGATCACTTGCTCACAACCCCTCCGGACGCCACACACGAGCAAAACAATTTCTTTCAGGCAGTCATTGATTCCTCGTTTGAAGTCTCACCCTCAGGTAGGGTCTCCATAAAAGTTCTCAATGCTGCCAGGTCTTGCTCCTGGATGTTCGTTCGCAGGGCATTTGCCAGTGAACCCTTCAAAGCTTTGACCCAACAGCTCTTCTGATCATGAAGGTACGCTCCACGACCAGGAAGTTTTCCACTGAGGTCAATCACCACGCCCTCAGAGCTGCGTACGATGCGTATTAGTTGTCTTTTTGACAACACTTGCCTGCATCCAACGCAGGTCCTCTGAGGGACGTGCTTAACTTTACGTGCGGTTTTAGCTGCCACCTTTACTCTGCTTCATCACACCTGCTTTTACCATTCGCTCCAATCATCATCGTTGCGATGCTTGTGCCTCACATAGGTCGCATCACGATCGGGGTCATATTCCACAGTATAGCCTTTGCGCTTCTTGCCTTTTTTCTTCTTTTCGTCAAGCAAACCATTCTCGTCCTCTTCCTCAGAGGTTTCGCTGGTGCGGCGCATCGTATCCATCTGGAAGAGTTCTTCGAAAGATTTATCTTCCACAGCGGGTTCTTCAACCTCCCGGGTTACGGAGGCTTCTTCAAGATCTTCCGGCTTAAGGGCAACGGTTTCGGCCACCAATTCCGGTTCCTCGACCAGCTCAGGTTCTTCAATCACCACGGGTTCTTCGATGATCGGCTCAGGCTCGACAACGGAGACCACCTCAGGCATCTCCACCTCAACTGGAGCGGTCTCGATGACCGGGAATTGATAGTTCTGTGCAACTTCGAGAATTTCCTCGTAGGATTTTGGCCCGATGCCGTCGATGGCCAGGATAGCGTCTGGGTCCAACTTTACCTGAAGCAAGAGATCGCCAAATGTCTCCATACCGGCTGATTGCAAAAGGACCTGCAAATGCTCCTTGAGCTCTGCCACATCAAAAATGCTGAGTTGGAACGCACGGGGATCAATAGATTCACGCACTTTGCGAATTTCTGCCTGACGGGCGTCTTCTTCGACCTTGCGGTCAACCTCACCGCGCTTTTCAACGCGATCCACAAAGCGTGCAATCAGGTTGCTGTCGTCCAGGTTGAGCACCCGGCCTTCATCTTTTTGCTGCAACAAGGCTTCAACCTTAACCATCGTGTCAGCTTCTTCCGCTGCCAATTTGGCCAGGCTTGGATCCTTGCGCAGTTGAGCCAATGCCTTGCTGGCAGCTTCGGAGACACTCATGATGTCAATCCGCCAACCAGTCAGTTTGGCTGCCAGGCGCGCGTTCTGCCCTTCACGTCCGATGGCGAGGCTGAGTTGATCTTCAGGCACCACCACCATGGCGGTTTTATCATCCCCTTTGCCGTGGTTCAGGTATACACCCGAAACCCTGGCAGGGCTGAGGGCTTTGCTGATATAGATAGCCGGGTCAGGATTCCACTCGATGACGTCGATTTTTTCGTCATGCAGCTCACGCACGATTGCCTGGATGCGGACACCCCTTTGCCCAACACAAGCGCCAACCGGGTCAATGCCCTGCTGAGTGGCAGAAACAGCCACTTTGGCGCGCTGACCAGGCTCGCGGGCAATGGAGCGGATCTCGACGATGCCGTGGTAGATCTCAGGAACTTCATTTTCTAGTAGCCGGCGCAGGAAGTTGCGATGGGCACGCGAGAGTACGATCTGCAGCCCTTTGGGCAGGTCTTTAACCTCCACCACGTAGGAGCGAATGCGATCGTGAATGCGGAAGCGTTCGGTGGGGATCATGTCCTTGCGCAGCATGATACCTTCCGCCTTCAGATCCAATCCGATGGTCGCCTGGCGTGAATTGACCGCCTGTACGATGCCGCTGACGATCTCGCCTTCCTGCTTCTTAAAGAACTCATACTGCGCAGCCCGTTCAGCGTCGCGGATCTTCTGCTGGATTGCCTGACGGGCTGTTTGGGCGGCGATGCGGCCGAAATTCTCAGGAGTGGACTCCACCATCACCAGATCGCCAAGCTGGCAATTTGGATCAATCTTACGAGCCTCGTCCAGCAAGACTTCCGTTCGCTCGTCGTAGATCTCGTCTGTGACTTCTTTTTCGGCAAAGACTGCCACGGAACCCTTATCAAGATCGATATCCACCCGAACATCCTGCGCGGCAGACGCGCCAACAGACTTCCGGTAGGCGGACACCATGGCAGAGTTGATTGCACCCATGATAACATCACGGGGCAAGCCCTTGTCTTCCAGGATTTCGTTGAAGGCTAAGGCAAATTCGCTTTTCATGTTTATTCCACTCCAAAATTACACTAAATAAAAAAGTGGACAACTGCCCACTTTTCGTCGAGAAAAGTATTCATTTACGAACGCATATATTCTAACAGATTTGTGGATAAATGCAAGGTTAAAACTTGAGGATAGTGTGAGGACAGGGTGATAGCAAAACCATGATTATTCGCGGATTCGCAGCCTCCATTCAGCCACTCATGTGAAAGATAATCGTATAGAGAAGAAAGATAAAAATAAAGAGGTGGTGAAATTATGGTTTGGGGTTAATTTTAA
>WOYI010787238.1_pt1 | contig 15497 bp, 16 predicted proteins | sample 6423411 | NCBI WGS metagenome assembly WOYI01 (sample SAMN13441803, study PRJNA592873) | oil field metagenome | biome: oil field; feature: oil-well bore; material: oil-contaminated soil; isolation source: oil-contaminated soil from oil-well borehole | place: Germany: Wietze | collected 2016-10-18 ...
GGCTAGAGTAGCGGGTGTTCGACGCGAATGCACCCCCCCGGGAGCAATCAAGGGCGGCGGGCAGTCTTCAGGGAAGCGAGTGCTGGTGTCGAGGACTACGTTTAATATCCTGACGTCAGCGCGTCGTATTTTTGCCTCCTGCGTTGGATTGGTGCGGTGAACATGGCTGCCGAGATGCAGAGATAGTCGATCCGACCGGTATCCGGAGTGGCCGAACATGAACGGGGTCATCGGGTGAATGTGGACGACAGCCTGAAACCGGCGGCCGGTGGTCCGTTGTCCGATGGCGAGCGGGCGGATCTGGTCCTGATGCGGGAGGAGGAACGGCTGGCGCGCGATTTGTACCAGCGGTTCCACCAGGCGTGGGGTGTGCCGATCTTCGACAACATTGCCGCCAGCGAGCAGCGTCATTACGACGCGATCGGGCGACTGCTCAAGTACTACAGCATCCCCGATCCGTCGGTAGGGCGACCGCCAGGTGTCTACGCGGAAACCGAACTGCAGGACGCCTACGATGTATGGCTCGCCCGGGGACTGTCCTCGGTCGAAGGGGCGTACGCGGTTGGAGTCGAACTCGAAACTGGTGACATCGCCGACCTGTCTGCGGCCGTGGAAGGCAGTGACGAGGCAGCCATCCATCAGGTGTATGCAAACTTGCGTGCCGCCTCCGAGAACCACCTGCGGGCGTTCGACGGGGCCATATCAGGTCGGCCGATAGGCGGCGGCCGACGTCGGCGCCGGCGCGGGCGCGGTGCCGAACACGGCGGGGACGGTTGCGACGGTGGCCACCATGGCGGTGGAGGTGGTCACCGCCACCGTAGTGGGCGGGGACGGCGCGACAGTTGAGGCGGGTCGGGAGCGTCCTTCGGCGTCACTTGGGCGCAGATGGCGTTCCCACGGCAGCCTCGCTGACCTGTTGACGCGTAACGAGTGAGCGGAACCATCTGGGCAGGCGGGCGAGTACGCGTAAAGCCCGTAGCGGGCTGGTCTTGTCTCTCGGAAGCGATGGCATCGCCGACCCGGATGGCACGAGACCCTCAAGGAGGGGCTGATGTCTCGAAGTGTTGGGGAACGATACGAGTGTGAGGAGTGTGGGGCGGTGCTGGTTTATGAGGAGCCGTGCCCCTGCCCGCCGAAGGAGGGGTGTCATGCGGAGATTTGCTGCAAGACGCAGATGAAACAACTAGCGCAGGTGCAGTAGGTCGACCCTGCCACTCCCCAGCCTCTCCGCGTTCCGTGCGTTGCTCAGCTGTGCTGCATGCCGGCAGCGGCCGCAGCACGTAGCTCCGCAACACGGTCGCTCATCGCGCCGGGTCCGTTGAACAGCGCTGAGCCTGCGCAGAAGGCGGTTGCGCCCGCGCGGGCGGCCGCTCCGATTGTCGCAGCGGTGATCCCGCCGTCCACTTCAATCTCGACGTCTAAACCGCGGCGGTTGATTTCGGCACGGGCCGCCGCGATTTTGGGTTCCATCCCGGCCAGGTACGGCTGGCCGCCGAAGCCCGGCTCGACCGTCATCACCAGCAGCAGGTCGGCAATGTGGAGCACGCGGGTCACCGCCTCCAGCGGCGTGGCGGGATTCAGCGCGACACCAGCCCGCACGCCGAGATCGCGAATCGCGGAAAGCGTGTGATGCAGGTGCTGTGTTGCCTCGGCGTGCACGATGACGATCTGACAGCCTGCGTCGACCCATCTCGGCAGCATCGGATCGGGATCCTCGACCATCAGTTGCACTTCAAAGCCGACGCTGGCATGTCGGCGACTGGCGGCGATGACGTCAGGCCCAAACGTCAAGTTCGGCACGAATCGGCCGTCCATCACGTCCCACTGGATCCGATCGACACCCGCGTCCTCCAGTAGCTTGACTTGCTGGCCCAGCCGTGAAAAGTCCGCTGGCAGAACCGAAGCGACGATAACTGGCGTGCGCATCCGTCCAACCTCCCGATAGTGGCCAGCGTCCACTTGCTGGCTCGGGCTACACCATAGGTCGGTGCGACCTCACGTCAGCCTTGTCGATGGTGAGGACCTGCACGGCGCCCAGCCACGGGACGGTATGTGCGAGCAGTGCGGCGAGCGGCTCGAGGTGGTGCAGGAAACTGGGGTGCGCCGCGGTGAACAGCAGGCCCCGCACGCGTGCCCGGCCGTGGCCGCTGCCCAGGAGGAGCAGTTCGTCGCGGGCTAGGTAGGTAGCCGTCGAGAACGGGAGGCGGCGGGTCGGCCGGTCGAGCAATCCCCATGGGCTGTGCGGGTTGAGAGCAAGCGCGATAATGCGCCCGCCGGGACGGGTGACGCGTGCCAACTCGGCCAGGACCGCGGCGGCGTCGGTGAATTCCAGTGTGGCGATGGTGACCGCGGCGTCGGCGACGGCCTCCGGCAATGGCAGCTGCCGGGCGTCGGCGCGCACGAGACAACCAGGGGCGCGGGTGGCGGCCACCGCAAGCATCCCGGCCGACAAGTCCACGCCCAGCACCTTGGTACCTTGGCGAGCCAGGTGAGCGACGAGACGGCCGGTACCGCACCCGACTTCGACCACGACCCGATCGCGACACTCAGCGAGAGCCTCATCGACTGCGGCCAACTCCACCGCCCACGCATGAGCTCCCCACCGCGTCTCGAACCAGGCGTCATAAGCCCACGCCTTGGCTGGCGTCAAGTCATCCACCGAGACCCAGACCTCCCTTGGCTTGTCCGTCCGGTTGTCGCCACCGGCGGCCTAGATCAAGACGGTTGTCGGATCAACTTTCGGTGGTCTCTGTGGCGCGGAGCTCGTCGAGCTCACGGCGGATGCGCGTGACTTCTGCCTCAAGCTCGCTCAGGTAATCGGCCAGTTCCTCGGCATCAGCGCGCCGGCGCCGGCGGCGCCCGTATGGCTCGGCGGGCGGCGGGTAGTACGCGGCCGGTGGTGGCCCGTAGGCCGCCGCCGGTGGATAGGGATAGCCGTGATAGTGCCACGGGCCGTGGCCGCACCAACAACTCATCTCCGTCTCCCTTCTGCTTCCTGGGTGTTTCGATTCGAGGTGCCCCTCAGTGGTCGTGGGGCATGCGGGCGATGATTACCGGGATCTGGGCGGAGTTCACGACGGCCCTGCTGACCGAGCCCAACAGCATGCCGGGGAATCCGCCGCGGCCGTGGCTGCCGAGCACCACCAGCTGAGCCGTCTCGGCTTGTTCGAGCAGCCGGGGTGCCGGCTGATCGCACACGACGACCTTGTGCACGGTGACGTCGGGATGGCGGTCTTGCCATCCGCACAGCCGCTCGGCGAGGACCTCCTCCTCCTGGTCTTTGATGTTTCGCCAATCGATCGGCGCCCAGTTCATGCTGCCGAAGTTGAGCGGGCCCATGTCACTCCAGGCGTGCAGCGCCACCAGTCCCACACCGCGGCGTGATGCTTCGTCGAAGGCGATCTCGGTGGCCAACTCCGAGGTCGGTGAGCCGTCGATGCCCACCACCACCGGTGCCTGCAGCGAGCGGGTGGTGAGCGGGTCCTCATCGTGGACGACCGCGACCGGGCAGTGCGCGTGGTGCACCAGCCCGGAGCTGACCGATCCCAGCAAAGCGCGTTCGACCGCGCCCTGGCCGCGGCAACCCACCACCACCATGTCGGCCTGCTTCGACAGGTCAACCAGGGTGGGCACGATCGGGGCGTGCAGCACCTCGCTCGTCACGTGTGATGCGCGGCTAGGCACGACGGCCTCGACAGCAACTTTGTGGGCCTGTTCGACGATCTGGCGCGCCTGGTCGTCCAGAAACGGCGCATAGCCGGCAGATGCCGGGAGCTCAGACCACTCCTCAGTAGCCACCACCGGCGCCACGACATGCACCAATCGCAGCGCCACGTTGCGTATCTCGGCATCCCGCGCAGCCCACTCGACCGCCACAGTCGATGACGGTGAGCCATCGACACCGACCACGATCCCGGAGTGTGTGTGTTGGGGTGACATACGGGTCTCCTTTTCGAACACATACCCACAGCACGGCCGGGGCCAGCCGAGCCGACTGGGATGCCACTGACGCTAGGCAACTGCAGGACCTTCGGACAGGAGGCTTTTGTCCCTAACCGATGGGCACTCTGGCCGATAGCGTCGCTGCCATGTCGGTGCTGGGCTGGATCGTGGTGGCCGGGCTGGCCATGAGCGTGTTGGCGCTCGTGGGCAGTGCGGCGCTGGTGCTGCCCCAACGGCTGTTCTCCCAAGTAGTGACGCCGTTGGTGGCGCTGGCGGCCGGGGCGCTGCTGGGCGGGGCGCTGTTTCACATGCTGCCCGGATCGATCGCGGTGATCGGCAACCATCTCTCGGTCTATGCGTGGGTCGCGGTTGGAATGTTCTCATTTCATGTGCTCGAACAGTTCCTGCACTGGCACCACTGCCATCGCCCGATCAACGCCCATCGCCCCCTGGGCTACTTGATCCTGGCTGCCGACGGACTGCACAACCTTATCGGCGGAGTCGCCGTCGGTTCCGCGTTCATTGTCGATCTCCACCTCGGCATGGTGACCTGGTTGGTCGCCGCAGCGCACGAGATCCCCCAAGAACTGGGCGATTTCGGGATTCTCGTGCATAGCGGCTGGAGTGTGCGGCACGCGTTGCTCTACAACGTCGCTTCCGCATTGACGTTCCCGGTCGGCGGGTTGATCGCCTACGGCTTCGCCGGGCAGGTCGACGTCGCGGTGTTCGTGCCGTTCGCCGCCGGCAACTTCATCTACATCGCACTGGCCGATCTGCTGCCCGAAATCACCACCTCACCGATCCCACAGCAAAAGATCATCCACACACTCAGCTTCGCAGCCGGGCTATCGCTGCTATGGGTCATTGCGCTGTTGGCATGACACCCAGTCCTCGATCGATCGCCAGTAAACACGGCTAGTCCAGTACCCGAAGTCGTTGGCAGTGAACACTTTCGAGAAGTCAGGGTCGGCCTCGTCGAAGGCGTCGTAGAGCGCGACGATGCGGTCCCGTGCCGCGGCGTCGACTTCGAGGTTCTTCGCGCCGAGGTTCTTGCGGATCTTCGTCCAGAACGAGGTGGCGTCGATCAGCTGGACCTCGCCCTGCCGTTCGGGGCGTTTGGTGTTGTCGAGGATCCAGATGTTAGGTGGCGATGCCGGTGTTGAAGAACATGTTCGTCGGCAGCGCGACGATCGCCTCCACCAGATCAGACTCCAGCAGCCACTGTACTGGCCAGGGCCCACAAGCCCTGGCCAGTTCTTGTTTGGCCACGCGTTGCTCACGCCGGCCACCCGGCCACACCGCGCCGAGCGGCGTAGAGTCATGGAATCGAAACCGCCGAGCCGGGTCAACACCCATCTGAGTTCGGCACGCCGACGTCTGCCGCGAGTCAGAACCACCCGTCCTATGAACGGGGAATCGGTATGTGCGGCGGCGGTGTCAAATGACCTACTGCATCGGCGTGCTGCTCGAAGACGGAATCATCTTCGCGTCCGACTCTCGGACCAATGCGGGTCTCGACAATTTCGCGAAGTTCTGCAAGATGTCGGTGTTCGAAACTCCCGGCGACCGGGTGATCGTGTTACTGAGTTCGGGAAACCTGGCAGGCACCCAGGCCATCGTCAATGTGTTGCGGCAGCGCTGTTCGGACGGACCGGCGACCACCAATCTCCTTGGTGCCACCACGATGTTCGAGGTTGCCAGATTGGTGTCGGACGCGATGCGTGAGACCGAGCATCGAGATGCGGGCTACCTGAACAGCAACCCGTCCGGCTTCAATGCCTCGTTCATCATCGGCGGTCAACTCGCCGGGGAACCCATGCGGATCTTCCGCATGTACGCGGAGGGAAATTTCATCGAAGCGGGTAAAGGCACCCTGTTTCTGCAGACCGGTGAGACCAAGTACGGCAAGCCGATTCTGGACCGCGTGCTTGCGCCGGACACCTCGCTGGCCGATGCGACGAAGTGCGTTCTGGTGTCCTTTGATTCGACCATGCGCAGCAACCTGTCGGTCGGTATGCCGATCGATCTCGTCAGCTACGAGCGGGACAGCCTGGCCGTGGTGCGCCGGCGCCGATTCGACGACGGCGACCCCTATTTCACCGCCCTCGACGAGGCGTGGAGCGAGGGCACGCGCACGGTGTTCGGCAAGCTGCCCGAAATTCGTTGGTGACCGGTCGCCATGGCCTTCTTGCTCATCACCTGCGAACACGGCGGAAACGGCGTACCCGTGCCGTTTCGTCCGCTCTTCCGAGAACACACGGCCCTGCTTGATTCCCATCGTGGCTGGGATCCCGGGGCCTTGGTGACGGCCGAGGCGCTGGCCGAGGCGTGCCAGGCGCCCCTCGTCGCATCGACCACGAGTCGCCTGCTCGTCGACCTCAACCGCTCGATCGGACACCCGCACGCCTTCTCATCGGTCACGCGAGCCGCATCGATGGAAGTAAGGGCCAAAATCATCGAAGAGCACTACCGGCCCTATCGCGACGAGGTTGAATCCCTTGTCGGAAAGGCAGTTTCGGGCGGTCAACGGGTCACCCACATTTCGTCTCACAGCTTCACCCCGGAACTCGACGGCGTGGTGCGCCAAGCCGATATCGGACTGCTCTACGACCCGCGCCGGCACGGAGAGGTCGAAACAAGCATGCGCTGGCAGCGATCGCTCGCGGCGCTTCGCCCGGAACTGCGTGTACGGCGCAACTATCCGTATGCCGGCAAGGCGGACGGCCTGACGTCACACCTGCGTAAGCGCTTTCCGCCCGGTGAGTATGTGGGCATCGAACTGGAGGTCAGCCAGCGCATCGTGCTGGATGCGGGCCCGCCATGGACCGAGTTGCATGACGTGCTGATCGATTCGCTACAAGTGGCGATTGCCCCCGAACAACGCCGCAGCACAACCCAAGAAAAAGGAGGGAGTACACCATGAAAATCCATGTCGGCTTCGAGATGATCTTCGACTGCCCGAAACCCACCCCGATGATCTTCAACCTCAACGTCCACTTCACCCGGGTCTCCGACCTCGTCACTCGCGACATGCTGCTGGTCGACCCGCCGGTCCCGATGAAGGCCTATCGTGACGATTTCGGGAACTGGTGTACGCGCATCGTTGCGCCGGAGGGCCGCAGCCGCATCACGGCCGACGCGATCGTCAACGACAGCGGGCTGCCCGAAGTCATGGTCCGCGACGCGAAACAGATTCCGGTGCAAGACCTGCCCGACGAGACGCTCGTCTTTCTGCTGGGCAGCCGGTACTGCGACACCGATCGGCTGTCGCAAACGGCGTGGGATCTGTTCGGGCAGACGCCCGAGGGCTTCGACCGCGTGCAGGCGATCTGTGACTACGTCCACCGGCACATCACGTTCGACTACCAGCAGTCAGACGCCACCCGCACGGCCTTGGAAGCGTTCAACGGACGGGTCGGCGTCTGCCGTGATTTCAATCATCTGGCGGTGGCTTTCTGCCGCTGCATGAACATCCCGGCCCGCTACTGCACCGGATACCTCGGCGATATCGGTATGCCGCCACCGTATGGTCCGATGGATTTTGCCGCCTGGTTCGAGGTGTACCTCGACGGGCGGTGGCACACGTTCGACGCGCGCAACAACATCCCGCGTATCGGCAGGGTGCTGATCGCGCGGGGCCGCGACGCCGCCGATGTCGCACTCAGCAACGCGTTCGGCGCCAACACGTTGTGGAGCTTTCGGGTGTGGACCGACGAGGTGGTCTGACAGGCTCAGATCAGATGCGGTCGACCACCGCTGACAGGTGTTTGGCCACCGTCGCGTCCATGGTTTCGCGCAGGGCCGGGATTTGTTGGAGCAGACGGTCGAGATCATCGCGCGCAATGTGCAACACCTCGGCTTTCCCGGTCGTCGTCACCGTCGCACTACGCAGCGTCCCGCGGCGCAGCGCCGATTCGCCGATCACTTCACCCGGGCCCACCTGGGCCACCCGGTTCTGGCCGATGTAGACCGCAGCTTCGCCGCTGAGCAGGATGTAGCAGGAGTCCGAGGGAGTCTGTTCGCGGATCAGCGGCCATGGCCCCGAGGTCGAGGTGCGGGGCGCCGTGTGGACGAGACGATCCAGGTCCTTGTCGGAGAACTTCGCGAAGGTGGCGAATTCCCGTAGCCGGTCGGTATCGACCTGTTGTTCCTTGTCGCGGGCTTGGTCCGCAGTGCGTGAGTGCCGGTGGTTGTTCATGTCGAGCCCTTTCGTGGTGTGTTCCGTGGGTCGAGAAGGAGCGTCCTGGCAGCCCTGCGATCTCCAGGGGCAGATAGCGCCGAATCCACTCGATCACCTTGGTGCGCAGGTCTCTTCGCTGCCTACCGCCCGGTTCGGCGTGCCCCATCGAGACCCCTCGTCCCGGTGGCCGTTGTGGCCACGGAACTGAGACTGTCCGAAGACGAGGGGGCGGACTAGAGTAGCCGGCTACGCGAAAGCGCTCCGAGTTGACGTTGCCCGCCGTCGACGGGCAGGCCGGCGCGCGTGGTGTGACACCTGCGGGCACATCCCGACCCATGATGGCGGGCGACGAAGTCAGCTTTCCCTCGAGAGTTGCGTATTCTCTAACCGATACCCACGACGAAGGATCCACACATGAAGGCAGCGGTCACCCCCGAAGCCGAGCGCGCTATCGCCGACATTTCCCAGCGTTACGGACTGTCCCGCGAGGCGGTACTGGCCATGCTGATTGCCGTCAACGCCGGAGGCGGCACCATGGCCCAGTTCTCCATCCCTGAGCTCGGCGGCTCCGGGCAATGGATGCGGGGCGGCATGACGATGGTCGGCGACATGTTCGACCACGGGCTCAAGGCGCGCGTCGATGCGCTGTGCGGCGAATTGTCCCAACTGCTGGCCAACACCACGGTGTTCCCTCCCGTCAGGAACACCGCGCACGGGTTCACCTCCGGCAACTGGTGGCCGGACGACCTGGGCGTTCCCAGTTCATCCGGCGGGCAGAATAACTCCCGCTACGCCGTCTTCCCGAACGCCCAGCGGCTGGCCATCCAGACCAACGGTGCGACAAGAATCTTCGATACCGGCGAACACCGAATCGGCGGTGTTCAGCAGCAGCAGGGCGGCGGGTACGGCACGGCGAGTTTTACCAGCCAGTTCGGCACCTTCGACGTATCGAGCCTGCGTGAACTCGGGGCGCAGCAGGTAGCCGAAACGCCAGTGGCAGCACCGACACCGCAGCACCAGTCCGAACCGGTACCGCAGCACCAGTCCGAACCGGTACCGCAGTTCGCGCCTCCGGCCCAAGACCCCGCGCAAACCTCCGGTGCGTCCGAGGATTCAGTCTCCATCATCGCCGCCATCGAGTCGCTCGCCGGCCTGCACAAGCGTGGCATCCTCTCCGACGAGGAGTTCGCCGCGAAGAAGGCCGAACTCCTCGGACGGCTCTGAGACACAGCCGACGCGTATGCAGCCGGGTCCTTGGCGCCGTACGTCGGCGCCCCCATTTCGCCTGCGCGGGGAACCCCGATTACCCGCCGTTAAGCCCGAGGCCCTAGGCTGCGGTCTGACGCTCGCGGTGGATTGCGCCGCTCTCATGCCGCACCCACTCCCGAGGAAACCCTGATGGCGATCGCCGATGTCCCCACCTACCTGCATCTCAGTAGCGCGGACGTCGAAGAGGTCGCCTACGAACTCGACGTGATCCGCCGCGACATCGAGGATTCGCTCGGGGCGAAAGATGCGGCCTACATCCGCCGGGTGATCCATTTCCAGCGGGCACTCGACGTCTCGGCGCGCCTGGTGATCGCCGGCAGCCGGTCCAAGACCGGTTGGTTGCTGGGCACCTTGTCGCTGGCATACGCGAAGTCCATCGAGAACATGGAACTCGGCCACAACATCTCCCACGGCCAGTGGGATTGGATGAACGACCCCGAAGTCCACTCCAACACCTGGGAGTGGGACATGGTGGGGCATTCCGCGCAGTGGCGGTACTCGCACAACTACCGCCACCACGTCTTCAGCAACGTCCTCGGCATGGACGAGGACATCGGCTACCGCTTACTGCGGGTGACCCCCGACCAACCGTGGCGCTGGGCCTACCTGTTGACGCCGCTGCGAAACCTGTTGCTGGCAGCGACCTTCCAATGGGGCATCGGTCTGCACGGTATCCGCTCGGAGCGTGAGCGGGTCGATACGCCAGCCGCTGTCGCAGTGGAGAACCGGAAGTTCCTCGCCAAGATCGCCCGCCAGTTGAGCAAGGATTATGTGTTCCTGCCCGCCCTGAGCCTGCGGAGGTGGCGTCGAACGCTGGCGGCCAACCTCACCGCGAATGTGCTGCGGAACCTGTGGGTGTACGTGAACATCATCTGCGGGCACATCCCCGGCGGGGCCGAGACGTTCGACCCGGCGGTGGTCAAGGACGAGACCAAGGGCGAGTGGTATCTCCGGCAGATGATCGGGACCGCCAACTTCGAAGTGAGTCCGCTGCTGGCAATCTCGGGCGGTCACCTGTGCTATCAGATCGAGCACCATCTGTTTCCTGATCTGCCGAGCAACCGTCTCGCGCAGATCAGCGTCCGCGTACGGGAACTGTGCGCGAAGTACGACCTGCCGTACAACACGGCATCGCTACCGCGCCAGTACTTCCGGACGCAGCGGATCATCCACGGGTTGGCGGTTCCCCGACGGCACCCGGAGTTCCGCCGTCAGGTAACGCAGGAGGCGTGCCGTGCTGCGCAGCGCTGAGTTCGCCGCGGACAAGCATCAGCAGCATCGCCCGTCTCACACGTCACTACTTCGCCCGGTGTGGGGTCCTGTTCCGGCGCGGCGCGGTGGCGCGGACACCGGCGTTGGTTAGCGTGGCGTCACCTCCTCACGGAAAGTGAAATGACGATGTTGGTCCTGCATGGCTTCTGGTCCACCAGTCACGGGTTGTCGCTGTGGGCCGAGGACTCGGCCTTGACGGTGAAGAGCGCCAGCCAGGCATTGCGGGCCGCCCGCCCGCATCCGTTCGCTGCGACCAGCGATGAGATCGCCACCGTCCATGCCGGCAAGCCCGCCAGCGCGGTGCTGTTGTTGCCGTCGCTGCGGTCCGCGCCGCTGGACTCACCGGAGTTGCTGCGCATCACGCCGCGTCCGGCCCCGCGCAGTGCGCCCGCGCTGCTGCCGTGGACGGTGCCGGTGGTGTCGCTGCCCGCCGCTTCGGCGTTGGCTGTGCTGGACGAGCCCGCCGACGAGGTGCGCTACGGCGCGTCGGTCGGTTACCTCGCCGACGTGGGGGTCTTCGCACGCGAGCTGGTTCAGCGCGGGAGGGTGCTGCCCGCCCTTGGCTGGGATGAGCACGGGCCGGTGGCCTTTTGGAGGCCCGTTGTGCAGGGCGCCGATGTGGTGAAGCTGAACGCGATGGTCGCGGCGATGCCGCCGGTATGCCGCGCCGATCCGACCGCGGCGGGCGCCCACGAGCTGATGATGTCGGCACTGGGGGCCTTCGTCGATGCGGTGGTCCGCGCGTCGGTGCCCGCGGCCGACGACCTGCTGCCAGCCCGGCGCGGCCGGCGCCCGAAACTCGAGCCCGTCGAAGAAGCCTGGCTGACCGCACTGACCGCGCCGGATGGTCGATTCGACGCCGGTCCGGGCCCCCTCGACATACTGGCCGAGGCGTTGGTGCCGTGGGATGACATCGGCGTCGACGAACCCGGTCCGGCCCGGGCGACGTTCCGGCTCAATGAAATTGAGGCCGACGAACCCGGCTGGCGGCTGGAATTCCTGCTGCAATCCGTCGCCGACCCGAGCCTGCTGGTCCCCGCGGAACAAACGTGGGACCACGACGGCAGCCTGCGTCGCTGGCTCGACCGTCCCGAGGAACTCCTGCTGGCCGAACTCGGACGCGCGGTCCGGATCTATCCGGAACTCGGCCCCGGGCTCCGCACCGCCCGCCCGTCCGGAATCGACCTTGACGCCGACGGTGCGTACCACTTCCTGTCGGTGGCGGCGCCGATGCTCGATGCAGCGGGCTTCGGCGTCCTGCTGCCTTCGTGGTGGGACAAGCGCCGCACGCTCGGCCTCGCGGTATCGGCGTCCACCCCGGTCGACGGGGTGGTCACGGCGACAAGCAGCTTCGGGCGCGATCAGCTCATCGACTTCCGTTGGCAGCTGGCCGTCGGCGACGACACGCTCACCGACGAGGAGATCGCCGCGTTGGCCCAGACCAAGGCCCCGTTGATCCGGCTGCGCGGCAACTGGGTGGCGGTGGATCCCGAACAGTTGCGCCGCGGGCTGGAGTTCCTCAAGCGCAAACCATCCGGGCAGGCCAGCGCCGCCGAGATCCTGGCCTTGGCGACCAGCTACCCTGGCGACACCGACGCCCCGCTGGAGATCACGTCGGTGCGGGCCGACGGCTGGCTCGGGGATCTGCTGAGCGGTGCGGCGGCGCACACCCTGCAACCGCTGCAGCCCGCGCCTGATTTCGCCGCCACCCTGCGGCCGTACCAGCAGCGCGGGTTGTCGTGGCTGGCATTCCTCTCATCGTTGGGCCTGGGCAGCTGCCTGGCCGACGATATGGGTCTGGGCAAGACCGTTCAGTTGCTGGCCCTGGAGTCCGCGCAGCGTCACGAGCAGCCCGATGCGGCGCCGACATTGTTGTTGTGCCCGATGTCGCTGGTGGGTAACTGGCAACGCGAGGCGGCGAAATTCGCCCCGGCACTGCGGGTTTACGCCCACCACGGGCCGGCCCGGCTGCATGGTGAGGCGCTGGCCGGGCACCTTGGTGAGGTCGACATGATCGTCACCACCTACGCCACAGCCACCCGTGATATCGACGAACTTTCTGAGTATCGGTGGAACCGGGTGGTGCTCGACGAGGCGCAGGCGGTGAAGAACAGCCTGTCGCGTGGGGCGAAAGCGGTGCGACGGCTGGATGCCGACCATCGGGTGGCGCTCACCGGCACGCCGGTGGAGAACCGCCTTGCCGAGTTGTGGTCCATCATGGACTTTCTGAACCCCGGACTGCTGGGCTCCTCGGAGGTATTCCGTGCCAGGTACGCGGTCCCGGTCGAGAGGTACGGCCAGACCGAACCGGCCCAACGGCTGCGCAATGTCACCCGCCCCTACATTCTGCGGCGACTCAAGACCGATCCGACGATCATCGACGATCTGCCCGAGAAGATCGAGATCAAGCAGTACTGCCAGCTCACCACCGAACAGGCGTCGCTGTATCAATCGATCGTCGTCGAGATGATGGAGAAGATCGAGAGCAGCGACGGAATCCAGCGGCGGGGCAATGTTCTTGCCGCGATGGCCAAGCTCAAACAGGTCTGCAACCATCCCGCGCAGCTACTGCACGACCGTTCGCCGATCGGTGCACGGTCAGGCAAGGTGATCCGGCTCGAGGAGATTCTGGAGGAAATCGTCGCCGAGGGGGACCGGGTGCTGTGCTTCACACAGTTCACCGAGTTCGCCGAGATGCTGGTGCCGCACCTGGCCGCGCGATTCGGTCAGGATGTGGCCTACCTGCATGGCGGCACCCCGAAGAAACGTCGCGACGAGATGGTCGAGCGTTTCCAATCCGGTGAGGGCCCCTCGATCTTCCTGCTGTCGCTCAAGGCCGGCGGCACCGGCCTCAACTTGACCGCTGCCAATCATGTGGTGCACCTGGACCGTTGGTGGAACCCGGCGGTGGAGAACCAGGCCACCGACCGTGCTTTCCGGATCGGGCAGAAGAAGACGGTGCAGGTGCGCAAGTTCATCTGCACGGGCACTTTGGAAGAGAAGATCGACGACATGATGGAGCAGAAGAAGGCTCTGGCCGACCTCGTGGTCGGTGACGGGGAAGGCTGGCTCACCGAGTTGTCCACCGGCGATCTCCGCAAACTGTTCGCCCTGTCGGAAGGAGCCGTCGGTGAGTGACTGGTATCCCACGTCGCGGCCGCACGCCGTCGACGGCGGCCTCAAGGCCCGCAGCGCCCGGGGCAACATCGCCCAGACGTGGTGGTCGCAGCGGTTTATCGAAGTGCTCGAGGATTTGGGCATGGGCAGCCGACTGCAGCGGGGCCGCAACTATGCCCGCCGGGGGCAGGTGATTTCGCTGACGGTGGGTCCCGGGCAGGTGAGCGCGCAGGTGCAGGGCAGCCGGGCCCGCCCCTACGCTGTGCGGATCGGCATCGCCGCGTTCGGCAAGAGCGAGTGGGCGCAGGTGGAGGCCGCGTTGGCCGAGAATTCCTGGTACGCAGCAGCTTTGCTGTCCGCTGAGATGCCCAGCGATATCGAGGAGGTCTTCGAGGCGCTGGGGTTGGCGCTGTTCCCCACAAAGGCCAAGGAACTATCGCTGGACTGTTCGTGCCCGGATATTGCGGTGCCGTGCAAGCATCTGGCCGCGACGTTCTACCTGCTGGCCGAGTTCTTCGATGACGACCCGTTCGAGATCTTCGCCTGGCGGGGACGCGACCGCGAAGACCTGCTGGCCAATCTGGCCGCGGCCCGCTCGGGTGGCCGTCCGGCTGCCGACCGTGCCGAATCGGCGGGCCCGCAGCTCGCCGACTGCCTGGATTCGTACTACGTGCGGCAGGCCGAGATTCCTGTGTCCAGACCTGCGGTGACGTCGTCGACGGCGTTGCTGGATCAGCTTCCCGAGGTCGGGGTTGCCCTGCGCGGCAGGGGACTTGCCGAGATTCTGCGGCCCGCCTATGAGGCGCTCGGTGGCGACGGGCGGTAGCCCGCACCGGACAGCTCAACCGCCCGAGGACGCGTTGTCCGGACGGATATGTCTTCGAGCGCTTGGATGGGGGCGGTCTCCGATTCGCGGGTAGTCGGGTGGCGGCATGATGGGTGTCATGGATACAACTGTGCGGACCCGGTCGATGCGTGCTCTCGGGGCGATCCTTGCCGTAACGGTGGCACTGGTGTGTGGTCCGAGCGCCGGGGTTGCCCAGGCGGCCGCAGCGATCCCGGTTGGGGACGTGATTTCCATCGGCGACCCACATGCGCTCAGGAATATCGATCTGTACGTGGATCCGCTGTGCCCGTTCAGCGGGCTGATGATCCAGGAGCAGGGCGCGGAGATCGGGCAGCGCATCGAGGCCGGCACGTTGCACGTCAACCTGCGGTTGGTGAGTTTCCTCGAAAAGTACTCGGCCAGTGGCACATACGACAGTCGCGCGATCTACGCGGCCTTCGTGGTTGCCGGCCAGTCGCAGTCCAGCGATATCACCTGGCGTTTCGTTCAGCGGATCTTCTCGGCCGAGCAGCAGCCGGAAGAGGGCGGGGCCACCGATCTCAGTAATGATCAGCTGGCCGCATTGGCCGCCGGTGTGGGTGCGCCGCAGCCGGCGCTGGATCTGATCAGGATCGGCCTGCCGATCGGGCACGACGCGCGGGTCATCGCGGCCAACAATCTGGCGCTGCTGCACCAGTTTCCGGAGCCGGCGGTGCCGCTGGTCGTGATCGACGGGCAGCCGGTGGATGGGACGTCGGAGTGGTTGGGGCAGGTCGCGGGCTGAGGGCGCGGTGCGGAACGCGACAGTCTGGATCGAATCGTAAGCCCACCAGCGGCGTGATCTGGCCGGCCAAGGTGCGTAGTTCGTCGGAGACGTCGGCGATTGCTTCG
>WOYI011015838.1_pt1 | contig 15494 bp, 14 predicted proteins | sample 6423411 | NCBI WGS metagenome assembly WOYI01 (sample SAMN13441803, study PRJNA592873) | oil field metagenome | biome: oil field; feature: oil-well bore; material: oil-contaminated soil; isolation source: oil-contaminated soil from oil-well borehole | place: Germany: Wietze | collected 2016-10-18 ...
AAGATATCTCCCGCTGGTCGATATGACAAAGTTTCATTGAAACACTACACTAGGATAAATCACATGAACAAGATGAAATTTTTTGCGTACATATCATTAATTACGTTATTCAGCTTTTTTATTGCAGGAGAGAGCTTGTCCTCTGAAAAGACACTGGTTGCAGAAAGTGTGGTCAAAGGAGAGCAAGAGAAGGTTGCCAAGGAAGAAGCTTTGATCAAAGAAAAATACCCCAATGCGATTCGTACTTCATCAGGCCTGATGTATATTATCTTGAAGGAAGGAAACGGTGCAACACCAACTAGCGGAGCACTCATAGAGGCTCATTATACCGGCAGGTTACTTGATGGAACTAAGTTTGACAGCTCGGTGGATCGAGGGAAACCATTCCTGTTTGTGGTCGGGAAAGGTGATGTAATAAAAGGTTGGGATGAGGCTTTTCTTTCAATGAAAAAGGGAGAAAAACGTATTCTCATCATACCACCTGGTCTGGCTTATGGCGACAAGGGTATGAGAACAATTCCACCTAATGAAACTTTGATTTTTGAAGTGGAACTTATTAATTTTCTCAAATAAGTACGCATCAGGAATCTCTTGCCGGGTCTCATCATTCATTTTTCCCATATCTCGGAGTTTTTCTACAAGCTCGTTACTCTCTTTTGAATAGTAAGCCTCCCTTCAATTCAAAATTGAAACCGTTTAGCTGTACTAATTGCCTTAAATGAAGTAGGTTTGCAACAAATTTCGGAAAATCCTCGGCAGGTATATTAATCGTTCCCGAATCGCTGCGCGCTTCGGGAACGCCCGGCTGAGCCGAGCGCGATTATTCCCTCGCGCGCTGACTCGCGCTCGGGAACAATCGGCTGGAGCAGAAGCCTGTAACAGGCTCGGCTCAGCCGGGCGTTATGGAGTAAGAAATAATGAACGGAGACCTTCAGCGTAAAAATCAGCTTAAGCAACATGAAGAATCCCTCAAAAAGCAACAAGAGTACAATAATCGGCTTGCGCCCGTCAAAGTGCAGGATAAGTACAATAAAGAAAACCTCGAAACCCAACACAAATATAATTTAGAAATATTTGAAAAACAGGCAGCACTAACTCGTGAAATTAATGCTAAACAATCTAAATTAACAAAGGTTCTCATCATATCTACCGTACTTGCGGCAATTTTGGGATCAGCCATCGGCGCATTACTTCCTAACTTTATTAAAAATATTTGGCCACAAAACGAACAAAAAAAAACAAGTAGTAGAATCGTCACTTCATCAACAAAAAAGCGCAGTGGTTCAATCTCGTCCTGATCAGAAAACAAAAACCGAACCGTAGGCACAGGGGGTATCTTCTTCAAATACTTCAAAAAAACCATACGTTAGCACCCAAAATAAAAGATAAAGGAGAATACAATGTTAATGAACGCATCTGAATACACCGCTTTTAAGGAAACCTTGGACGAGTGCGAGAAACTGGCAAAAGAATTTAATATCACCCTCACAGACGTTCTCCAGATCCGTCAACTCTTGCGCCTCCAGTGGTTCACTCAAATGCCAAGTGTTAAGTGAACGCTTCCGTTCCATCGACTCCCGCCTTTCTGGTAATCAGGCGTTTCGCCAAGGCACAAATAAATAGGGGGACTTCAAAATATCAATCTATTCATTCGATCCGGTATGAATTGTCCTCAACAAGCGCCTTTCCCCTTCGGACGGCATAGGTAATCGCCGATTGTGTCCGGCTCAGCAGTTGCGCCAACCGGCTTTGAGGTATCCCCAGCTTTTCCGTGGCCCAATAACAAAGAATACTTCTTGCCTTTGTCCTTTTTGCATCCCTTAATGAATCAAATATCTCATCCGGCGTAACTTGAGTGATTTGGGCAACTCGTTTGATTAATGGATCCAGATCATCTCCTCTGGCTCTGAGTCTAGTTGACAATGCATTGCTAAAAAGTCCGAGCACATATTGCGTATCCTGCCCTTCCATAAACTTCCTGTCCTTTTTTCAAGAGCATTTACGTAAAGCGTTTGCCTTCCGGCGACTCGTTTCATCACCAAGGAAACATTCCTTGCTTCGGGGCCCGGATCAATTACCAAATGAACATGATTTGTCATCAGGCAATAAGCGTATACCTTACATCCATAAATCCCTTTCCATTCCATCAAATTTTCAAGATAATAGTGGTAATCCTGATCTGCTGCAAAGACGGTTTGTTTGTTGTGGCCCCGCTGAATGATATGATGCGGACAATCGGCAATAATTATACGGGATGATCTTGGCATTGAAGATAATTAACATATGCGGATTCAAAAGATAATAAATCTGTCCCCTTTATCCCGTGAGTAGTTACCATAATTCTTTGTATAACACCAAAAGTCCTGCAAATTAATTTTTCATTTGTTTTTCTGGTTTCTACGGGCAGAAGTTGTTCTCCGCGCGCAAAGCAGGATCCTGGCGGTAGTATTCTTTAAGAACACTATAAAGATCAGGAGAGTTTTTTATCATTAATAACGGTTGATCGAAGAACTGCTCTGTGGCCACGGCAAAAAATTCGGCTTCACTGGTTGCACCGTAAGCATTGAGAAAAGATTGTCTGCCATTTTCCGCATCTTTCCTTAGACGCAGATATTCACGGGAACAGGTCTGCACCCAGTCACGGTATTCAGCCCTGTTCCGCAGCGGGGGGGTGCCGTCAGCGGCTCCATCCAGCATATCGAGCTTATGCGCAAATTCATGATAGACAACGTTATGGCCCGATTCGGGATGGCGCCCGCCATGCAAAGCTGCATCCCAAATGATAATGACAGGCCCCTGCTGAAAGGCCTGCCCGATAATGGGATGGGAATCGTCCATGGGCTCAAGAGCAATTTCAAAAAAACCGAGTTTACGCGGGGGCGGCACCACGGTGGAGGGATAGACGATAATAGTTTCGACATTCTGATAGTAATTATGAGGCAGGCCAAGAAGCAGGATGCAGGCCTGAGCGGAAATGGTAACGCAGATTTCGTCGGTAAGCTCCAGACCTCCGCATCCTTCCCAATACTTTTCAGCAATAAACACCTGTATAAGCGCGCGCAGATGTGTACGTTCGGCATCATCCAGCATGCAGTAATGGGCAATATTACGTTGTATGATATCTTCCCAGGCGGGAGAAAACGGCTCTTGTATGAGTTTTTTCCGGCGGCGATCGGCAAACCATCTAAACATTTGCTTTCCTTCTACCGTTTACTTTCGTTAAGGAAAATCGCACAAAACATTTCTCTTGTAATTTGTTTCATCAATCGCATAAACTTTTTTGCAATGGAATGGAAACGATAAAAAAGGGCAAGACCACGACGATCCTGCCCTTAAATGTAATAATCCGAAACAGTGATATTGAGTTTAGTACTTACCACCAATATAATCACTGAGATGATCTATCAAAGAATCTTTTGCAGAGATAGTTGCTTTTACAACATCACCAATGGAAATGAGACCAACAAATTTAGCTTTGTCGAAAACGGGCAAATGCCTTATGTGTTTTCCTGTCATCAGCACCATGCAATCCTCTACCAGAGTCTCAGGCTTTACCCTGTACATTTTTGCAACAGGAGTCATAATGTCTTGTACAGGAGTTTTTACTGAAGTTTTACCCTTCAGAATGATTTTTCTCGCATAATCGCGTTCAGTGACGATACCAACAACCTTATCCTTTTTATCAATGACCATTAATGCCCCTATTTCTTTTTCCGCCATGAGCTTCAGGGCGTCAAATACCGAAGCCTCCGGTCGAATCGTCCATATCTGTTTCGTCCGATTTTTTAAAAGATCGCTCGTTCTCTGCATAACCCAATTCCTCCCCATGAATTCAAAAAAAATTTGACTAATATAGTATGAGTATACTGATTAATGGTCTCGCTTGTCAAGAAAAATTCAGCCCGATACACCACGTTTTGATTAATTTTTACAGGTGCAGGAAGAAATTTTCTTAACGCGACATTGCCATGTTAACAATATAATCGGATTTTATTGGTTATCTACGTGACTTCGTATGCAATCAATTACCATTTGCGGCGGCAGATATTTTTTGTTATCCCTATGCCATGAATCAGGAAATGCTTATTCTCAAAGACAATGCACGATATTTAGGACTTGTGCTAAATGAAATTCAACTGGCCCAATTTGATACCTACAGAAACGAACTGTTACAATGGAATGAAAAAACCAATTTAATTTCTGAAAATTCTTCTCAAGAAATTATCTCTCGCCACTTTCTGGATTCGCTCACAGCCTGGCAATTCATTCAGAAGCCCAACGCCCGAATGATTGATGTCGGCTGCGGTGCCGGCTTTCCCGGTATTCCTTTAAAAATAGCATTGCCCTCTTTAGAACTTTATCTACTGGAGTCCAATCGCAAAAAGGTTTCGTTCTTAAAACATATCATTCGTCTTTTAAATATTTCCACAGCACATGTTCTTCATGACCGTGCCGAAAATATTATCCAGACAGATTCATGGAAAGAAAAATTTGATATTGTAATTTCCCGTGCCACCTTTAAATTAGACAGGCTACTGGCGCTTAGCGAATTTTTTCTGGCTCCAGAAGGCCAACTTATCGCCTTGAAGGGCCCCAATGTCTCGCAAGAATTTAAGCAATGTTCTTTAGCGAAAAATCCATACAAAATATCTCAATTGATTCAACATGATATCAAGGCTCCTTGTTTGGAAGCACCTCGTAAAATTATTATCGGAAAAAGGCAAATGTTCAGCAAAAAAACCTTCTAAAAATATCTTTTTTATGCTAGTGCTTACACCAGTTCTTGCAAAAGAATTTATTTTTTTACACCCCATAAAATAATGAAGAAAATTATATGTATAGCAAATCAAAAAGGTGGTGTCGGTAAAACCACCACCGCGATAAATTTGTCAGCCTCGCTGGCCGCTGCGGAAAAAAAAACTTTACTCATCGATGGTGATTCCCAGGGTAATGCCACCAGTGGGATGGGCACAGATAGAAGTTCTTTTCAAACAAATAATCTGTACCATGCTATGATCGGTCAACTGCCGTTGGAACAAGTAATTATCAACACGGTTATACCGAATCTCGATATAGCGCCCTCTAATCAGGATCTGATTGGAATTGAGGTTGAATTTGTCGGTCTGGAAGACAAAGAAAAGAGATTAAGAACTTTATTAAACTCTCTGGACAGGCAGTATGATTTCATAGTAATTGATTGTCCACCATCACTGGGTGTTATGACTGTCAATGCGCTTGTCGCATCCGATTTTTTGATTGTTCCTTTGCAGTGTGAGTATTTCGCTATGGAGGGTTTGGGATATTTGCTCAATACTGTAAAGTTGGTGAAAGCACAATTAAATCCTCAACTCGTTTTAGGCGGTATATTACTGACTATGTTTGATCAGCGCAATTTACTATCGCGTCGGGTCACCGATGACGTACGGAAACATTTTGGTGACAAGGTCTTTAAAACGGTCATTCCGCGCAATGTGCGGCTTTCGGAAAGCCCCAGCCACGGCTTGCCCATTATTCTGTATGATATTAAATCACGCGGCGCTCTGGCTTATATGGAAATGGCGCAGGAAATAATTCGAGGGAGAATATAAATGGCGCAAAAAAATGTACTGGGAAAAGGGCTCGGCGCCATTTTCCCGGATTTAATAAATGACTTCGACAAGAAAAAAACAGCTTTATCCTGCGGCATTGAAGAATTATCTCCTAATCGTTATCAGCCCCGTAAAAATTTCAACGACGACGATCAGAAGAAACTGATTGCTTCCGTCAAGCAAAGCGGTATTATTCAGCCGATCGTTGTCCGCAAAACAGCGGAAAAGGGTTATGAAATCATCGCCGGTGAGCGGCGCTGGCGGGCGGCTCAGGCCGCAGGCCTTAAAGAAGTTCCTATCGTCATTCGCGAAGCCACAGATATGGAATCGGCGGCAATATCGCTGATCGAAAATATTGTGCGGGAAGATTTAAATTCTCTGGAAGAAGCAAACGCCTATGTGACGTTAATCGAAACGTTCAAACTTTCCCAGGAAGAAATTTCTTCCCGTACCGGTAAGGACCGTTCGACCATTGCCAATACTATCCGCCTGTTAAAACTGCCAGCCAAAATAAAAGAGGCTTTGATAGCAAAGAAAATTTCCGCCGGTCATGCCCGCTGTTTGTTGGCCTGCAACTCTATAGAAGAACAAATTGAGGCACTTAATTTAATCTTAAAAAAAGATTTAAACGTCCGGGAAACGGAACGCTTAATCCAAAAAGCAAAAGTGTTTCCCCTGAATAAAAAACATGCTGCTACACAAGATCGCTTTCTAAACGATCTCGAAAAAGCATTGGCGGCAAAAGTTATGGCGAAAGTTCAAATTAAAGGCTCAGCGAATAAGGGATTTATAGAAATCCGCTACACGACAATGGATGAGTTAAACCGATTATCAGGCGTAATTCTTGATGATTTGAAACAATGAAATATTCAACATATTTATCAACAGATGTTGATAAATATGTTGATAAGGTTGTGACAATGGATGCATTTTGGGACAAAACCAGTAAAATTATTCAGGAAAAAGTAAGTAAGCAAAATTTTGATACATGGATCAAACCTATAAAAATGGTTGCGATGGAAGATAAATGCGTCCAATTAGCCGTCCCCAATAAGTTTTTTAAAGATTGGCTTTTAGACAATTATGCGTCGACAATTAAACAATCATTGAAACATGCCGCCGGTATTGATGTTGATATTAATTTTATCTTGTCCAAGAATGAAGAAAAAGATCTTGAACCAGCAGTAAAGCATGCAATGCAAATCAAAAATACATCCACCGCGACCATAAATCGCGGGAAAAACATTTCTTTTCTTAATGATAACTATAATTTTGACAGGTTCGTTGTCGGTTCCTGCAATCAATTTGCTCACGCCGCGTCTATCGCCGTAGCCAAACAACCGGCTAAAAATTATAACCCTCTTTTTATTTATGGCGGATCCGGCCTGGGGAAAACACATTTACTCAATGCAATAGGCCTGCTTGCCTATTCTATTCATCCGTCGCTAAACATCATGTATGTTTCCGCCGAAGAATTTATGAATGAAATGATTAATTCCATTCGTTATGACCGAATGCCCAAATTTAGAGAGAAATATCGTAATATAAGTTGTTTATTAATTGATGATATTAACTTTTTAGCGGGAAAGGAGAGAACACAAGAAGAATTTTTTCACACGTTCAATACTTTACATGATTCAGGCAAACAGATAGTAGTCACCAGCGATAAATTCCCAAAAGATATTCCTAATCTGGAAAGTCGGCTCCGCTCCCGTTTCGAATGGGGACTCATTGCCGATATCCAACCTCCTGAAATAGAAACTAAAATAGCCATTATCGAAAAGAAGGTACAGGAAAATCATATAGAGTTACCTAATAATGTTGTCCATTATATAGCATCGCAAGTGGAATCTAATATTCGCGAACTGGAAGGTTTTCTAGTCAGAATCGGCGCTTATTCTTCTCTTACCGGCAGAGATATTGATCTGGATTTAGTGAAAGAAGTATTGAGCAGTCTGGTGAAACACAATAAAAAAGGCGAAGTAAGTATTGAAGAAATAATTAAAGTCATAGCTGGAAAATTAAATATAAAAATATCAGATATAAAGGCTCACAATAAAAACAAGAATGTTGTTTTTGCCCGGCAAATCGCCATGTATTTAGCTAGACAATTAACAAATTACTCCTTCCCCGATATTGGTCAAAAAATTGGTGGACGTGATCATTCCACGGTAATTTATGCCAACAATAAAATATTAAATAGGATTAAAGTGGATCAGAAATTAAAAATTCTAGTTCAGGAAATTGAAGATATTTTAATGCACAAGGCATAAACTTTTTTTTATTGTTTGATAAACAGGATTTATCTGTTAAATATTGGCATTATTATTATTTAATTTTTTTATAATCAACATATCAACAACCGTTACTACTAGTACTATTTATTTAAATATAAAGAAAAATAATAAAAGAACTAAAGACACGGAGGATTTATGGAATTTAAAATCAATAGAAGCACTCTTCTTGATGGTATTCAAAAAACTTTAGGCATTGTTGAAAAAAAGACAGTAATACCCATTTTAAATAACGTTCTTTTTAAAGCAGATACTAACAAACTCAAAATAATTGCTACAGATAGAGAAATAAGTTTGATTTCTGATTACGATGCGGAAGTAATAGAAAAAGGTGAGATAACTGTTTCAGCAAAGAAAATATATGAGATGGTTAGAGAAATTCAGGGTGAAGTTATCCTTGTTACTCAAAAAAATAATGTTGTAAAAATTTCATATCAAAGGGCTTTTTATAAAATACCGGGACTGCCGGCAGAAGATTTTCCAAGTATTGCCGATGATCAGGATATTCAGCTTGAGAAAATTAAAGGAAGTATCATCAAAGAGTTAATTAATAAAACGGCATTTGCCATGGCCACGGATGAAACCAGAAAGAACTTAAATGGTGTTTTATTGGAAGCGGGAATGGATGGATCTAATCATTTACTGCGGATGGTGGCTACTGACGGTCATCGTTTAGCACTGGCTAAAGGTTTTACCAGTGAGCCTTCCTTAAAGATCGGAAAGGGAATTATTATTCCCCGTAAAGGATTGATGGAGGTGAAAAAAATAATCGATGAACAAGAAGATATTTATATTGGTCTTCATAAAAATACCTTTGTGGTAAAAACAGAAAAAACTCTTTTGAAGGTAGGTTTGGTTGATGCGGATTATCCTGATTATAAAAAAGTTATTCCAACAGAAAAGGGATTTAGTGTTACTCTGGAAAGAGAATCGTTCCTGCATGCTTTAAAGAGAATGAGTGTTGTCTCTTCCGAACGGTACGGAGGAGTGATTCTATCTTTTGCGGAAGGTAAATTAACACTTAATTCGACTAATTTAGATGTTGGTGAAGCAACGGAAGAAATAGATATAGATTATAAGGGGGAAGTGGTTGATAGCGGATTTAATGTGAATTATATGATTGATGCAATATCTGTGATTAATCAAGATCAGATTGTTTTTGAAGTGGGATTGGGATTAAAGCCTTCATTGATTAAACAGGCTGAAGATGACAATTATTTATGCATTATTATGCCCTTAAAAATATAGCGGTAGAGAGGAAGTTTAAAAACAAATATGACACATAAGTATGATGCGGATAGTATTAAAGTATTGGAAGGCCTTGAGGCTGTGCGCAAAAGGCCGGCTATGTATATCGGTTCTACTGGCAAGGAAGGTCTTCATCATCTGGTATATGAAGTGGTTGATAATAGTATTGATGAAGCGGCGGGCGGTTATTGCGACACCATCACAGTCAAAATAAGAGTGGATAACAGCATTGTTGTTGATGACAACGGCCGCGGCATTCCCGTTGATATTCATAAAACTGAAGGCGTGTCGGCTGCGGAAGTGGTTATGACCAAACTGCATGCCGGCGGAAAATTCTCCAACGATTCTTACAAAATATCAGGCGGTCTGCATGGCGTCGGTGTTTCCGTAGTGAATGCACTGTCTAAAAAATGCGAGCTGGAAGTAAGACGCGATGGAAATGTTTACACGCAATTTTACACACGCGGCGTTCCCGATAGTCCACTGGAGATGGTGGGCAAAACCCGCGGTAAGGGAACCAAAGTCACCTTTTTACCGGATGATGAAATATTTGAAGAGAGTGAATTCAGTTTTGATATTATCGCGAATCGTTTGCGCGAACTGGCGTTTTTAAATTCCGGCGTTAAAATTAATTTAATCGACGAACGCAACGGCAAGCAAAATGAATTCTTTTATAAAGGCGGCATAGTTTCATTTGTCGAATATATTAACCGCAATAAAAAAGTTTTGCATAAAAACCCGATTTTTGTTTCCGGCGCCAAGGACGATTGTTCGGTAGAGGTTGCTCTACAGTACAATGAAACTTATCTGGAAAACATTTTTGCTTTTGCCAACAGCATCAACACCACAGAAGGCGGCACTCATATGATCGGCTTCCGGTCGGCACTCACCCGTGTTTTTAACAATTACGCCACCAATAATAAGTTAATCAAAGACGGCAAGGAATCCCTGCGCGGCGAAGATTTAAGAGAAGGCTTGGCGTGTGTCATCAGCGTCAAAGTAAAAAATCCGCAGTTTGAAGGACAGACTAAAACCAAGCTGGGCAACTCTGAGGTACGCGGGCTGGTGGAAGGTATAGTTTATGAAAAGATCGGCAGTTACCTGGAGGAAAATCCATCCGTCGCTAAACAAATACTCAGTAAATGTATGGAGGCGGCGCGTGCCAGGGAAGCGGCCAGACGCGCCAAGGAATTGACCCGCCGCAAAAGCGCGCTGGAAGTGGGAGCGCTGCCGGGAAAACTGGCTGATTGTCAGGAAAAAGATCCGGCATTGAGCGAAATATATCTGGTAGAAGGAGATTCCGCCGGCGGGTCAGCCAAACAGGGCAGGGACCGGAAGAATCAGGCCATTCTGCCCCTGCGCGGCAAGGTATTAAACGTGGAGAAAGCCCGTTTTGATAAAATGCTGCAAAATGAAGAAATCAAAACGATGGTGACGGCCTTTGGAGCAGGCATTGGAGCCGAAGATTATGACGTCAGCAAACTGCGATATCATAAAGTCATTATCATGACGGATGCGGATGTGGACGGAGCGCATATACGCACCCTGCTTTTGACTTTCTTCTTCCGGCAGATGCGGGAACTGATTGAACGGGGATATTTGTTTATCGCTCAGCCGCCGTTGTTTAAAGTTGTGGAGAAGAAAAAAGAATTCTATATCCAGAATGAGGAGCAGATGAAAAACTACATTCTGGAAAACGGTGTGGAAAAAGTACAACTGGTCATGGGCGACGGTTCTCCTTTTCCGGCGACCGGCAATAAATTATTGCTCTTGATTAAAAAGGTTATGCGTATTGAAGACCTGCTCGACCGTTTTGAAAAGGAGGGACGCGACAGAAATCTGATCCGCATATTGGCCGGCGATCCCACCCTGACCGACGAGAGTTTTAAAAGCGAAAAAGCGCTTTTGTCCATCGCGACAAGAACCGGCGTTGCCCTGGGCGAGAGTTTTACCGATTTTAAAATTGCAACGGACGAAGATCACGGCGGATTCAAAATAGTTTTTAATCTGACAAAGAACGGGCAAATAATTCCATCCTGTATTACCCGGGAAGTTTTCCGCACGCCGCAGTTCGCAGATATCCGGTCCCTGCTGGATCAGGTTTCGATTATGGGCGAGGCTCCTTACAGCGATCAGGGCGAAGAATCTTCAACCCCTGTCATGCTGGAAAGCGCCAAGGCGCTTGTGGATCATATTGTCAGCCTGGGCAAGAAAGGACTGGGCGTCCAGCGCTACAAAGGCCTGGGTGAAATGAACCCCGAACAACTGTGGGAAACCACGATGAATCCGGAAAAACGCACACTGTTGCAGGTCACTGTCGACGACGCGGTGCAGGCCGACGAAATATTTACAACCCTGATGGGAGATCAGGTCGAACCGCGGCGTGATTTTATATATCAAAATGCCCTGTATGTTTCCAATTTGGATATTTAGTAAATTATTTGAGGATGAAACAAAATGGAACGTGATATCCACCACAAGCAAACACTGGTGAATATAGAAGATGAAATGAAAAAATCCTACATGGATTATGCCATGAGCGTCATCATCGGCCGGGCGATTCCCGATGTGCGCGACGGCCTCAAGCCGGTGCACCGCCGGATTTTATATGCCATGTATGAAATGGGCAACCGCTATAACAAACCCTACAAAAAATCCGCCCGTATCGTCGGCGAGATCATGGGTAAATATCATCCGCACGGCGACGCGGCCATTTACGACACCATGGTGCGTATGGCCCAGGAGTTTTCTCTGCGCTACATGCTGGTAGACGGACAGGGGAACTTCGGTTCGATTGACGGCGATCCGCCCGCGGCCATGCGTTATACGGAAAGCCGTTTGGCGCGCATTGCCGATGAAGTGCTGGCCGACCTGGAAAAAGAAACAGTTGATTATGTGCCCAACTATGACGAATCACTCACGGAGCCGTCTCTGCTGGCCACACGCATTCCACTTTTACTGCTCAATGGCACATCCGGCATCGCTGTCGGGATGGCGACCAATATTCCGCCCCATAACCTGAAGGAAATTATCAACGGCACCATCGCCTGCATCAAGAATCCGGATATTACCATCGAACAACTGATGCGTCATATTCCGGGTCCTGATTTTCCCACGGCCGGTTTCATCAATGGCCGGGAAGGAATTCTGTCCGCCTATAAAACAGGACGCGGCATCATCCGCATCCGGGCGCGGGCGCTGATTGAAAAGAATGCCCGGAATGATAAAGAAACCATTGTCGTCACAGAACTGCCTTATCAGGTCAACAAGGCGATGCTGATCGAAAAAATAGCCGAACTGGTGCGCGATAAAAAGATATCCGGCATTTCCGATTTGCGGGACGAATCCGACCGCGACGGCATCCGCGTGGTCATCGAACTCAAGCGGGATGAAAATTCGGCCATCATTCTCAACCAGCTCTATAAATTCACGCAAATGGAAGTTTCCCTGGGCGTCATCATGCTGGCGATTTCCGAAAACAGGCCGCAGGTTTTCAATCTCAAGGAAGTGCTCGAAAAATTCATCAGTTTCCGCAGGGATGTTGTTATCCGCCGCACGCAGTTTGATCTGGCGCGTGCCAAAGAAAGAGCGCATATTTTAGAAGGCTACATTATTGCCTTAAACAATATTGACGCAATTATTAAAGTCATTAAAGCGTCGAAGACTCCAGCGGAAGCGTCGGTACAGTTATGCGCGAAATTCAGTTTGTCGGAGATACAGGCCAAAGCCATTCTGGAAATGAGACTCCAGCGCCTGACCGGTCTGGAGAGAGCCAAGATCGACGAAGAATACGCCGAAGTTACCAAACTCATCGCCCATCTTCAGGCAATTTTAGCCGATCCGCAAAAAGTGCTTCAGGTTATCATGGATGAACTCAATGACATCAGGGAACGTTACGGCGATGAACGCCGCACGGAAATTGTCGCGAGTTCCGAAGATATCAACATTGAAGATATGATCGTGGAAGAAGATGTGGTCGTGACGATATCCCATAGCGGCTATATCAAGCGCAACGCGGTCAGCCTTTACAAGAGCCAGCACCGCGGCGGGCGCGGCAAGATGGGCATGGGCACGAAAGAAGAAGATTTTGTAGAAAAAATCTTCATCGCCTCCACGCACCACTATCTGCTGGTCTTCACCAGCGCGGGCAAGGTGCATTGGCTGAAGGTTTATCAGATACCTCAGGCCGGCCGTGCCGCTAAAGGCAAGGCGATGGTTAATCTGGTGAATCTGGCGCCGGGTGAAAGTGTTCGGGCGACATTACCGGTCAAGGAATTCGTTGAAGATAAATTTATTGTGATGGTCACGAAAAAAGGAATCATCAAAAAAACGGAACTGGCTGCTTACGCCAATCCGCGTTCCGGAGGCATCATCGCTATTTCCATTGATGAAAGCGATGAGCTGGTGGATGTACAGTTGACGATGGGCAATCAGGATATCTTCATAGCCTCACGACTGGGCATGGCCATTCGCTTCAAGGAAGACGATGTGCGGGATATGGGCCGAACGGCCCGCGGCGTGCGCGGCATTAACCTGGATGAAGGTGATGACGTGATCGGGATGGATATTCCCGCCCAGAACACGTTTATGCTCACCGTTTCCGAAAACGGATTCGGCAAATGCACTCCGATAGATGAATACCGTGTGCAAACCCGTGGCGGCAAAGGCACGATCAATCTCAAAACGGTGGACAAGGTTGGCAATGTCTCCGGCGTCCTGCAAGTGATCGGTGAAGACAACGTCATGTTGATCAGCAATGCCGGCAAAGTGATTCGGCTGAAGGTGCAGGAAATTCCGGTCAATCATCGCGTCACCCAGGGCGTGAAACTGATTGAACTGGATCCGGAAGAAAAACTGGTCGGCGTTGCACGAACTACCTCTGAAACCGAAAGCACCGGCAACGGCGATGATGAAAGTGATGGTGCTGCCGAAGACAACGGCACAGAGGAATAATATAGTAGCCAAGCTGTAATGAGACTTCAATTCCGACAGTAAAACGTAGTGTCATGTCAACGATACTCTGTCATTTCGAAGGAGCCTTCACAACTGAGAAATCTTAGATTTCTCCCTGCGGTCGAAATGACATTTCTGGATTGACACGACAGTAGTGGAAATGGTTAGTCGAATTATCCAATCCCGATGTGTCGGCGTTTGCAACATTAGCACTGATCCATATAAACAATGTTGGGCATGAAGAAAAGAGGATTGTATGAATTGGCAGGGTGAAATTAAACTTAAATCTCGTGAGTTCCGCTGTGGTTTTTGTGGGCATATTGTTGCCTCTGACAAGGGCTTTCATAACAGTACCGGCACAAAGCTGGTTTATCCGTGTCCGCATTGTGATAAGCCTTCTTTTTTCGATGCCAGTGGTAATCAGTTTCCCGGTGTTGCCCCTGGAAATGATGTTAAGCATCTTCCAACCGAACTTGAAGCAATTTATAATGAAGCACGGCATTGTGTCTCTGTTAATGCATTCACTGCCGCTGTCTTGGCTTGTCGCAAATTTCTAATGCATATTGCAGTGGAGCAAAAAGCGGAAGCTGGAAAGGCATTCATTTATTATGTCGAATATCTTGCAAACAGCGGCTACGTACCGCCTAAAGGGAAAGGATGGGTAGATCCTATCCGTAAGAAAGGTAACGAGGCCACACACGAGATAGTACTTATGAAAATAGAGGACGCGGTAGAATTGATATCTTTTTCCGAGATGCTTTTAAAGTTTATTTATGAGTTTCCGGCACAGGTTCCAAAATCTTAAGAAATGAAGGCCGCTAGAGCCGATCGCATCCCGCTGGGCTGCTCCGGCTTAGCTCATCGTTAGACCACTATACTCAGATCAATGATTCTAGATAATTCCCTCACAAGCAAGAGCAGGCAAATCGACAGAGCGGCGGCAGCGCAGCTTTTTGATATCCCACTCGGTATCGCTGACGGTCAATATCTGGTATTGCGGTGCTATACATCGTCTCGGCCCGAACGGTTTTTCAACCGAAGCGTGCAAGCAGCCTTCACAGAATGGCTTGAAGAGCGTCATCAACAAGAAACGCAAGCGCTTCGCGATTATTTAAGAGATCACTTGGCTGAAATTGAAAGGGCATTGCTGTTTTTGCACGAGATTAACGTCGAAGAGTGGCATGACCAGAAATTTGACAGCTTACAAGACTGGGAATTCCTGAGGTTTGTAGACAAGCGTATTCATAGAACCTATCTGCGTCTCGTAGAAGGTGTGCTAACACCCTTGGCACGGTTACCGGCGCATTTTTCCCGACGGGTGCGGGGTGTCGGAACGGAAGGACTGGACATTTATGCTATATGTAATCCAATAAATAACTTGACATAACAGCGATTAAGAGTATTGTGTATC
>WOYI011060194.1_pt1 | contig 15487 bp, 13 predicted proteins | sample 6423411 | NCBI WGS metagenome assembly WOYI01 (sample SAMN13441803, study PRJNA592873) | oil field metagenome | biome: oil field; feature: oil-well bore; material: oil-contaminated soil; isolation source: oil-contaminated soil from oil-well borehole | place: Germany: Wietze | collected 2016-10-18 ...
ACCTGGCTACAGGTGGGCTCGCTGCTCATCAAATTGCCACTGTCCATCTGGTTTACCTTTGGCGGCGCCGGCCTGCCGGCGCAAGGCGCCGTGGGCTGCGCCTGGGCCACCCTGGTGGTGAATGTCAGCATGCTGGCCCTGGCTTTGTGGCTGCTGCGCACCCAGGCCCTCTACATACCGCTGCGCATCTGGCAGCGCATGGAGCCACCCCATTGGCCCACCATTCTCAGCTTCGCCCGGCTGGGCGTGCCTGCGGGACTTGCCATCCTGGTGGAAGTGACTTCGTTCACGCTGATGGCCCTTTTCATTGCCCGCCAAGGCACCGTGGCCACCGCAGCCCACCAGATCGCGGCCAATGTGGCGGCCGTGCTGTACATGGTGCCTCTGTCACTGGCCATTGCCACCAGCGCACGGGTGAGCTACTGGCTGGGGGCCGGCAACGAGACGCAGGCCCGCAGCGTTGTTTATATGGGTTTCAGGCTCTCAGCGCTTACTGGTATTGCGCTGGCAGCTATTTTATTAATAGCAAATGAAACACTGTCCGCCCTGTATTCCAGCAGTGCCGCCGTGGTGGCCATCACCGGCGGGTTGCTGCTGTGGGTTGCGGCCTACCATGCCGCCGACGCCGTGCAGACCCTGTGTGTCTTTGCGCTGCGCTGTTACCGCATCACGATTGCGCCACTGGTGGTGTATTGCGTGCTGCTGTGGGGCGCGGGGCTGGGCGGGGGCTATGTGCTGGCCTACCATGGCCTGGGCCCGTGGGCACCGATGGCATCGCCGGTGCCGTTCTGGGTGGCCAGCGCAATGGCATTGGCGATTACCGCAGCGCTGTTTGTGCTAATGCTGTGGATTGCAATCCGTCCGGCAGCGCGGGGCGGCGCAGCCGGTTGGCGGGAAAGGTGACCGAAAAAACCGATCCCTTGCCGACCTCGCTGGCGATATCGAGCTTCGCCCCATGGCGCTGCACCGCATGCTTGACGATGGCCAGCCCCAGGCCTGTGCCGCCCGTTTCCCGCGACCGGCTGCGGTCCACGCGATAGAACCGCTCGGTGATGCGCGGAATATGCTCTGGCGCAATGCCTGGCCCGGTATCGCTCACGGAGAAAATGGCCTTGCCGTCCGGCGTGTGACGCCATTGCACGGTAATGGTGCCGCCTGCGGGCGTGTAGCGCACGGCATTGCTGATGAGGTTGGACAGCACACTTTGCAGCTCGGACGGCACGCCGGCAATTTCGCCCTCGGCACGCAAATCCTGCGCATCAGGAAACTGCAGCACATGGCGCCTGTGGTGGTTTTGTGTCAACACGGCGGACAAGGCCCGGCCTTCGTCTTCACACCGCTGCATCAGGGCCTGCACCGGCGTCCATTCGGACATGCCGGGCAAGGGGCTACCTTCCAGGCGCGAGAGCGTCAGCAGATCATGCACTACGTTTTGCATGCGCGCCGCCTGCTGGGCCATCATGGCCAGGTAGCGTGCACGCTCCCCGGCGTCCAGCGGCAGGGTTTGCAGGGTTTCAACAAAACCCGTCAGCACTGTCAGCGGCGTGCGGATTTCATGCGAAACATTGGCCACAAAATCGCGGCGCATGGCGTCGGCCTGCTCCAGCGCTGTGACATCCCGGGACAGCAGTAACTTGCGCCCATCGCCATAAGGATGCAGGTGCACCGAAATGCGCACGGGCCGCGACGGCGTGCTGTCCCGGCCGCACAACACCATGTCGTGGATGTAATTCTGGGAGGCATAGTAAGCACTGAAATCGGGGTCCCGCACCAGGTTGCCAATGAACTGCATGACATCCCGCTGGGCATCGAACCCGAACTGTGCGGCCGCGATCTGGTTACACCATTCAATGTGCCCCTCAGCATCCAGCAAGACAATGCCATTGGGCGTGGCCTGGAGTGCCGCCAGAATCTCCTGTAGGCGATCTTCGCTTTGCTTGACCTGCGCCTGGTGCTGGCGCAACAGACGCCGCGCGCGGTCGGCTGCTTCGCCCCACATGCCAAAAGTGGATGGCGTTGCAGACAAGTCGCCCGACCGCAGCCACCGCAATACACGGGCCCCGCGCCACAAATCCCCGCCAAACCACAACCATGCAGCCACCGCAGCACCCAGCACGGCACCCCAGGGGCCTTCCAGCCACCATCCGAATGCACCCCCGGCAAGCTGCCAGGCCAGAAAATATCCAAAACGCCAGAGCATGCAGGCTACGCAAGTTTCATGAGGGTTGCAGAGGCCCTGGAGCCCCTGACTGAAGTAATCAGGCCTGCATCAGCGCGGGCGGATGGCCCGTGAGCCGGTAGCCCGCGCCGCGCACGGTTTCCACCATCACGCCTGCGCAGCCCAAGGCCTCACGCAGCCGCTTCACATGGACGTCCACCGTCCGCTCTTCGATAAAGACATGGTCGCCCCACACCTTGTCGAGCAGCTGCGAGCGGCTGTGCACGCGCTCTGAGTGTTTCATGAAGAAATGCAGCAGCTTGAACTCGGTCGGACCCACCTTGAGTGGCTGCCCCTGGAACGTGACCCGGTAGGTGCCCGCATCCAGCACCAGATCGCCAATGGTCACGCAGTCACTCACCTGCTCGGGCGCACGGCGCCGCAGCACCGCGCGGATGCGTGCCAGCAGTTCTTGTGTGGAAAACGGCTTGGTGATGTAGTCATCCGCCCCGGCATCGAGCCCCGCCACCTTGTCGGGCTCATCGCCCCGCGCGGTGAGCATCAGGATAGGGATGGGTTTGGTACGGCTGTCTGCACGCCACTTGCGCGCCAGCACGAGGCCGCTTTGACCCGGCAGCATCCAGTCCAGCAGGATGACATCCGGGAGAACGGCATCCAGCTCGCGCTGGGCCGACTCGCCATCTTCTGACCAGATCGGCTGAAACCCGTTGTGGCGCAGGTTGACAGCAATCAACTCGGCAATCGCTGGCTCGTCCTCCACAATCAATACACGGGGAAGCTTTTTCATATCAACGCCAATTGGTCACTGCAGCACACTGGATTCAATTTCATCAAATGACGTGTGCCGCACATCCCTGCCCTGGACGAGATAGATGACGAGTTCTGCCACGTTCTTGGAATGGTCGCCAATACGCTCGATGGCCTTGGCCAGAAACAACAGGTCCAGACTGGCAGAGATGGTACGGGGGTCTTCCATCATGTAGGTGACGAGCTTGCGCACAAAGCCATCGAACTCTCGGTCAATGAGATCGTCCTCCTTGAGGATATCCACCGCCGCCTTGACGTCAAGGCGCGCAAAGGCATCGAGCGCCTTGCGCAGCATGCCCGATGCCAGTTCAGCGGCTACGCGCAGGTCGCTCGTTGGCAGCGAACGGGAGGCGCCGCTTTCAATGATCGATTTCACCATGCGGGCCATCTTATTGGCCTCGTCACCCATGCGCTCCAGATTGGCTGTGGCCTTGGAAATGGACAACAGCAGCCGCAGGTCGCGGGCCGTGGGCTGGCGCCGGCCAATGATGGAAGCGAGTTCGTGGTCGATCTCGACTTCCATGGCATTGACACGCTGCTCCATTACGCTCACCTGTTCAACCGCTTCCAGGCTGAACTGCGACAGGGCGTAAATTGCCTGGCGAATTTGCGATTCCACCAGGCCGCCCATCTCCATGACGCGGGAAGAGACGCTATTGAGTTCGCTGTCGAACTGCGATGAAAGGTGTTTGTCAGGCATCAAAGTCTCCTCAACCGAAACGGCCGGTAATGTAATCTTCGGTTTCTTTGCGCTGGGGCTTGAAGAACATCTGTTCTGTTTCCCCGAATTCCATCAAGTCCCCCAGATACATGTAAGCGGTGTAGTCGCTGCAACGCGCTGCCTGCTGCATGTTGTGCGTGACGATGACCACAGTGTAGTCTTCCTTCAGTTCCGCAATCAGCTCTTCGATCTTGGCGGTAGAGATCGGGTCGAGAGCCGAGCACGGCTCGTCAAGCAGCAACACCTCCGGCTTGATGGCAATGCCGCGGGCAATGCACAGGCGCTGCTGCTGCCCACCCGAGAGGCTGGTGCCATCCTGACCCAGCTTGTCCTTGACCTCATTCCACAGCGCCGCCTTGCGCAAGGCCCATTCCACACGGTCATCCATGTCCGAGGCGCTGAGGCTTTCGAACAGCTTCACGCCAAAGGCAATGTTGTCGTAAATGGACATGGGAAAGGGCGTGGGCTTCTGGAACACCATGCCGACCTTGGCCCGAACTAGCGCCACATCCTGCTTGGTGGTCAGCAGGTTCTCGCCATCCATCACGATCTGCCCCTCGGCACGCTGCTCTGGGTACAGCTCGAACATGCGGTTGAAAGTGCGCAGCAAAGTGGATTTGCCGCAACCCGAGGGGCCGATGAAAGCCGTCACCCTGTGCTCGGGAATATCCAGGTTGATGTTCTTGAGGGCTTGGAACTTGCCATAGTAAAAGTTCAGGTCACGGACCGTGAGCTTGGACGCCGCTGCTGGCAAATTCTTGAGTATGGAGGGCATGAAAGTCTTCCTTGCTTATTTCTGCCGGGTCAGCACCCGTGCGAGGATATTGAGTCCGAGAACGGCCACAGTGATCAGGAAAACTCCCGCCCAGGCCAGTTGCTGCCAGTTTTCGTAGGGGCTCATGGCAAACTTGAAAATCGTCACCGGCAGGCTGGCAATGGGCTTGGACAAGTCCGAGTTCCAGAACTGGTTGTTCAAAGCCGTGAACAACAAGGGCGCCGTTTCACCCGCAATGCGCGCCACCGCCAGCAAAATCCCTGTAATGACACCGGCCCGCGCTGCGCGCAGCGTGACCATGGTAATCACCCGCCACTTGGGCGCGCCCAGGGCATAGGCCGCCTCGCGAAGGCTGGCAGGCACCAGAATCAGCATGTTTTCGGTAGTCCGGATGACCACCGGGATCACGATCAAGGCAAGGGCCAGAATGCCGGCGTAGGCCGAAAAACTCCTGAAACGTGCCACCACGACGGCGTAAATAAAAAGGCCAATCACGATGCTGGGCGCCGACAGCAAAATGTCGTTGACAAAGCGTGTGGCGGATGCCAGCCAGCTGCGCATGTCGTACTCAGCCAGGTAAATCCCGGCCATGATGCCAATGGGGGTTCCCACAAAAGTGGCCAGCAACACCATCACCAGGGAGCCAAAGATGGCGTTGGAGATGCCCCCCGCCTCGTTCGGCGGTGGCGTCATATCGGTGAACAGCGTCAGGCTCATCCCCCCTATCCCCAGGCGCACGGTCTCCCACAAGATCCACGCCAGCCAGAACAAGCCAAACACCATGGCTGCCAATGACAGGGTCAGGGCAATCTGGTTGACACGCTTGCGACTGTTGTAGCGGGACTGACGCGCCAGCGTGACGTCATCCTTCGAGATAAGACGCTGCGAAGTGGTCATGTACGGGTTCCTTCATTCTTTTGAAGGCGTGACAGCAAGACCTTGGACAAGGTCAGCACCACAAAGGTGATAAAGAAAAGCACCAGCCCCAGATAGATCAGGGACGCCTGATGGAGGCCCTCACCAGCTTCTGCAAATTCATTCGCCAGGGCCGACGTGATGCTGTTGGCAGCTTCAAAAAGCGACAGCGATTCGAGCTGGTTCATGTTGCCGATGACGAAAGTGACCGCCATGGTTTCGCCCAGTGCGCGACCAAGCCCCAGCATGATGCCGCCGAGCACACCCGTCTTGGTGTAGGGCAGCACAACTCTCCACATCACTTCCCAGGTGGTGGAACCCAGAGCGTAAGCCGACTCTTTGAGCAGCGCCGGAGTGACGTCAAAAACATCCCGCATGACCGACGCAATGAATGGAATGATCATGATGGCCAAAATAATGCCTGCAGACAAAATGCCAATGCCTACCGGTGGCCCCGAAACAAACGCACCCAGATAGGGAACACCAGCGAACAAGGACTGCAAGGGCTGCTGCACAAAACGCGCGAGAATGGGAGCAAAAACCATCAACCCCCACATGCCATACACAATCGATGGCACCGCTGCCAGCAATTCAATGGCAGTTCCCAGAGGCCGCTTCAGCCAGGCAGGAGACAGCTCGGTGAGAAACAAGGCAATGCCGAAACTCACGGGCACGGCAATCAACAATGCAATGAACGACGTGGCCAGCGTGCCATAGATCATGACCAGGCCACCGTATTCATCTTGAACGGGATCCCAGACGCTGCGGGTGAGAAAACTCAGGCCGTATTTGGAAATGGAGGGCCAGGCCCCCACCACCAGCGACGCCAGAATACCGAACAACAACAACAACGTAAGGATGGCAGCGCCACGCGCCAGCCATCCAAAAATTCGGTCTGCCAGCATGCCTGAAATGAACGATTTATTGGGTGGAGGTGTGGTCCGCTTGATGCCAGAGGCCGCATTGGAAGGCGGGCTCTGGCGAACCGGCATCGTAGTGGACACGTTGGTAGCCTTGAAAAGTGAAATCAAAAGGCCGGCATGGTCTGCCGGCCCAGGAGATTACTTGGACCACACTGCCTTGCCGGAGGTATCCTTGATGTCACCCCAGGACTTCAGGATGTTGCTCTTGACAACATCAGGCATGGGCACATAGTCCAGGTCCAAAGCCGTCTTGTCACCGTACTTGAAGGCCCAGTCGAAGAACTTCAGCGCCGTGGCGGCATCCGCAGGCTTTTCCTGCACCTTGTGCATCAGGATGAACGTGGGGTTGGTGATAGGCCACGTGGCATCACCCGGCTGGTTCGTCAGAATCAGATAGAAGCTCTTGGGCCAGACAGCACCGGCAGCCGCAGCCTTGAAACCAGCGTCGTCCGGAGTAGCAAACTTGCCGGCTGCGTTTTGCACCTGCGTGTAAGTCATCTTGTTTTGCTTGACGTAGGCATACTCAAGGTAACCGATGGAGTTGGGCAGGCGACCCACAAAAGCGGCCACGCCTTCATTGCCCTTGCCACCCGCACCCACAGGCCAGTTCACAGCCGTGCCTTCACCAACCTTGGCTTTCCATTCAGCATTGACCTTGCTGAGGTAATTGGTAAAGACAAAGGTGGTGCCCGAACCGTCAGCGCGGCGTACTGGCGCAATGGCGGCGTCCGGCAGCGGCACGGAAGGATTCAGCGCCTTGATGGCGGGATCGGTCCAATTGGTGATCTTGCCCAGATAGATGTCACCCAGCACCTGGCCCGTCAGCTTGATCTGACCAGGGGAGATACCCTTGATGTTGACCACCGGCACCACGCCACCAATCACGGTAGGGAACTGCACCAGGCCCTTCTTTTCGAGATCTTCGTCCTTCAGTGGCATGTCAGAGGCGCCAAACGCCACGGTTTTGGCCTCGATCTGGCGCAGACCGGCACCCGAACCCACCGACTGGTAGTTGATCTTGACGCCAGTGGCTTTGTAGTACTCAGAAGCCCACTTGGAATAGAGCGGCGCCGGGAACGAGGCGCCCGCGCCCGTAACTTCCTGCTGCGCCATGGCGCCCGAAAACGCTCCAGCAGAAGCCACACCAGCCACCAGAACTCGAATCATGGACATTTTCATAAAGACACCTTTAGGGTTGAAGGAGTTGGGATGTCGCGACTGTAGGTTTCGAATATGACAGTGCCGTGACTTTTATCCATACATGTCACACGCCCATTCTCCGAGAATTTACCTGGCACGGACTGAATCAAATTGTCACATCTATGTCATGACTGGTGCATAGTCTGCGCCTACCGACATGCGTCGGCCATCTACTTTCAGGAGAATTTCATGTTTCGCCGTTATGCACTTCAATCTGCACTCGCCCTGGTGGCAGTGACTACCCTGGGCGCCTGCGCCACCAACGCCTCCGCACCCCAGACCTTGGCTGATACGGTCGCCAAGACGGCGTCGTTGAAGACTTTCAACACCCTGGTTGCAGAAGCCGGCATGACGGAAACGCTCCGGGCTGCAGGCCCCTACACCGTGTTTGCCCCCTCTGACGCTGCATTCAAGGCGGTGCCTGCGAAGACCTTGGATGCACTCAAGGCAGACAAGGCAATGCTCAAGTCCGTGATCAGCTATCACATCGTGCCATCGCGCATGGCATCCAAAGACGTGAAGCCAGGCAATGTCAAGACCCTGCAGGGCGCCAACATTGCGCTGGCACGCGCCGGCACCTTTGTGACCGTGGAGGAAGCCATGGTAGAGCAAGCAGACATCGCCGCCAGCAATGGCGTTATCCATGTGGTGGACACCGTGCTGATGCCGCCCAAGAAAAAATAACCCTTCTCAGCGCATTAAACCGAGATTGTCCATTCGGCGGCCCTTCGGGCCTACGCGGGTGCTGGCGGACGATTTGCGGTCATTTTGGCCCCTGCTTGGGCGGCAATAGCAGGGCTATTGCCTTCTCACCAGTGCCCAAACTGCCTTGCAATTCGCCACGCCACCCCTCATGTCCCAATGAACAATCTCGGTTAAATAGCCATGCATCTTCCCAATTGCCCAGCGGTTTCGCTGAATCGCCGCCACTGGATTCGCTGGACCGCTGCCGCAAGTGCCGCGATTGCAAGCGAAGTCATGGCCCAGCCGCTGCCAGTCAGCACCACTCGCAATGCCGGCGGAGAACGCCCGCTGGTAGTGGCACAAGTAGTTGACTTGACTTTTGGACAGCAAGATATCAGCCGCGACTTTCTGATCGGCTCCAGAACTGCCTGGCAGGACTTGAACAAGCGCGGCGGCGTGCGTGGCCGTACGGTGCAGCATGTCACCATCGAAACCGATGGCACGCCCGCAAGCCTGAAGGTTGCATGGGAAACTGCCCATGGGCAAGCCGGTTGCGTGGCAGTGGCCGGCTGCGTGGGCAATACTGCTGCCGCCGGGCTTGTGGCCCTGCAGTCTTCGGCGGGTTCTGCATCTCCCCTTGCACTGGTGGCCCCCTGGTTGCACAACGCCGTAACCGACAGCGAGGCCAAGACGGTGTTCGAGGTATTCCCGGACCACCAAACCCAGATAGAGCACGCCATCAAGACACATGCATCCTTGGGCGTGAAGCAGATCGGCGTGGTCTTTGCCACCGCGCAGGTGCAGCAGGAGTCGGAAGCCTATGTCCTGCAGGTTGCAAAAAAAATGGATTTGCAAGCACAGATACTGCCGTTGCCGGGCACAACAGGCCCAGCCGCCAGTCAGCTGACAACCCCGGCACAAACCATTATTTTGTTTGTGGGAGGAACACCGGAACTGCACGCATTCACCAGCAAGCTGGTCGCCCCACCGGGCCGTCAGCGTTTTGTCGTAGCCTTGGCCGATGTGAATCTGCAGGTGCTCGGCCAAATGGGGGGCACGCCCAAGGGCACATCCATTATTGCCACCCAGGCGGTGCCGCTGGTCACGTCCAGCCTGCCCGTGGTGCGCGCTTACCGTGATGCGCTGAGCCGCCTTTTTGACGAAGCCCCCTCGCCGCAAGGTCTGGCCGGGTTCATTGCTGCGCGCTACACCGCCGAGATACTTGGCGGCATTTCAGGCCCGATCACGCGCTCCAGTGTGCTCGCGGCATTGCAACGGCGTGCCACCGTGAATGTCGGCGGCTATGTGGTTGCCTACCAAGGAAATAAGCGATCCAACGCTTACGTGACGCAAAGCATGCTCACCCAGGACGGTCGCATCATCGGCTGACTCCCGCCTCTGGACACGGTGCTGGGGATGCTATGCTTGCCCGCTTGAGATCGAGCGCATCACGCGCAGAAACATGCACAACGGAACATTGCTTGCAGCTGTAGACCTGGGATCTAACAGCTTTCGTCTTGAAATTGGCCGCTTCGAGCATGGCCATATCCAGCGGATGGAATACCTCAAGGAAACCGTCCGCCTGGGCAATGGCCTTGACGATGAGTTCAATCTCACGCCGCAAGCCATGCAGCGTGGCTGGGATTGCCTGGCACGCTTTGGTGAGCGCCTGGCGGGTTTCGAACGTGCCCAGGTGCGTGCCGTGGCAACCCAGACCCTTCGCGAAGCCCGCAACCGGGAAGAATTTTTGACTCGTGGTGGAGAAATTCTGGGCTACCCCATCGATGTGGTTTCTGGCCCAGAAGAAGCGCGGCTGATCTACCAGGGGGTTGCGCGCCTGCTTCCCCAATCGGACGAACGCCGGCTGGTAGTGGACATTGGCGGCCGGTCCACGGAATTCATCCTCGGCCAGCAATTCAAACCCCATACCGTGGCGTCGTTCAGGGTTGGCAGCGTAGCGTGGTCTACACGCTATTTTGCCGACGGCCAATTCACAAGGCAGGCATTCCTGGCCGCAGAAATCGCCGCCAAAGCGGTGCTGGACGAGGCCCTTGGCACATTCCAACCCAACACCTGGGATATTGCCTATGGTTCCTCAGGTACCGCTGGCGCAGTGGGCGACATTCTCGTCGCTGCAGGCGGCCCCGAGGGTCTCATCACTGCGCAGGGACTGGACTGGCTTCAGGACCGCCTGTTGCGCTCACACCATGCAGACCGCGTTCGTCTGGAAGGACTCAAGGAAGACCGGCGGGCCGTGATTGGCGGGGGCATCAGCGTGTTGCGGGCGGTTTTCGATCTCCTCGAAATTCGGCAAATGCACGTGGCGCAAGGCGCGTTGCGCCAAGGCGCGCTCTACGACCTGTTGGACCGCGAGCAGCCCGAGACCGACCTGAGAAACACCACGGTGAATGGCCTCATGCAGCGTTTCGCCGTAGACACAGCCCAGGCCGAGCGGGTTGCCCGCGTTGCATCCACCCTCTTCACCCAGGCGGCGCCCCTGAACAGCGAGCGCGCCGCACGCAAGCTCGAATGGGCGGCACACCTGCATGAAATTGGCGGCATCATTTCGCACAGCGAATACCACCGCCATGGTGCCTACATCCTGGATCACACCGATGCCGCAGGGTTTGCCGTGTCCGAACTGCATAGGCTCGGCGCCTTGGTGCTGGGACAACGAGGCAAAGTCCGCAAGCTGGAAATTGAACTGATCAATGACTCGGTCTTTTCCCTGCAGTTGCTGAGTCTGCGCGTGGCAGTTGCGCTCTGCCATGCCCGGCGCGACCCGGACATAGAGGGCCTGTCTTTGCACGCCGTGGGCACGCGCCACACCATCAGCACCCGGGCTGGATGGGCTGCTGCCTACCCGCAATCGGCCTACCTGCTGCGCGAAGAGGTATTGGCCTGGCAAAAAACGCCATGGGAACTGGAACTCAATCTGGGGTGACTTGACGCAATAAACGGTATAAACTGTTTATACCGTTTATTTATTGATTTATCACCATGACCACGTCCACCCCAGATTCAAGCAATACCCCGACTTCGACCCCTGTGCCAGCTCCCGTTCAACCGGCAGCCAAGACCATGGCCGCCGGCACAATTGCCGCGGCAGTTGCTTCCAAGGTTAAAAAGCCGGCGGCAACCGAACCCAAGACGGTTGCCGAAGCACCTGCCAAGCCTGTCAAACATGCCACAGCCACTACCACGGCAAAGGCAAAACCCGCTGCTACTGCACCGGCGTTGCCAGCCAAGGAGGCTCGTGCCAAAAAGCCCAAACTGGTTCGCGACAGTTTCACCATTCCTAAAGATGAGTATGCAATCATCGAAACGCTCAAGAAGCGCGCTGACTCACTCGCCCAGCCAGCCAAGAAAAGCGAGTTGCTTCGCGCCGGCTTGAAGGTGCTGGCAGAACTCTCGGATGCAGCTCTGCGCACCGCCCTGCAGGCCGTTCCGTCGATCAAGACGGGGCGTCCCACCAAGGCAGAAGCCCCTGCAACAAAGACTGCTGCCAAGACCGCCCGCATGTAAGCTGGGGTGCCAGACAGGGCCGAGATGGCCCGGTGATTGTGGCGGGTCAGAGGAATTCGGGAGATTGCACCGTCATGAGCACGGTCTGGGAATGGTCCAGCCGCTGGCGCTGGCGAAGCCACCAGACGGCGCCCTTGCGTACGACGCATTCGGGCGACTGCAACCCCATCAGCTGCGCTATCGTCTGGCCAAGCACAGGCTGGTGGCCAACGATCAGCACGGCCCCACGGGCACGCGGCCATTGGGCCAGTTCCAGCAAGTCCTCCACAGTGCCGCCCGGCAGCAGTTCGGCACGCATCTTGAACTTGCGGCCCAATGCTTGGGCTGTCTGCTCCGTTCGCCGAGCCGGACTGGCAAGCACCCGCAGCCCTTCTGGCAGTTGCCTGTCCAGCCATGCGGCCATGCGTGCCGCCTGTTTTTCACCCCGCTGGGTGAGAGGACGGGCCATATCGTCCATGCCATCAGCCGCCTCCTCGGCTTCCGCATGACGCCAGAGAATGAGATCCATCATGTCGTTTCCTGATCGGGTTGTGCTGCGGACGCCATGGCACTGTAGCGCACCATCAGCGCATTCTGGGCGCCCTTGCCGGTGACGGGGTTAGGCGCGCGCTCATAGGTTCCATCCGCGTTGAGCGTCCACGCGTCCTTATCGTCGTAAAGATAAGCCACCAGGCACTCATCGACGATCTGCTGACGCAAAACGGGGTCTGTGACAGGCCAGGCGAGTTCCACCCGACGCAACATGTTGCGGTTCATCCAGTCGGCGCTGGACAGGTACAAGTCCTCCTGGCCGCCTGACCGGAAATAGAACACCCGTGAGTGCTCCAGGAATCTGCCGATCACCGAACGCACCCGGATGTTGTCTGTGACACCGGGCAACTGGGCCGGCAACATGCAGGCGCCCCGCACAATGAGATCAATCCGAGCCCCCTGCTGCCCTGCAAGTATCAGCGCACGGATCAATGCTTCGTCCGTGAGGGCATTCATCTTGGCAACAATGCGCGCATCTTCTCCGCGGCTGGCGGCCAGCCCCACCTGTTCAATTTTTTCCACCATGCGGCGTTGCAGGTGAAACGGCGCCAGCAGCAACCTGCGCAATCTGGGGGGGCGGTTCTGGCTGGCCAGATGGTTGAACACCCCATCCATGTCCGCGGTGGTTTCTTCATCCGCAGTGAGATAGCTCAGATCGGTGTACAGGCGCGCCGTGCGCATGTTGTAGTTGCCCGTGGACAAATGTCCATAGCGACGAAGCTGACGCCCCTCGCGACGGGTAACCAGCAGCATCTTGGCATGTGTCTTGAGCCCCACCACACCGTAAACCACCTGAGCGCCAATGGATTCAAGCGCCTCGGCCCAGTTGATGTTGGCTTCTTCATCAAAGCGCGCCTTGAGCTCCACCACGGCCATGACCTCTTTACCGCGGCGCACCGCCTCGGTCAACAGATCCATGAGCTCAGAGTCTGAACCGGTGCGGTAAATGGTCTGCTTGATCACCAGAACCTGAGGGTCATTGACCGCTTCACGCAGAAAGGCCAACAAACCGTCAAAACTCTCGAACGGCTGGTGCATCACAATGTCGCGGTGGCGCAACTGCTCCAGGATGGAAACACCGGGCTGCATCTGCAGAGGCCAGACGGAACGCCATGGTGGAAACAGCAGCGCGGGGTCGTTGACCAGATCCACCAACTGATTCAGGCGTACCAGATTCACAGGCCCATTGACACGATAGAGGGCTGCGCCTGGCAATTCAAACTGCTCCAGCAGAAAATCCGACAGAAACGTGGAACAACCGGAAGACACCTCCAGCCGCACAGCCTGGCCATAGTGGCGGTGCTGCAAGCCCTGGCGCAGGGCCGTTCTCAAGTTGCGGACATCTTCTTCGTCGAGTGCAAGATCAGAGTGGCGGGTCACGCGGAACTGGGAAAACTCGGTGACCTCCCGCCCGGGAAAAAGGTCGTGCAGGTGCGCCCGTACGATGCTGGAGAGACTGACGAACAAAGCTTCCTTGGGTGCAACCTTGGGCGGCATGCGAATAAGCCGCGGCAAGGCGCGAGGAATCTTGACAATGGCAATTTCGTTTTCGCGCCCAAACGCATCGCGCCCCTTGAGTCGAACGATGAAATTCAATGATTTGTTGGCGACCTGTGGGAATGGATGGGCAGGGTCCAGCCCCACGGGAATGAGCAGCGGCCGCACCTCGCGCATGAAATAGTCATGGACCCAGCGCTTTTGCACCACCAACCGCTCACCATGCGCAACAATGCGAATACCGTGTGCCGCAAAAGCCGGCACCAGCGAGTCGTTGTAAAGCGCGTATTGCCGTGCCACAAGATCGTGCGCATGGGCGGACAGGGCTTTGAAGGATGCCTCGGTGTAAAGACCTTTGGTCTCACCGTTTTTGGCAGCGGTAATGTGCGGTGCAGCCCTCACCTCAAAGAATTCGTCCAGATTGGAAGAGACGATGCAGAGATAGCGCAAACGCTCAAGCAGCGGCACATCGGTCCGCACAGCCCAATCGAAGACACGTTCATTGAACGCCAGAATGCTGCGATCCCTGTCCAGGAGTTCTACGTCAGAAGGTTCAACTGTCTGCGCTGCGGGCTGACGGTCTGGCGTTGCTGCTGCGCAGGCACTGGCCATTGCGATAGGCAGGTTGGGGTGCTGTGGGGCTACAGTTTCATGGGACTGTGGAGACATGGGCGCGCAATTACAGCCTGAACAAGACCGCCTCAGTTAAAAACAATATAACAAAATCCCAGCAAATTATATGGCTGGCATAAGGCGTTCCGGATCGCCCGACCGGACAGGCACGAGATACTGAACAAAGAGTTTTGTCGCCTTGGTCCAAGTGAAGTCCAGCGCCCGACGACGGGCTTCGTGACGCGGCACAGCCAATGCAGCCTGGCATGCCAAGAGCAAGTCAACGTGCAAAACACCACCCCGCGCTCCTTGTGATTCCAAAGCCCCGAGAACCTCCAGAGGGCCATCCACAGGATACGCCGCAACCGGGGTGCCGCAGGACATGGCCTCCAGCATGACCAGCCCAAAGGTCTCTGATCGACTGGGAAACACAAACACATCTGCAGCGGCATACAGTTCCGCAAGGGATCGCCGATCCAGCAACCCCATCCACCGCACCTCCGGATAACGCTCCTTCAACCGTTGCTCCAGCGGGCCCACACCACACACAACCTTGGCGCCGGGCATCTTCATCTGCAGAAAGGACTCAATGTTCTTTTCGTACGATATTCGTCCCACATACAGGCTCACTGGATGCGCCATTGCACCAAGCAAACGGCTGGGCAAAGCCTGCCCCTGAAACGGGAACGCCTGCGTATCCACACCATGGGTCCACTGGCGCAAATTGCGAAAACCACGGCGCTTCAGCATCTGAAGGACACCTTGCGTGGGCACCATGATTCCTGAGGATGGGCGATGAAAATGCCGGAACAACGCATAGCCCCATGCCAGCGGGATGCGCAAGGCGGCGTTCAGTATTTCAGGAAATTTCGTGTGAAATGCCGTGGTGAAAGCCAGCTTGTGGCGCAGACAGTAGCTACGGGCGGCCCAGCCAAGGGGTCCCTCCGTGGCGAGATGGATGGCGTCCGGCTCGATGGCGTCCATCGCACGGCCCAAGGGCCCTGCCGGGCGCACGGCAAGATCGATGCCTGCATAACCTGGACAAGGGCGGGTTCGAAATTGACCTGGGTGGATCAAATGGACTTCATGTCCCAGCCCCTGCAGCTGCTGCACCAACT
>WOYI010549556.1_pt1 | contig 15485 bp, 14 predicted proteins | sample 6423411 | NCBI WGS metagenome assembly WOYI01 (sample SAMN13441803, study PRJNA592873) | oil field metagenome | biome: oil field; feature: oil-well bore; material: oil-contaminated soil; isolation source: oil-contaminated soil from oil-well borehole | place: Germany: Wietze | collected 2016-10-18 ...
TTAGATTTCTCCCTGCGGTCGAAATGACATTTCTGGATTGACACGACACTACCTTACTGCTTTTTGATTGTGAAAAAATGATGCTTTTTTTTGCGCACCAAGAACTTGCTTTTTGTTATCGGCAGTATAAGAAACGTTCAATTGTGATGATCTCGTAAAAAGTCGCTTTTGCCCTTTTTTGTCATTCCCGCGAAGGCGGGAATCCAGTTATTTCAATAGGTTCTGGATACCGGCCTTCACCGGTATGACGGTTTTTCGACTTTTTACGACTTCATCAATTGTGTGTCAAGAATATTTTGCCACAAGATGTGGGTGCAGCGCCAATGACCCTGCTGGTGGCACATTTCCGCAGCCGTTCTATTGAGCAATCTACTCACCTTTCGGTCTGTTCAGACGCCAAGAAGGCCAATTGGGTAATCTTCTGAATCAGCCGAGCCCCATTTTTCCTGAGCGCTTTTTCATTTCCCACCGGTTCGAGAATGCAAGGGATGGCATCGTCTTTTCCAGTTTCTTTTCGTTTCCCCCGTGAGACATTACTGTAATATCCGTAGTACCTGACCATCTGCTCACCCCGGTTGGGGATATGCGAACACATCGCCGCCAGCCATTCCAGGGCGGGGAAGTTCTTACTTGTCCGGCCATCCCCGGATCGGTGTCCGGGGCAGGCTTTGGCTGTATAGACAACAGTACCTTCCTGTTCCATGTACTTCATGCGCTCCTGAGAGAATGACGCACGGATGATGTAACGTGCAAGGTTTTCCATTGCCGTTTTATCACTGGGCAATATGCGATTGCCGCAGAAGACGTTGAAGCCGGAGTGCCGCCATGTCGAGAGCATGGCAATCACCTCTTTCGTTATCTTTCCCCTGTTCAGTAGCATCCTGAATACCTTGTGACGGAAAATGGCTTCCAGCTTTTTAAGCTCCAGCGGCGGAGCGACGTGGAATATGCCTTTGGTTCCATAGAAGCACCCGTCCGTCAGAATAATGTGGCAGTGAGGATTGAACCCGAGAGCGTCGCCAAATAGTCCTCGACGCAGTGGTAATAATCCGAATCTTGCGGACGGCGGGGATGGTATGAGGCTGCGGACAATGACATGTCTTCCTCGCTGGACATGAAAATGAACTGCGAAAGAATGATTTATAGTAGGACGAACGTCCTATTGACAAGAGGGAAATTCATGTTGTGTCAAATCGTACTATGTTTTAGATAAAGGCATTGCGCTCATTGTGGTGATATGTTAAGCAAATCTCCACCATTCACCATCCGGAGAAATTTTAATAATGAAGTACGAACCGCTGGTTATCGAAGAGAAATGGCAAAAGAAATGGGAGTACCGCTGATTGTCGCATTTTAGAACGCATTGAAAAGGAGTTGCCGGAACATGAATCCGTCCGTGATTTGCTCAATGATGTAAAAACACTTTTTAAACGATTTTTAAAATATGATAAAATTCTCATCGCATATCATTTCTTGAGGTACTTTCCATGATCAGATCACTGGATGATTTTTCAAGGATTGCACGGGAAAAAGGTCCCAAGAAACTGGCTGTTCTTGCCCCCGAAGATGAGGACTTCATGCTTGCCGTGAAAACGAGCTGGCAGAAAGGATATATCGAACCTGTTCTCATCGGCAATACGGAAAAGATGCAACGGGTGGCAGAAAAGGTCGAATTCGACATCGGCGGATTTGAAAAGATAATCGGCGATGAGAGGCAGGCCATTGCCGATCTCGGTCTCAACATGCTCTTTTCCGGAAAGATCGCCATCGTCAGCAAGGGACAGATACCCACCTCGTACATCTACCGCTCCATCATCAGGGAAGAAAATAAAGCCGGTTCGGGAATGACTGTAAGCGTCGTTACCTTCTGGGAAGTTCCCGGTCTCGACCACCTCATCGCCTTTACAGATACGGGCGTCAGCATCAAACCGGATATGAAGACGAAGGCGGAGATCATCAAGAATGCCCTCTTTGTCTATCGCCTGATGGGTTATCCGAAACCGCGGATCGCCGTCCTTTCCGGCCAGCGGGAGATCGGAGGTACGCTTTCCTCCTACCGGGATTTTGAATTGCTCAGACAAGCTGCTGCTACAGGGGACTTCGGGGAGTGTGAGATTGTTGATGGCACTTCTTTTACGGAATTGTTCCTTGGCGGGAGAAGCCGAGTTCCTGATTACAGAGGCGTGAATAGGGAAGATATTCCGCATATCCTTCTCGTTCCCTGCCTCGATACAGGAAACATCATCTGCAAGCTTGACTTCTTCCTCGATGTAACCCGCTGTTCCCTCGTTGCAACATCCCGTGGGCCCGTGTGCATACCGTCCCGATCAGACACCAGTGACAACATCGTGGAGCAGCTTGCCATGTGCGTTGTAGTGGTGGACAGGATGACAGGGGAGGTGAGCTGATATGCTGAAATCGTTTCATGGTATCATAGAAGCGGCAAAGAGCGGCAGCATAAAGAGACTGGTGATTCCTGCTGCTACGATGATGGATATGCAACCCCTCGGAAAAGCCGCAGGCGCAGGACTCATAATCCCCTGCCTGGTCGGCGACGGCAAAGCTATTGAAGACATGATTGAAGAAACACCGCTGAAATCACTGCCGCATGAAATCATAGACGAGAAAGATCCGAACAAGGCATTGAATACTGCGATAAAGTATATCCGGGAGGGACGAGCCGATATACTGATGCAGGGCAGTGTTAATCACCAGACGTTGATGGATGCCGTCATGGACGCAAAAAACGGCCTCCGGAAGGGGAAGCTCATGAGCTATATTTCAGTCTTTCAACTGCCGAAGCCGGAAAAGCTCATCCTGGTCACCGATACCTTCATAAACAACAGTCCGCCCCTTGCCGAAAAGCAGCTCATCCTTGAACATGCCCTTCGCCTCACAGGCATCCTGGAAATCGACGCGCCCAAGGTTGCCGCTCTTGCCGCAATCGAACAGATTAACCTCAATATACCGTCAACTCTGGATGCGGCGATACTCTCCAAGATGTCGGAAAGGAAACAATTCGGCAAAGCCATTGTAGAAGGACCTCTCGACATTGACTGCGCCCTGAGCAAGGCTGCGGCGGCGCGAAAAGGGCTCCGAAGCGCTGTGACGGGAAACGTGGACATATACCTTGTCCCGGAAGTCGATACGGGCCATCTTCTCGCTGAAGCTCTCGTGTTTTTCGGAAAAATGGAGACCGCCGGGGCAATCATGGGAACGACGAACCCGGTTATTATGAATTTGCCATTCGTGTCTGAAGAAAACAGATTTGTGGAAATTGCCATTGCATCCTTGATGTGTGGAAAAGGAGGGGACGGTGCATAAAGAATATCGTCTGCTCGTAATCAACGTCGGTTCCACGTCGACAAAAGTGGCCTGGTACAGAGGAAACGACTGTATGGACGCCGAAACAATCCGGTACAGCAACGAAGATCTGACCCGCTATGCGTCTTCTGTTGAAGAACAGTTGTCTCTTCGTGAAAAGGGCATCCTTGAATTTCTGAAGAAAAACGGAATCGGCCTGGACGACATGGACATGATTGTGAGCCGCGGAGGCCTTGGCAGACCGGCGCCTGCGGGGGCGTATGAAATCGATGAACCCATGTGCAGTGATCTTCTGGGGGGAAAATTCGGGAAACATCCGTCAGCCCTGGGGCCGGCGATAGCTTTCGATTTCTCCAAAAAATACAAAATGCCCGCCATCGTGGTCGATCCTCCGAGTACAGATGAATTCCAGCCTCTCGCACGTTTTTCCGGACTCCCTGATATTGAGAGGAAGAGCGCCTTCCACGCGCTGAATCAGAAGGCGGCGGCCCGTCGTTGTGCGGCAGAACTGGGGAAACGATACGAAGAGATGAATCTCGTTGTGGCCCATCTGGGAGGAGGAATCACTGTCGGGGCTCATCGGAAAGGGATGGTTGTCGATTGCACCCATGGACTTGCCGAAGGCCCGTTTACACCGGAGAGGGCTGGCAACCTTCCCACGGCAGACCTGATTGACATGACCTTTTCCGGCAAGTATGACAAACGGCAAATACTGCGCCGCCTTGTCGGCGAGGGTGGCCTTTTCGCGTATCTCGGTACAAATAATGTCGAGAAGATACAAGAGATGGTACGGTCGGGAGACGAGAAGGCGAAACTGGTATATGACGCCATGGTATATCAGATTGCCAAAGCGATCGGCGGCATGAGCGTTGTCCTGAAAGGAGAGATTGACGGAATAATCCTGACCGGAGGCTTGGCAAATTCCCGTATGCTCACGGATTTAATCAAGGACTGGATCAAATTTATCGCACCTGTGTTCGTCTATCCTGGTGAGGATGAGATATCGGCTCTTGGAGAAGGCGGCCTGCGGGTCCTCCGGGGGGAAGAAGAATTAAAAAAATACTCGGAATGATAATTCCGGAACCACCCAGCCGTCACAGAGGCAAGAAAAGGGGACAGATTCAGTAGTGTTCGGCACATAATATGCTTTGGCTGATAGATCATATCGGGGGGCGCTGAAAAAGGCAGTCATAATTGGGATTATGGATGCAAGAGGTAAAGATGATCGTATATCCATGTTGCCTTATAATCCATGTCTTCTTTAAGCCATGCAGCAATGTTCCCATGAAATGGGTCCAGTTGGCTCTTTCGCTTTGTCTTGCTTCGATCACGCTCCGCATGGTCCTTATTCTCTATATACTTTTTCACTGTATTCCGACTGATTCCCAGCTTCCGGGCTATCTCCCTCTGGCTCAGTCCCTGCCTCTTCATTACATGTATGTCCAAAACGGTCTCCTTTTTTTCAATGACGCCTCCTTGCTTCTACTGAGATAAAATAACATACCTTACCCTTTTCTCTCAGCAACTCCACCTCGAAGTGGCTCACTTCTTAACGACCATTTTTGGCTCAATTTATCACGACCGGTGATATGCTGCAATTGCGATAATGAAAGTAGCCTACCAGCCGCGAACGGTGGCATTGACCTCCTTCACTATCCACTCAAGTGGCATAATCGTCCGACTTCTTGTCGTAAGATGGGTAACCCGGTCTTTGATGGCTTGCAGGGATTTCTTTGAAGGTTGGACCTGGGGATAATGCTTCCCCGTTTTCCTGCCTTTTCCCATCCCGATAGAGATCGCCGCTGACAGATATCTTGTTTCGTAAAGATTTCATTGACATTCAGGACCGTTCTTCTTATAATTCCGACCATTAAAAGTAATGTCTTATCAAACATTAAAATAAATCAGACAAAGAGGCCAATTGTGAAATTAATAAACAAAACAAAGCAACAGCTAATCGATGAATTGGAAGCTCTACAGGAAAGAGTTTTAGAACTCGAATCTTTTGACTTTGGTCTAAAGACAACAAGGTATGAATTTGGTAAAAAAATAGGGGAATACTTCCCGCAAATGCAACATATGGATGAGGCCATTTACGTTATTTTTGACCGGAAGTACGAATTCGTCAATGAGAAATTTGCCGCTGTGTTTGGTTATTTGCCGGAAGAGGTTTGCAACCAGACATTTGATCCTATGACATTGATCGCTCCGGAAAGCCGTCGTTTAATCAGGGAGAAACACAGGCATGGTGCTCACGGCGAATTTATGGTTGATCAGTATGAGTTTGCCGCTCTGGATAAAGATGGCACGAGAATAGATTGTGAAACGTTTGTTATGTTTGTTCCATATAAATGGGGGGTTGCCATTCACGGGATGCTCCGGAATATAACTGTACGCAAGCGAATCGATGAAGAACTGCAAAGAAACCGCAGTGACTTGCAGGTTGTATTGAATTCCATACCAACAAGCATTTTTTATCAGGACAAGAATCATCGATTTGTTCAGGCAAACAAAGCATTCTGTAAATTCCTTGGGTTTTCGATGGAACAAATCATCGGAAAAACATTAGCCGATCTTTTCCCGAATCTACCGGTGGAGCAACTTTCTCACCTTTTTGAAATGAATAATCAAGTCATAAACTCCGGCCATTCGGACCGGGGGTTTATCGAAATTTTTCCATCTGTTCGAGGAAGACGATGGATTCAAAACGACCGGACTCCCTATCGGGATGAGCGGGGGAATATCATTGGAGTAATCTGTCTGGCTATTGATTTCAGCGAATTGAGAGAAACGGAAGATAAACTACGTTACTTGAGCTTTTACGATGTATTGACCGGTCTTTATAACCGGGCCTATTTCGAAGACGAAATATCCAGATTGGAAAACAGCAGACAGCTTCCAGTTACTTTTATCAGCATTAAGCTGGAAGACCTGAAATCTGTTAATGATCATTACGGTATTGACACAGGAAACGATTTGTTGCGACAAACAGCAAAAGTTTTGAAAACATTTCGTACTGAAGATGTTGTCGCCAGAATTAGTGGCGACAGATTTGCAGCTCTCCTGCCTCTTTCGGATAAGTCCATTGGAGAAAACGCACTGGTCCGGCTTAAGGAAGCTCTTGCTTTACACAATAAAAATCACGCCGGGACACCGCCATTGAAATTGTCATTTAGCGCTGAAACAGTCACTCACCCCCAGGAAATGCGTCACATCTTAAAGGTAATAACTGGTTGATCAGATCAGTTCCAGGGCTGGTGGTAAAGATATCTGTATAACGCTTATCTTTGAAGGTAATATCACATAGAACGTTTCCAGGTTGCATAGGGATCGCTTTAAAACGCGTCATATTTCCTTTGGCTGCCTCCGTTATAACAAGAGTTTACTTGACGGGGATACCTAATTTTTCCATTAAATCATATAAAGTAGGACGGCTGACTCCCAGATCAGAGGCCGCTTTCGTTAGATTATTTTCGTTTCGCGCTATGGCTTTTAAAATGAGTTCCTTCTCCAATATTTTGCGGGCATCTTTGAGCACCATGCACTCTTTTTTGCCTGTAGTAGGCTCCATTTCCAGGTCTTCGAGTGTAATTTTTTTGCCCTCAGACATAATCACAGCCCGTTTTATCCGGTTCTCCAATTCCCGGACATTTCCAGGCCAGGAGTAGCGCGCAATGGATTCAATAGCCTGGCTGCTGAATCCCTTAATTTTTTTTCTGATTTCGCTGGTATACCGATCCAGAAAAGTTTTAGCCAGGAGGACAACATCGGCTTGTCTTTCCCGCAATGGCGGAAGGGAAATCTTTACAACGTTTAGACGATAATATAAATCCTCCCGGAAAGTTGCATTTTTCATGGCTTCTTCAAGATCACGATTGGTCGCCGCCAGAACTCGCGTGTCCACTTCTATTTGTTCTCTGCCTCCTACACGTTCTATAGTTTTTTCTTGAAGAAAACGAAGCAGTTTTACCTGAAGTGTCAACGGAAGATCGCCAATTTCATCAAGAAAAAGAGTCCCGCCTTCAGCCATTTCAAATCTTCCTTTGCGCTGAGCATGCGCGCCGGTAAATGTTCCTTTCTCATGGCCGAAAAGCTCACTTTCAATAAGATTTTCAGGAATGGCGCCGCAATTAATAGGAATAAAGGGCTTGCCTTCACGGACACTCAACCGGTGAATGGCACGGGCAACCAGTTCTTTGCCGGTACCACTTTCGCCCGTTATTAAAACAGGCGCGTCGGTTGTCGCCACTTTGCGAATAGTGGAAAAAACTTCCTGCATTTTCGGGGAAGTTCCGATCATGTCTTCAAAAGTGTCGCCGCTTAAACGATGCCGCAACTCACGTTGCTCTTTCTCCAGTTGAGAAACATGGAATGCCCGCCGCAGCACAACTTTCAGTTCGTCTAATTCAATCGGTTTGTAAAAAAAGTCGTATGCTCCTTTTTCGACAGCGCGCAGGGCATATTCTTTTTCACCGCGTCCGGTTATAATAATTACTTTTGTATGAATATAATCATCAAGGATATGGTCCAGAACAGCGAAACCTTCTTCAACACCGGCTGGATTTGGCGGCAATCCCAGATCCAGGGTGACTACGGCCGGTTGCTCTTTATTAATAATGGCGATGGCGCTTTGCCGGTCTTCAGCCAGATAAATATTATAGTCCGCCGTTAACGCCCATTTCATCTGAGTACGCAGATCTTCATCATCATCAACGATTAACAGTTTTTGTTTTTGCAAAAAAATACCTCGTCATTTCCAGTCATTCACGGTTTTTACCAAGAGGCAGCAGTATTTTGAATACGGTTCCTTTGCCTTCTTCGCTTTCCACGCTAAGCTTTCCGCCATGCGCATCCACAATAGTTTTGCAATGATAAAGGCCAATGCCCATCCCCTGCTTCTTTGTTGTCTGAAAAGGATGGAAAAGATTTTTTTCCATAAATTCTCTGGAAATTCCGCAGCCGGTATCGCTTACGGAAATTTCCACCCGGTTATTCTGAAAACTTGTAGCAACAGAAATTTGACCATCATTTCCCGTTGCATCGTATGCATTCATGAGCAGATTTTCAAGTACTTTGTGCAACTGTTCCTGGTCGATGGGAAGCAGAGGTATGTTCTGATCGAAATTCTGAGATACGGGAGCTTTTACATATTCTTTCAAATCGTAGATAGCGGTGGTTATCAGATCATTTATATTTGTTTCGCGAAAAGAAAGATCAATTTTCTGGCTTAAGAGAGACAGGCGGCTGCTCATCTTGTTAATTTTGGACACACTCTGGGAAATTGTTTTCAGCGCATCGGCGCGGAACTCCGGGTTATCCATATGCAGAGGCAGGTTTTGCGTCACCAGCGACAGTTTTGATGCCAGATTTTTCAAATCGTGCATAAAAAAAGCCGACATGGTCTGAAACGCCTCCTGCTCTTTGGTCTGGCGCAGACGTTCCGAAAGTCTCAGGCCCAATAAAGCGGCGGCAGCCTGATCGGAAATCGTTTTAATCAGTTCGAATTCTTCAAAGCTAAGCGATTCATAAAATACTTTTTCGCTTAAGGTCATGATTCCAATTAGATTACCTGCGGCATTAAGAGGAACATAGTAGCGGATCCGTGATTCCCTGGTTTCCAATTTACAGGTATGTACCAGATCAGAAACCCCGTCATCTTCACGCCCTTTCAAATCCAGCGGCATGTTTTGATTGGTCATAGCGCGGATCATCTTCGTTCCGCCTTCTTTGAAAAATTGCATTTCTTCGATCTGGTCTGCGGTAAATACCGTTGACCCGCCAAAAGATAATTGCTCCTGCTTTTCGTCAACCAGCCAGATGCTGACGGAAAGAATTTCCAGGGTATCCGACACCATCTTGACGATAATACTGCATAGCTCGTTAGTTTTTGTGACAGAGGCAGTTTTCTGGGTGAAGTCTTCCCATATTTTTTGATAATCGTATTGCGGACGCTTGAAATGCCGGCTGATGAAACGTTTCCGTTTTGTTCGCAGCCGGTCGGAAAGCAGAAAAACAGCCAGAACCATTATCGTAACAAAAACCAGGAAGATAACCAGATTGATATTCTTAAACCATTCGAAATGCACTGAAATCCAGGCAACCATTCCCAGTGATATAAAATATGCGCCGACAATCAGGATAGTGAAGGAAGTATAGAGAAACTGGTGTGAAAGCTGAATACCGGCACTCAGCGGCTTGCCGCGAAACAGTGCCCGGAAAATAAAAATGTCGGCCAAAAGAAGAGCGCCCAGATCAACCACATAAAGACCCGCGTCCACACCGTTGAATAGGACAATCTGGCTATCCGTAAAAATCCGTATTCCAAAAACACTGCCTATACCCAGAAACATAAATTTGGTCTGCCAGCGAATGTGGCCTGTAGCATGACGGAAAGTTCTTTCCAGATTCATGAGAATGGCAATGGATATTATAATCGAGATGATATGCCACAGATAACCGGACCATCCTATCCGGATAAAGAAAGTTGGCAAATTTTGCGGCGCCAGCACTAAAGAAATAAAGTCATCATTAAAAAAAGTAACCAGGGAAAGCGGCGCGGCAACTGCCAGCAGCAAAACCCACTTCCATTTGGATATTTGCTCGGCATAGTTTGCACGGGCAAAGCTGATGCTGAAGAGCAGCCAGACCGCAGACTCAAGAGAGGATATCATAAACAACAGCCGCTGCCGAAAAAGAAAATCAGAAAGCGTGTTGGACTGATACACAAAACCAGTGAGTGCAGCCTCCATAGATAAAAGCAGCATGCCAACGGCAAATATGCTCTGGACAACAGAACGCGGCCCGCGGTAAATGCCGATGGCCAGCACTGCAATCGTCACACCCGCCGCCACAAATGAAAGCCCAACATTAAAAGCCATGATTCATCCGTAATAACCAATAATAATTTTATGTTACGCGTACTGTCCCCGCCGGCGGGGGTGGCGCGAAGCGCCGGGGGTGGATTCTTTCCCTGTTCCTTTGGCCACTAGTGTCGTGTCAATCCAGAAATGTCATATCGGTAACTTTTGCAAGTATGCACTAGCCACCATTCACTATCCACTATTATCCTTTGTCCACCACCGTCACTGCGTGACACCTCCGCCAGCGGAGGACATTGAACCTTGTACTTTCACTCTTCTCTTTATCTACGAGCCATGAGCTATAAGTTATCTCTCTTCTTTTCTGATCTTCTTAAAAAAAACAGTATCGGGGCCAACAATAGCAGCGCCACGATGAAAAAAGGTGTGCCGCCTTCCCGGTGCAGCGAGCTGGCAAGAATTTGCGGATCAACATAATTTCCCAACAGGGAGAGCGTTATAATCCGGATGCCATTTTTAAACATGGCAATCAACACGGCGCAGATAACAAGGAAAATCATTTTCCAGTAGGTTTTCAGAAACAGATAACCGGCCAAAGTGGCGACAATAAAAATAGCCATGCCTGACCGGATGCCACTGCATTGTTTGGCCACTTCGACACTGACATTGGGCAAGTGAAAGACAAAGCCATCTCTCACAAATGGTACGCCCGAGGCCATAAATAAAAGATTTGTAAATTCTGTGGAACCGACCTGTAAAAAATAGATGATACGATCCATGAGCGCCGTGGGGATCGGAACAGTAAAAATCAAGAAGAGAAGAGGGAACAAAGCGTTTCGATAAGACTGCATGCCGTAAAGAAGAATAAAAGCGCCGTTGATAAAAATGAAGATAGAGAAGACGAGAAGAGATGCGTAATTGTTATTATCCAGCGACGCACCCCACAGGAGGCCGCTCAGAAATAGAGCAATACCCAGAAGTACAACGGGAATTCCCACGGCAAATAAATAATTTACTTCGGTAAAGATTTCTTTGCGTTTAATGTAAATCAGATAAATGCTTACCAGAGGTATAAGAGCAATATGAGAATAGTATTCACTTTTATTGGATGAATATAATGCCCTGATCGGCGTATAAGCCACGATTAACGCCACCGTGCCAAAAAGAAGAAAAACAATGTTTCGCGTGTTGAGATGTTCCTTGATTCTTTCAGCCAGAGAATTTGCGCGCATACTCACCTTTCCGAATTATTTTAACGATTATTAATGTAATACATAAAAAAATGCGAACACTTTTTTATGAAATCGTTCACATTAAACTAATTCCCTTCATTCTTGAACATTGTATATTGTTCCTTATTCCTTCCACTATTCCCCATTCACTTTTACCTTGACCTTGAACCTTTTCAGATATGTAAACTATTCCGACAGAATGCGGAAGTAAATTGCATCCAGATGACCAGATATTTATAATTTACTAATAATAACAAGTTGTTAAACGTAAATTACGGGTAAAATGAGACTGTAAGGTATTTCGACAGTCTTAATTTAGTTAAGGAAATCAAGCAATAAAAAACCGGCAGTTTCGACTGCAGGTTTTTACCGAAATATATCACTGCTGTCCCAACGTTGATTATTGATAGCACCCTAACTTTATGAAACTTAGTCTAATTTGACGTAAAATGCAATTTATCGATTTGAAATATTTTTCCCGGATGTGCAAGTCTCACTCATCAATAAATGAGGAGGCAACACATGAATTCAGGGAGAACGATCTTTGCCCAGTTAATGGATTTTATCCCCCCATACGAGTTCCGAAAATGCGTCGATCAATACAACGGCAATCACAAGGTGATCAGCTTCTCTTGCTGGGACCAATTCCTCTGCATGGCCTTCGCCCAGCTTACTTATCGCGAAAGCCTGAGAGATATCCAAGTCTGCCTGCGGGCAACCCAGTCCAGACTTTATCACTTGGGCATACGGGGGAAGGTCTCCCGCAATACCCTTGCTCATGCCAATCAGACCAGAGATTGGCGGATTTATGCAGACTTCGCTCAAATCCTCATCCAAAAAGCCAGAAAGCTTTACGCCGCCGATTCCTTTGGTATCGAACTGGATCAAGCGGTTTACGCCTTGGATTCTACGACTATCGACCTCTGTCTGGCTCTTTTCCCTTGGGCCGAGTTCCGGAAACGCAAGGGGGCAGTAAAACTCCATACCCTTCTGGATCTGCATGGGAATATTCCTTCCGTCGTGATCATCACCACGGGAAAAGTCCACGATGTCAACATCCTCGACTAACTGCTCATCGAGCTTGGGGCCATCTACATCATGGATCGCGGATATCTCGATTTTGCCCGCCTCTACAAAATCCACCGGGCATCGGCATTTTTTGTCACTCGTGCAAAAGTAAACTTCAGCCGAACACGCCTATATTCCCAAACCGTCGACAAAACCACAGGCGTCCAATGCGATCAGATTGTTGTCCTCAATGGTCACTATGCGAAAAAAGACTACCCGGAAAAACTCCGACGCATCCGTTACTTCGATTCAAAGAACAACAAAACATTTGTATTCCTGACCAACAACTTCGTTCTGCCGGCCATCACGATTGCCGATCTTTATCGCTGCCGCTGGCAGGTGGAGCTGTTTTTCAAATGGATCAAACAGCATCTCAGGATCAAAGCCTTTTTTGGAACTACCGAGCATGCAGTCAAAACTCAGATATGGATTTCTATCTCGGTTTACGTTCTCGTGGCCATCGTGAAGAAGGTCTTGAATTTGGACCAAAGTCTCTACACAATTCTACAGATTTTGAGTTTGACGCTTTTCGAAAAAGAACCCATTTATCAAATACTTCCAAATGTCAGCTACACAAAACAAGCAGGCCATATCAGCAACCAGTTGAATCTATTCGATTAACGTTGGGACAGCAGTGGAAATATATTATTGTTAATTTCATTCAATTTCTAAGGATTAATTTAATGAATAGGCCTGTGTTGAGTGGTGTGAGTGTCATAAATTCTGTTAAATTGGTTAAGGGGATTTTTAAATGCTCATCTTATTGTTTTTATTGTTGAAATTTATTTATTGTTTAAGTCCACTAAAGGCGCTCTGCTGATAATATTTCGTGTCGGATTTCTTTACGATTTACAGTATCGATGCATAGAAAAGCCAATCAAGATAGCACAAATAAAAAATATTTAATCAATAATATTATATAATTATAAAATATTATGGTATGATTTTCATAATTAGCACAGTTCTTGCTGTTACCAATAACAAATACGTATTATCAATTTACAATGAAAATAAAATTTTTTAGGAGGGGGGAAAATGAAAAAGTATTTAAAGGTATTTGGGTTGGCCGTTGCGATGCTCTTCATCCTCGCAGGAAGTGCGTTGGCATATTCGATAACATACCAGGACAACACTAATAGCTGGCCTGGATATACACCTTATCTGAGCGATTCTATAGGTTCTCCACAAATCGAATCAATGACGATTACTATTGGTGACGACATGAATTTGGAAACAGTCGTGCTTAACATCACTAATCGCAGAGTCATGGATTCTCTCTTCATTAATACGGGTGGCGAAGGACCCTACGAAGCATGGGATTGGTATGTGAGAGACTTATTATTGACTGATTCTGGTGCAACTCTTTATAGTGTGGGTGCTGAATATATATACGAAATTGCGACCTATCCATACCGACCGAACCATCCGGTAGGCTTTGAATCAGGGATCACTGAGGATACATTGGGGCTTCTTGCCTCAGTGGTGGGAACGGATGCGACGTTAACATATTCCTTCAATCCCGGTATTGTTTTGGGCGAAGGTTTCGTGATTGGATATACCCCAGACTGCGCAAATGACGTTATCATAACTCCTGAACCCAGTATTCTTCTGCTTCTTGGTCTTGGATTACTTGGTTTAGCAGGTGTGAGAAGAAAATTTAAGAAATAGGATCATTTGATCAGAGAATAAAAAAGGCAGAGTTCATCAACTCTGCCTTTTTTATTTAATCTTTCCGCGTAATCTTTTCCAAAGTTTGCTTCGATCAGAGAGGCTGCAAACCACGAGATACCCCTCAGCTTTCTGCGGAGAGGTTCATTGAATAATGGTCTTTGCAGCCAGTAAAATGCAATATTAATGATCTAAACTATTGAGACTAATGACCAATATAAACCTGAAATATTTAGGGGGCATCTGCCTGGCTATCCTTATTATCATTCTCATCGCGGGTCTGTGGCCTTTCAATTTTTTTCCTGAAAACAAAGTAACGTGGCTGCAAGATCAAACCGGCGTCTATTTTTCCGGACAAGGCATGATCCTTAGCCTTGACCCTTTGAACGATCCGCAGCAATCACTGTTGAATAAAAAATCAATAACTATAGAAATTTTGATCCGTCCAACAGAAGAGCCCCAAGATGACATTAATCGGATATTCTCTATTTATGATGATGAAGGTTCCGAAATAACTTTTCTTGGCCAATGGAAAAAGCATCTTATTATCCAGAGCAGGATTAAAAGGCCTGACGCAAATGTATTGTATAGAGAAATCGGTGTTGATGATGCGCTGGGAAAAGATCAAGATTATTTGTTATCTATAACTTCTGGCACAGAGGGAACAATCATATATATCAATGGCCGACTTGCGAAAACCTATCCACGCCATTGCATGCTTGACAGTATTACTTCACAAGGAATCAGCTTCATCCTTGCTAATTCACCTGTCGGAAAAAATTCATGGAAGGGCCGAATAATGGGGTTGGCAATTTATAATCGGACCTTTACAACAGAGCAAGTTTTAAATCATTATCAATCATACTTAGAAAACAATTTTACGGAGCTTCCGGAAAAAGAAGAAGGGTATATTGGCTTATATCTTTTTAATGAGAAGCAAGGCGCCGCAGTCCAAGATTATTCCAATTTGAATAATCACCTGACAATACCTGTGCTTTTCCGGCCTGTTAAAAAGATTATTTTAGATCCACCCTGGCATGATTTTCGTTGTGACTGGTCTTTCATTCAGGACACTATTGTTAATTTACTCGGATTTATACCGTTAGGATTTTTCTTTACTGCCTTTCTATTAAAATCAAGTAATTGGTATAAAAAGACAATTTATATCAGTATCGCTGCCACAGGTTTCGCGATCAGCCTTGCTATTGAACTGTCTCAGATTTATCTTCCTTCAAGATATTCACAACTGGATGATATAATTTGTAATTCCGTTGGGACAGTTTTAGGCATTATTGTATTACGAATAATCTAAATTCATTGTTGATGGTCTCGTAAAAAGTCGCTTTTGCCCTTTTTTGTCATTCCCGCGAAGGCG
>WOYI011503662.1_pt1 | contig 15485 bp, 14 predicted proteins | sample 6423411 | NCBI WGS metagenome assembly WOYI01 (sample SAMN13441803, study PRJNA592873) | oil field metagenome | biome: oil field; feature: oil-well bore; material: oil-contaminated soil; isolation source: oil-contaminated soil from oil-well borehole | place: Germany: Wietze | collected 2016-10-18 ...
ATTTCATGCGGCCTGGCAAGGGACGCAAAGCGGTCAACTGCCGTTTCTAGGTTCAGTGACCACAGTGGGGGTCATCGCCGGCAAGGTCAACACGGCCATCGACGCCATGGACTGGATGGCCATGGTCATGGTCATAGCCTGCACCGCCCAAGTGGAACTGCGCGGAGGCGGTTCAGCCACCACCAAGTTGCCGCTCGGCGGCCTGCGTCATGATGGCGCGATCAGTCGATCTGGGCACCGGAGGCCTTCACCACCTTGCCCCACTTGTCAATATCGGCCTTGAGCAAAGCTGCAAACTCCTGCGGCGTCGTCAGGTAGGGCTCGGCACCCTGGGCGGCGAACTTATCGTGCACGTCCCTGGACTTCACCACGTCGTTCACGTCGGCATTGATCTTCTGGACGATGTGGGCGGGCACCTTGGCGGGCGCGAAAAGACCGAACCAGGGGTTGACGTCGAAGTCTTTGTAGCCGGCTTCGGCGATGGTCGGGATGTTGCTGAACGAGGCGGCCCGCTTCGCACTGGTCATGGCGACAGGGCGCAGCATTCCGTTTTTGATCGCGCCTGAGACCGACGGCAGGCTGGTGAACACCAGGTCGATCTGCCCACCCATCAGATCTTGCAGCGCGGGTGCTGCGCCGCGGTAAGGGATGTGGGCCAGCTTGACGTTCGCAGCAGCATTAAACATCTCGCCGACCAGGTGGTTGACGGAGCCGTTGCCGGCCGAACCGAAAGTGATGCGTCCTTTTTTGGCGGCATCTATGATTTCGGGCACAGTCTTGAATGGCGAATCGACCTTGACCACCATGACGAAGGGCAGCGTGGCGAGGGTGGCCACCGGTGCGAAATCCCGCTCCGGGTCGAACGGAAGTTTCTTGTACAGCGTGCCGTTGATGGCATGTGTGCCCACATAGCTCATGAGCAAGGTGTAGCCATCCGCCGGTGCGTTCGCCACCACTTCCATGCCCACGTTACCGCCGGCTCCGGCGCGGTTCTCCACTACCACAGGCTGGCCCCATTTTTCACTGAGCTTCTGCGCGACGATGCGGGCAAGCGCATCCGACGCACCACCCGGCGTCTGCGGCACGACGATCTTCACGGGACGGCTGGGGAAGTCCTGGGCGAGCACGCCGCTGGCCGCGATCATCAGTGCCGCAAGGGCGAGCCACTTTCGAGGGTTTTTGAACATGCTGCGTCTCCTGTTGAGATGAAAGCTCAGCCCGTCTGGCTGATCTGCCTGAGCACCCAATCCAGTTGCTCGGCCATCGGCGCCTCGAAAAAAGCCGGCGCCTGGGCCGCCACCAGTTCTGCCGCGCGGCGTTCGATCAGCCGTCGCAACCGGTAGCGCGCACGCTGCTGCTGCAGCACCGCGCGTCGCTCGCCCAGCCCCAACCAGACCTGATGCCGGTCGATCTCGTCCGACAGCGCGGCGATGGATTCGGGACTGGACGACGACACCAGCAGCACCGAAGGCCGCCATGCGCCCTCCTCATGTCGGGCCAGCGAAGCGATGCGCTGGATGTCAGTCGCCATCTTCCGCGCGCCGGGCAGGTCGGCCTTGTTGATGACAAAGATATCGGCCATCTCCATGATGCCGGCCTTCATCGCCTGTACCACGTCGCCGCTTTCGGGCAGCAGCACCAGCACCAGCGTGTCCACCTGGACCCGCGCGGCGTATTCCGCCTGCCCCACGCCGACCGTCTCCAGCAACACTTCGTCGAAACCGAACGCGTCCATCAGGTCCAGCATCTCGGGCAGGTTGTCCGAGAGCCCGTCCGACGTCGAGCGCGAGCCGATGGAGCGGATGTACAGCTCCGACATGCCCTGCAGTTCATCCATGCGGATGCGGTCGCCCAGGATGGCGCCGCCCGAGCGCGGGCTGCTCGGGTCGATCGCCAGGATGCCCAGGCGCCGGCCCGGTGCGCGTTGCAACGCCAGATGGCCCGCCAGCGTGCTCTTGCCGGCACCCGGCGCACCAGTCAGCCCGATGCGCCGGGCCGCAGCTGAAGAGAGGGTTCTTTGCGGGCTGCGCATCAAGTCTGATGCGCTGGCATTGGCCAGGTGCGTCAGGGCCAGCCCGAGGGCGCGGCGGTTCAGCGGCTCAGGGTTCACGCGGGCACCTTTCCACAGACTTCGTCGCGATGCTCGTCGAGCAAGGGCGGCAGGCCGTAATGCGGCGTGTAGCCGTCGAACTTCAGCGGACTGGCCACTGCGCGCAGCGGCTGCGAGCCGTCACCCAGCGTCACCACCAAGTCGCGCGAACGGGTCAGGTCACTCTCCAGCGCCTGCTTCAGGCTACCCACTTCCGCAGCGACCACGCCCAGCGGCATCAGGCGGCGCACCCAGTCCCCGGCGGTGGCCGTCATCAGCACCTCGCCGATGGCGGCGAGCACGGTTTCGCGGTTCTCGCGCCGGCTGGCCATGGTGGCGAACTGCGGGTCGTCCATCCATTGCGGCCGGCCAGCTTCCTGGCAGAACTTCTGCCAGAACTTGTCGTGCGTGATGAAGAGCGTCAGCCAGCCATCGGCGGTGGGAAATATCTGCGCCGGCACCATGTAGGGGTGCGCAGAATTGGCCAGACGACCGACCACTTCGCCGGTGTTGAGCGCCGCGCCGGCCAGGTAGTTCAACTGCGACAGCATCACGTCGTACATGGCGACATCCACCTGCCCGCCCTTGCCCTCGACGATCTTCGCCAGCAGGCCCATCGCGGCGACCAGGCCGGCCGAGTTGTCGACGGCGGAGTAGCCCGCCTTGGTTGGCGGCGCCGACGGGTCGCCGGTCAGCGCCATCACACCGGTCAGTGCCTGAATCACATAGTCGTAGGCAGGGTTTTCCGCATACGGGCCTTCGAGGCCATACCCCGTCAACGCGACGCAGACGATGCGTTGATTGCATTCACGCAAGCTGTCGTAGGTCAGCCCGAGCTTCTTGATCGCGGACGGCCGCAGGTTCGTGATGAGCGCATGCGAGCGGCCCACAAGCTCCGCCAGCCTCGCCCGCCCCTGGTCGCTGGCAAGGTTGATCACCACGCTTTTCTTGTTGCGGTTGAGACTGGCGAAATACGCGTTGTGCGGGCCGATGAAATGCGGGCTGACGGTACGACCGATGTCCCCCTCGGGTGGCTCGATCTTGATGACCTCGGCACCCATGTCGGCGAGCAGCATGCCGCAATACGGCCCGGCCAGCATGTGGCCGACCTCGATGATTCGCAAGCCGGACAGCGGACCACTCATGACAGTTGCTGCGCCAGTTCGGCGACGACATCGTCCAGCGGCATGTCGGCCGTAAACACCGCCGCGACCCCCATCGCGCGCAGCACGTCCTGGTCGGCGCGGGGGATGGTGCCGCCGACGAAGACTTTGATATTGCCCGCCTTCAGTGCGCGCAGCTGCGCCAGCACGTCGGCGACCAGCTCCTTGTGACTGCCGGACAGAATGCTTAAACCCACCGCGTCCACGCCCTCATCGACTGCCACCTGGGCGATCTGCAGCGGGGTGCGGCGCAGACCGGTGTAGATCACCTCGGCGCCCGCGTCACGCAGCGTCAGCGCCACGATCTTGGCGCCGATGTCATGGCCGTCCAGACCGGGCTTGCCGACCAAGATTCGCTTTGCAGCCAGTGGCCGCTGGGTCTTCAATTCGTTCATAGATTCACCGGCTCCTTGAATTCGCCCCATTGATTCTTCAGGCAGCTGACCATTTCGCCCACCGTGGCATAGGCGTGGCAGCAGTCGACCAGATACGGCATGACGTTCTCACGGTCGTTGGCGGCCGCGGCGGACAGCTTTGCCAATGTGGCATCCACCGTCGACTGCTGGCGCATGTCGAGGACGCGCTGGAACTTCTCCAGCGCCCGTTGCGCGACCGTCGGATCGAGCGTAAACAACTCGCGCACGCCGACATCCTCGTTCTCTTTCTTGAAGAAATTCTGGCCCACGATGACGTTCTTGCCGGCGTCGGTGTCGAGCTTGCGCTCCAACCCACGCTCGGCGAGGCGAAGTTGCATCCAGCCGTCCTCGATGGCGGGGATCACGCCACCGTAGGCATCGATCTCTGACATCACCTTGGTGATCATTTCCTCCATGCGATCGGTGTGCTGCTCCAGGAAATAACTGCCGCCCAGGGGATCCACCGTGCGACCGATGCCGCTCTCAAAAGCCAGAATCTGTTGCGTGCGGACCGCAAGCTCGGCCGAGAATTCGGTGGGGATCTGGAAGGCCTCGTCCAGCGCGCAGGTAAAGATCGACTGCGCACCACCAAAGACTGCTGCCATCGTTTCCACCGCGACCCGCACGACGTTGTTATAGGGCTGAGGCGCCACCAGCGACGAACCACCGCACACCACGCCAAAGCGGAAATGCTGCGCTTTCGGGTCCTTCACACCGTAGCGCTCCTTCATGAAGCGTGCCCACAGGCGCCGACCGGCCCGAAATTTCGCGATTTCGTCGAAGAAATCCATGTGCACGTAAAAGAAAAACGACAGGCGCTTGGCGAACTTCTCGACGTCGCCGCCGCGACTGCGCAGTTCTTCCACGTACGCCAGACCATTGGCCAGGGTGTACGCCATCTCCTCGGCCGCCGTGGCGCCCGCGTCACGTACGTGGGCACCGGCGATGCTGATGGCGTTGAAACGCGGCGAAACGTCGTTCGAATACAGGATCGAATCCGCGATCAACCGCATCGATGGGCGCACCGGGAAGATCCAGGTGCCGCGCGCGACGTACTCCTTCAGGATGTCGTTCTGGATGGTGCCGGTAAGCTTCTCTCGCGGTACGCCCTGCTTGTCGGCCACCGCAAGATACATCGCGTAGATGATCGCGGCCGTGCCGTTGATGGTGAACGAGGTTGATATCTTCGACAGATCCAGCCCTTGGAACAGGATCTCGGCCTCGCTCAGATTCGACAGCGACACACCGACCTTGCCGATTTCCGGCCGGGCCATCGGATGGGTGGGGTCGTAACCGCACTGCGTCGGCAGGTCCAGCGCGACGGACAACCCCGTCTGGCCCTGGGCCAGCAGGAACTTGTAACGCTCGTTTGATTCCTCGGCTGTGCCGAAGCCCGAATACTGGCGGATGGTCCACAGCCGACCGTTGTAACCGTCGGGGAAGATGCCGCGCGTGAACGGGTACTCACCAGGCTGACCGATGTTCTCGGGATGCACGGCGCTGGCATCCACGCTGGCGGGCACGGGAATGCCGCTGCGGCTGACCGACGTCATCACGGGCTCGCGCGCGGCGGCCAATTCCTCTTTCATGCTCATCAGGACCCTTTGGACAAAAGTTTTTCGGAGGCGGCCCAGTGGTCGTCGTGCAACCAGGTCTGGACCAGGTGTTTCTGTTCGATGGCGCGATGCGCCTGCCACCCCAGGCCCTGGCGTGCGGCGATGGCCTGGGCCTTGATGCCGCGCAGCACCTGCGGCGGACAGTGGTTCAGCGGCTTGGTGAAAGCAGCCAGGTCCTGGCCCTGCGGCCCGTCGGAGATCACCGCATCGGCCAGCCCCCAGGCCAGCGCCTGCTCGGCACTCACCAGTTCGCAGCGGCTCATCATGCGCATGGCGCGCGCCGGACCCATCAGCCGGAACAGGTCCGGCCCGCCACCCCAGGCCGACGTGATGCCGAGTTTGGCCTGGATGTAGCCGATGCGGGCGTGCGAGGACTGCAGCCGCATGTCGCAGGCCAGCGCCAGCTCGGCGCCACCGCCGATGGCGTCGCCATTGAGCAAGGCAATCACCGGCACCGGGCAGCTGCGGATGGCCTCCAGCGCGGCACCGGCTTCTTCCATCATGACCATCACCGCGGCTTCATCGCGCACATTCGCCAGTTCGCGCAGGTCGCCACCCGCAGCGAAATAGCGCTCTCCAGAGCCGGTCACGACCAGATAGCGCACATCGTCGCGTGCGCCGGCGGTGCGAACTGCGGTGGCGAGTTCGGCCAGCACGGGACGGGCCAGTGCATTGTGTTTCTGAGCACGGTTCAAAGTGATCCAGACCGCGCCGGGATGCGGCTCGTGGACCAGGACCGTGGCGACGGGGGTGTCGGGGTTTGTTGTTTGCATAGAGGGATGTTAGATTTGCCACCATTCATTCACAAGAATGTTTATTCTGTATTTAGAACAATCAGCAACTTGGAAGGCCACACGACATGAATACAGAACCCGACGTTCAGAATGCCGAACAAATCTCGTTGTCCGCCCCTGCCGCCGACCGGCCAGCGGGCGGCGTCGCCGTCACAGCCGTGGAACGCGTGCTCGACATCTTCGAGACCTTCCAAAAAGTGCAAAAACCGCTCTCGCTGACCGACCTGGCCGAGCTCGCCGGCATCCCGAAGAGCAGTTGCCACGCCATCGTCGGAACACTCACGGCACGCGGCTATCTGTATTCGCTCACCCGGCCGCGCGCGCTCTACCCCACGCGGCGCTTCCTGGACATCGCGCGCGATATCCACGAGAAAGACCCGTTCGTGGAACGCGTGATGCCCCTGCTGGAACGCCTGCGCGACGCCTCGCGTGAAACGGTGATCCTGGGCAAGCGGCAGGGTGATGCCGTGATCTACCTACAGGTGGTGGAGAGCCCACATCCGATCCGCTATTCGGCCCGGCCGGGCGACTTCAAACCGCTGCATTCCAGCTCAATCGGCAAAGCCCTGCTCGGCAGCCTGAAGGAGCCCGAGATGCGCGCGCAGATCGCGCGCCGCCCCCTGCCTGCGGTCACGGACAGCACGCTGACTGAGCCGGAAGCCCTCGCCCACGACATCCTGGAAGGCCGCCGGCGCGGCTATTTCGTCACGCGCGGAGAGAACGTGCCGGACGTGTGGGCGGTGTCCGCCTTCCTGTCGGTGAACTCCGAAACGCTGGCCGTGGCCATTGCCGGACCGCAGCACCGGATGGAGAACAACGTCATCGAATGCGCGCAGTTGCTGCTGGCCACATGCAGCTTCATTTCGCGGCAATGGAGCCGGTCGTGAGCGAAACTACGGCGCCGTACGCGACGATGCTTCCCGCCGCTGCACAGACCTTGTAGGAGCAGTCTCGCCGCCCAGCGACCCCTTGCGGCGATGGCGCGTCATGGTTTGGCAATTTTGGGGGAAAGTGAGCCTGTGGTTCTGCTATACGGTGGAAGCGGTAGCTGGACCCGTTGGATTCGCAACATCCCAACGCTTCTGGCTTGCGGCCGCCAGGCCTGGGCTCCGGACCTGCCCGGCTTTGAGGACTCCGCCTTGCCGCTCGACGGAGCAGTGCCACCGCGGAACTGGCATTGCCAGGCCCTTGGCGGCTGCACCGAGACGCGAAGCGGCTCAGGGGGCCTCATGTATACCGCTTGGCGCGCAGGTTGTCCTTCATCTGCTGCAGCACTGGTTGCAGCGATGGCCCGATGCGCAGCGCCACGCAGGTGGCCAGCACGTCTATCACCAGCAGGTGCAGCAGGCGCGACACCATGGGGCTGTAGCGGTCGTAGCCCTCGGGGTGGTCGGCGGCCAGGTGGATGGCGCAGGCGGCCGCCAGGGGCGAGCCGCTGGCGGTGATGGCTATTGTTGTGGCGCCATTCTTGCGCGCGATGTCTGCGGCGTCCATCAGGTCGCGCGTGCGGCCCGAGTTGGAGATGATCACCGCGCAATCGCCCGGGCCGAGCAGGGTGGCGCTCATCACCTGGATATGGCCGTCGCTGGTGGCGATGGACGTGACGCCCAGGCGAAAGAACTTGTGCTGCGCATCCTGCGCCACGAAGCCGGAGTTGCCCGCGCCGTAAAACTCGATGCGCTTGCCCGCTTTCCAGGTGCTGGTGATGGCCTCGGCGGCGCGCTCGATGGCTACGGTGCTGGCAGCGTTGCGGTATTGCAAAAAGGCCGCCACCGCGTTGTCCACCACCTTCACCAGCACATCGCCGGTCTTGTCGTCGGCGTCCACGCTGCGGTGGATGAAGGGCACGCCTTCGCTCACGCTGCCGGCCAGCTTGAGCTTGAAATCGGCCAGGCCGTCATAGCCCATGCTGCGGCAAAAGCGCACCACGGTGGGTTTGCTGACATGGGCGCGTTCGGCCAGTTCGCGCACGGGCAGGCGGGCAAACGCGCGGGCGTCGGCCAGCACCAGCCGGCCCACGCGTTGCTCGGCGGGGGCCAGGGAGGGCAGGGAGGCGGTGATGCGGTCCAGCATGTCATTCCATTTCTAAATCATCCGTGTCGTTGTTGCTTCGCCTTGTCGTGCTAGTGCACTGCCTGCGGCAGACACGAATGATTTGGAAACGGAATCAGTTCCACGGAAAACAGCAACGAGGCAACGCCAATGTAACTCGGTTTCATGCCGAGGGTTGCCTCAGTAACGAGCCGTCTACACTTGCGGGTTGCCGTCGCCCTCGCAAAAATGCTGCGGGGCCTGCTTGTCCACTGTTCACCCCATGAGACTTTCGCCATGAATCAGCTTGACGCCCTCAAACAGTTCACCACCGTGGTCGCCGACACCGGCGATTTCAGGCAGCTGGCGCAATTCCAGCCCCAGGATGCGACCACCAACCCGTCTTTGATTCTCAAGGCGGTGCAAAAGCCCGAATACGCGCCGCTGCTGCAGTCCACCGTCGCCCAATGGAAAGAACGCCCCATGGACGAAGTGATCGACCGCCTGCTGGTGCGCTTTGGCTGCGAGATTCTGGCCATCATTCCGGGGCGGGTGTCCACCGAGGTGGATGCGCGCCTGAGCTTTGACACCAGCGCCACCGTGACGCGGGCAGAGCGGATCATCGAGCTGTACCAGGCGCAGGGCATTCACATCGACCGGGTTCTCATCAAGGTGGCCGCCACCTGGGAGGGCATCAAGGCCGCTGAAAAGCTGGAGCAGCGCGGCATCCACACCAACCTCACGCTGCTGTTCTCGTTCTGCCAGGCGGTGGCCTGCGGGCAGGCCAGGGTGCAGCTGATTTCGCCGTTTGTGGGCCGTATCTACGACTGGTACAAGAAACAGGCCGGCGCCAACTGGGACGAGGCTGCCCACGGCGGTGCCAACGACCCCGGCGTGCAGTCGGTCACGCAGATCTACAACCATTACAAGCATTTCGGCATTGCCACCGAGGTGATGGGTGCGAGCTTTCGCAACATCGGCCAGATCACGGCGCTGGCGGGCTGCGATCTGCTCACCATCGCCCCCGAGCTGCTGGCCCAGCTGGCGGCTTCCGAGGCGCCACTGCAACCCGCTCTGAATGCCGAGGCCGCCCGCGCCATGCAGCTGCCCGCAGTCCAGTTCGACGAGGCCGGTTTCCGTTATGCGCTGAATGAAGATGCCATGGCCACCGAAAAGCTGGCCGAGGGCATCCGCAGCTTTGCGGCAGACGCTGTGAAGCTGGAAAAGCTCATCCAGGCGGTTTGATCCTGCGCGCACAGTTCACATCTCTTCGCTCCAGCAAAAGCCGTCGCGCGCAATCATGGCGCTGGCGGCGCTGGGCCCCCAGCTGCCAGCCGCATAGGGCCGCGGGCCATGTGGGTCGGTGCGCCAGTGCGCCAAAATGGGCTCCACCCAGCGCCAGGCTTCTTCCTGTTCGTCACTGCGCACAAACAGGTTCAGCCGGCCAGCAATCACGTCCAGCAGCAGGCGCTCGTAGGCACCCACGCGTTCGGTGCCAAAGCGCTGGTCAAAGTCCAGGTTGAGGTGCACCGGTACCAGGGCGGGCTCGGTCTGGTGCTGCGCAGCGCCCTGCGCCAGCAGATGCAGCTCCAGCCCATCGCGGGGTTGCAGGTTGATCACCAGGCGGTTGGCTGCCCCTGCAGGGGTCTTGAAAATCGGGTGGGGTACGGGCCGGAAATTCACCACGATGTGGGCGTTGCGGCCGGCCAGGCGTTTGCCTGTGCGGATGAAAAAGGGCACGCCCGCCCAGCGCCAGTTGGAGATCTCGGTGCGCAGGGCAACGAAGGTCTCGGTGGTGCTGCCAGGGGCAACGCCGCTTTCCTGCAAATACCCCGCAACGGCGTGGCCCTGGCTGGTGCCGGCCGCATATTGCCCCCGGATCACATGCTGGCCGATGGTGTCGGGGCTCCAGGGCTTGAGCGATTGCAGCACCTTGAGCTTTTCGTCGCGAATGGCATTGGCACTGGCGTTGATGGGCGGCTCCATGCCGATGGCGCACAGCAATTGCAGGGCATGGTTTTGCACCATGTCGCGCAGGGCACCGGTCTGGTCGTAGAAGGCGCCGCGGGTTTCCACACCCAGCTCTTCGGCAATGGTGATCTGGATGTTGGCAATGGTTTCGCGCCGCCACAGGGGCTCGAACAGCGCATTGCCAAAGCGCATCGCAAAGAGGTTCTGTACCGACGGCTTGCCCAGGTAATGGTCGATGCGAAACACCTGGTCTTCCCGCAGCACATGGCGCAGCGCCTCGTTGATGGCCCGGTTCGATGGCAGGTCATGCCCCAGGGGCTTTTCGAGCACCACGCGGGTGGTGGGGCCGTTCAGGCCCACGGCGGCGATCTGCTCGCAGACGGTGGTGAAAAGGCTGGGCGCCGTGGCGACATACATCACCAGCGAATCGGCATTGCGGGCTTTGAGCATGTCGGCCAGCCGCACATAATCCTGCGGTTGCGACAGGTCCATGCGCAGGTGGTGCAGCAATGCAGCAAAGCGCGAAAACTCGTCTGGTGCCGGGCGCTTGGCCAGTTCCACGTTGTCAAAGCAAGACTGGATCCGGTTGCGATATTGTTCGTCGGTCAAGTCATCGCGCGCCACGCTGATAATGCGGCCACCCCCGGGCAGCGTACCGTGGCGAAAGGCCTGGAACAGGGCGGGCAAAATCTTGCGCCAGGCGAGGTCGCCCGTGCCGCCGAACAGGACGAGGTCAAAACTCATGGGGTCTCCGTGGATGGGGCGATGCTGCGAAGGGCATCCATTGTGATCTTGTTACATTGATGCAGGAGTATCGCCAGTTTTACGGGCCTGATTTCGAGTTGCAAGCGTCGCAATTCTTGAAGTTTCAGTAATTTGGTTACTTTTTTAATCGCGTGCCATCGATATGTCCATGTTTCTTCGTTGCGATCAGACACCCGAGTGGCCGTCCCTGAAGGCCCATTTCTCTGCGGAGGGTGCATGTCTTGATCTGCGGCAGGCATTTGCCGACGACGCGCAACGGTTTGAACATTTCAGCCAGGCGGCCCCCCACCTGTTTGCTGATCTGTCGAAAAACCTCTGGGATCGGGCCACCGAATCGCTGCTGCTGGACATGGCGCGCTCCTGCGGCCTGGCGCAGCACCGTGATGCCATGCTGCATGGCGAGCCCGTCAACAACACCGAAGGCCGTGCAGTTTTGCACACCCTGCTGCGCCGGCCGGCCGGGCAGGCATTGCCGGGCGACCTGCCCGGCGTGGCGCCCGCTCTGGTCGAAGTGCACGCCACGCTGGAGGCGATGCTGGCCTACGCCGGCCGCATGCGCGCTGACGATGGCATCACCGATGTGGTGAACATCGGCATTGGCGGCTCCGACCTGGGGCCGCACATGACCGTGCTGGCGCTGGATGCCTTGCGCGCGCCGGGCAAGCGCTTTCACTTCGTCTCGAACGTCGACGGCCATGAACTGGCGGGCGTGCTGCGGCTGCTGCGGCCGCAAAGCACCTTGTTTCTGGTGGCGTCCAAGACCTTCACCACGGCAGAAACCATGACCAATGCGCGCTCTTGCCTGGCGTGGTTTGCGCAGCAAGGGGGGACGGATGTGGCGCGCCATTTTGTGGCGCTCACCACGCAGGTCGATGCGGCGAAAGCCCTGGGCATCACCACCACGTTTGGCTTCTGGGACTGGGTGGGTGGGCGCTATTCGCTGTGGTCTGCCATCGGCCTGCCGCTGGCCATCTCGATTGGCGCTGCCGGTTTTCGGGCTCTGCTGGCGGGTGGGCATGCCATGGACGAGCATTTTCGCACGGCGCCGCTGGAGGCCAACCTGCCCGTGCGGCTGGGCATTCTGGATGTCTGGTACCGCAATTTCCATGGCTTCACGAGCCGCTGTATCGCGCCCTACCATGCCGGGCTGCGGCGCTGGCCGGCCTATCTGCAGCAACTGGAAATGGAGAGCAATGGCAAGCGCGTGGCCGCCAGCGGCGAGGCCCTGGCCTATGCCACGTCGCCCGTGTTGTGGGGCGAGCCGGGAACGAATGGGCAGCATGCTTTTTTTCAGATGCTGCACCAGGGCTCGGATGTGCTGCCGCTGGAAATCGTGGCAGTGCGCAAGCCTTCGCATCCGCTTGCCGGCCACCATGAGCAGGTGCTGGCCAACGCCCTGGCGCAGGCGCAGGCGCTGATGGTGGGAAAGGCCAGCGATGATGGGCACCGGCATTTCCCGGGCAACCGGCCCAGCACTTTTCTACTGCTGGAGTCGCTCACGCCCGAGTCGCTGGGGGCGCTCATCGCCTTGCAGGAGCATCGGGTGTTTGTCAGCGGCGCCCTGTGGGGCATCAACAGTTTTGACCAGTGGGGGGTGGAACTGGGCAAGGTGCTGGCGCGCGACCTGCAGCAGCGCCTGGCCAATGGGGATGCCTCGGGGCTCGATGCCTCTACGGCAGGCTTGCTGCACCGCATGCGCGGCTGACGCCAAGAGCGTTTCAGCAGGGCCGGAAAAAGTTCACCGGCAGCCCCGGAATGTCCACCCGCATGCGCAGCAGGGAGCCCGCAGGTACGGCAGCCTCGCATTCGCTGACGGGCCGGCCAGTGCGCGCCGAGGTGATGTAGAGCGTGCGCAGATCGTCATCGCCAAAGCACACCATGGTGGGGCATTGCACCGGCATGGGGATGCGTTGCAGCACCGCGCCCGCTGGCGACAGCTGCACAATGCTGGCCCCTTCATACATGGCCACCCAGTAATTCCCTTGTGCATCCACGCTGGCGCCGTCGGGGCGGCCGCCATAGGCTTCGCCCGGAGTCTTGGGAGCGAAGCGAACCCAGGGCTGCCGATCACTGATGCGGCCCGTGGCGACATCGAACGCAAAGCGGTCAATGCGGTGTTCGGGGGTGTTGGACCAATACATCCAGCGGTTGTCGGGGCTGAAGGCCAGGCCATTGGCCGTGAAGTTGCCGCCCGCCATGTGGTCGACGGCGCAGCGGCCCGTGGTGCAGTCCAGGCGCCACAGGGCGGCACCCGCATGCGTGCGCGGGGTGATCATGGAGCCGGCCCAGAACCGGCCAGCGGTGTCGCATTTGCCATCGTTCAGGCGCAGCAGCCGGGTGTCGTGTGCATCGGCCGGCAGGGTCGCCAGGCAAGCCAGCGCGCCTGTCGTGCAGTCCAGGTGATAAAACCCGTCGCGTAACCCGATTACTATTTTTCCATCCGCCGATGGTGCGCAGCATCCGGGCTCGGACGGCATCTTCCACTGCCAGCGGTGGCCGGTGCCGGGCGCCCATGCGTTCACTGCAAAGCCTGCGATGTCGCACCAATAAAGGCGCTTCTCCAGCGGGTGCCAGAACGGTGATTCGCCCAGTTCCGAGGGCGGCAGAGGAAGGGCTTGCAAGGGCATTGCTTGATCGGAATTTGTTATCCACATGAATCCACATGATTTACGCAAAACAGGCCCAGACAAGCTGCCTGCCACAAAGAGGCACATACCGTTGTGGCATCCTTATTTTGCGTAAGTCCTAATCCAATTACATTCTAGGACGATACCCGGATGGAGCATCCCATGCATTCAGTTGTAGCGCGCGTGACGGCCCGCATCATTGAGCGCAGCGCAGGCACCCGCGCTGCCTACCTGGCCGTTGTGGACGCCATGATCGACCGCCAGCCCGCACAAGACCGCATGGGCTGCGCCAACCTCGCCCATGCCTACGCGGCCTTGCCGGGCGCAGAGAAGTTCAGGGTTGCCGTTGAAAAGGCGCCCGGCATCGGCGTGGTCACAGCCTACAACGACATGCTGTCGGCCCACCAGCCCTACCAGGGCTATCCCGCCATCCTGCGCGATGAAGCTGCCAAAAACCATGCCACAGTGCAGGTGGCCGGTGGCGTGCCGGCCATGTGCGACGGCATCACCCAGGGCACACCCGGCATGGAGCTGTCGCTGTTCTCGCGCGACGCCATTGCCATGGCCACGGCGGTCGCGCTGTCCCACGATGTGTTCGATGGCGTGCTGCTGCTCGGGGTGTGCGACAAGATCGTGCCGGGCCTGCTGATTGGTGCGCTGCATTATGGCCATCTGCCCTGCGTGTTTGTGCCCGCAGGCCCCATGGGCACGGGCCTGTCGAACAATGAAAAGTCCAAGGTGCGCGAGCAATATGCCCAGGGCCAGGTGGGGCGGGGCGAACTGCTGAAGGCCGAGTCGGCCGCCTACCACAGCCCCGGCACCTGCACCTTCTACGGCACGGCCAACAGCAACCAGATGCTGCTCGAAGCCATGGGCCTGCATGTGCCCGGCGCAGCGTTTGCGCACCCGGGCACCGCTGAACGTGAGGCCTTTACCCGCCAGGCCCTGCGCACCGTGCTCGATATTGGCAAGCGCGGCACACGCTTCACGCCCATCGGGCGCTTGGTGGACGAGCGCTGCATCGTCAACGCCATGGTGGCTTTGCTGGCCACGGGCGGCTCCACCAACCACCTGATCCACTGGGTGGCCATTGCGCGCAGCGCAGGCATCCTGATCGACTGGTCGGACTTTGACGAACTTTCGTCCGCCGTGCCGCTGCTGGCCCGCGTCTATCCCAATGGCGACGCGGATGTGAACCAGTTCCAGGCCGCAGGCGGCCCCGCGTGGATCCTGCGCGAGCTGCTGTCGGGCGGCTTCATGCACCCCGACGTGCTCAGCGTGAACGCCGGTGGCATTGCCGCGGGCGCGCAGGTCGCCCCGGCGGTGTCGGGCGATGAAACGGTGTTGCGCCCCGTGGCCCGGCCGTTCTCGCCCACGGGCGGGCTGCGCCTGCTGCAAGGACGCCTGGGGCGCGCGGTGATCAAGGTCTCGGCCGTGCCCGAAGACCGCCATGTAATCGAAGCCCCGGCCCGCGTGTTCGATTCGCAAGAGGCCTTGCTCGCCGCCTTCAGCGCGGGCGAGGTGCAGCAGGACATGGTGGCCGTGGTGCGCTTCCAGGGCCCGCAGGCCAACGGCATGCCCGAGCTGCACAAGCTCACGCCGCCGCTGGCCGTGCTGCAGGGCAAGGGCTACCGGATCGCGCTGGTGACGGACGGGCGCATGAGCGGCGCCTCGGGCAAGGTGCCCGCGGCCATCCACGTCACGCCCGAGGCGCTGGCCGGCGGCCCGCTGGCCAAGGTGCGCGATGGCGACATCGTGCGCGTGGATGCGGTCGCGGGCACGCTCGATGTGCTGGTCGATGAAGCCGAATGGGCTGCCCGCCAGCCCGCGCCTTGCAACGCGCCCGCGGCCACCGGCTTTGGCCGCGAGCTTTTCGCCAACTTTCGCCGCCATGCCGGCGATGCCGAACAAGGAGCCTGCACATGGCTTTAACCTAAAAACGGCAGTTGGATGCGCCTGCCGGTGCCGTGATCGGGGTACCAGGCAAGGCGGGACGACGCGGCGGGCTCATGC
>WOYI010060357.1_pt1 | contig 15483 bp, 14 predicted proteins | sample 6423411 | NCBI WGS metagenome assembly WOYI01 (sample SAMN13441803, study PRJNA592873) | oil field metagenome | biome: oil field; feature: oil-well bore; material: oil-contaminated soil; isolation source: oil-contaminated soil from oil-well borehole | place: Germany: Wietze | collected 2016-10-18 ...
CGATAAAGGCACTGAGCAACGAGCGCTACATGGAGCTTCGAAGAATGGGCCTGGATGTCGGGATAGAGACCGGCGACTTCAAAAAGAACGTGGGCGCCCCGGTCATCTGCTGCACCCAGGAGATATACACACTGAAATATGCCGGGACCGGCGGCCTGCGAGTGATAATCGATGAATTCCACTACATCTTCGACGACCCTGACAGGGCCAGAACATACATAGAGGGTATCAAGGGGACCAACCCGGACTCCCCGATCCTTGTCATGTCAGCCACTTTCGGCGGGGCTCAGTCGGTGGGAAATTACCTCAACAGGATCACAGGAAGGAATTTCGAGGTCTACGAGGGGCACGAGCGGGTCACCAGGCTGGTCTTCACCCCGAAAAAACCTGCGAGATTCGACAGGCTCCACGACGCCCTGGTCTTTGTTTTCTCCCAGAAGGGCGCCGTGGACCTGGCCTACAAGATAGCCCGCAAAAGAGACAGGAAGAGCAAGGCACACAGGGAGCGCCTCTACGAACTGGCACGCATACTTGATGTCCCGACCGTTCACATGCCGCTGCTCAGGGGAGTCGGGGTTTATCACGGGGGGATGCTCCCAAAGGAGAAGCTGCTGGTAGAGTCCGCATTCCGCGAGCGCATCCTCGACGTGGTCTGCGGAACAAACGCCCTGGCCCTGGGAGTCAACCTGCCCGCCGAGTACGTCATATTTGCCCAACTCGTGCGATATCACGACAGGGAACCGATCTCCAGGAACGAATTTCTCCAGATGGCCGGAAGGGCCGGAAGGAAGGGACTCTTCGAAACCGGTTTCGTTACCTGGCTGAAAGGATCACATCTTGAATCCAGGGGAGTTGACACGGGTATCGTATTCCGGCATCTTGTCGGAGCCCAGCCGGAGAGAGCAACGGTAACCCTGAGGCCGGACTACGGCAAACTTCTCAGGAAACGGCGGACCGTCAGCGACGAGGCGGAGTACATCGCTTCGTTCTCACTCCCCTCCTCGGACCCGAAGATCGTGGAAGGAGAGCTTCTATCCGGGCTCAAGTTCATAGAGAGAGCCATTCGCGAGATGGTCGATCCTTCTCTGCGAAAGCGTTTCAGGGAGACCCTGGCGGACCTGTGGTACGGCGAAATGGAGATAGGGGAAAACCTTGAGATGGCACAGCTCTTTCTGCTCGACGGGAAGGCGGACGCGCTCACGGCAGCCCAGGTGATAAGTCTCTTTGAGAAAAGTTATCTTAAGTCTCTGCTGAAGGTGAAGCGCTTTTCCAACCACATCCCGTCCGGCTACGAGATCACCGGCATGCAGTACCTCGACCGCACGGTGGAGGAGATAGATGGCACCATCTACGGCTTCGAGGAGAAGATCCAGGAGATAGAAGAGAGCGCCGGGTAGGCACCCTCCGGGGATCACTGGCTAGGCTGTTCGCCGGGGCAGATCTCTTCGATCTCACCCGTTCCGGGGTTCACCGAATAGATCCTGAACGGATAGGGCTCGCTGATATTTGCATCCCGATATCCACTGAAGAAGATCAGATCCCCGCTCTTCGACCAGTGTATATCAGTCGCCAGCATGTCCTCCGGTGTAAGGCGTTTTTTTACGTCCGTCTTCAGATCGATGACGAAAAGCGCCTGGTTCGGCTCGTTGAAAGCCTTTTCGAATAGCGGAGTCCCGGGAACGGACATCGTGAAGGCCATGAGATCCGCCCGGACAGGGTGCGGGATGAAGCGGTCTGTTGAAGTCGACGAATCCTTTTTGCCCGTGAAGCGTTCCAGCGGCGTTCGTTCTATCTCCCTGCCCTCAAGATCATACCTGTAGAGGAACTGGATATCGTGAGTGAGAAGGCTCTTTCCGTCCGGCCACCAGACCGCGGGACCGGAGAGGAACGGCCCGTTCCCGCCAGGAGCGTGACCTGCTATTCTTCGAAAACCGGAACCATCCGGCCTTACGACGTGAAGGCTCCACGAGTAGTTTTCGTCGAACATCAGAAAGGCGATATGGCTTCCGTCGGGCGACCAGGACGGATCCATGACGCGCCCGACCGCCTTGAGCACCGATCGAACACTCCCGGTACGGGTATTTTTGATCCATATCATCGAAGCCTCAGATCCGCCGGTGGCTTCCCCTTCTGTGAGATATACCATGGAATACCCGTCGGGGCCCATGTCGGGTTGAAGCCCACGGGCTATCTCAAGCGGGGGAAGCCCCTTCTTCGGGATGAGATAGATCACCCCGCCGCTCCTTGAAAAAAGAAGCGGCGCCTCCTGGGCAAAAGCACTGCTCCCGGCAAGGACCGCAGAAATTATAATCAGCAGCATGAACGGCATGATCAAACAAATGGCAGGATAAGATCTCCGGGCGATCTTGACGTACAGCATCAATTAAAACCTCCCCGGCGCTCACGATGTGGTTGATCGCGCCGGTTCCATTCTACCCTGCTGACGTCCTGTCCGCCATACTATTGAAAACGGTACCTCACGCTCTCCTCCGCGATAGTATTGCCCCGAACATCCAGCGTCGCCTGACTGAGAGTCAGCGGAACCTTTGCCTCGTCGACAGCCGCCTCAGCAAGACGGACAAGTCCACCACAGCATGGGACCTCCATCCTGACCACCATCATCGAGGGTGTGCCGTTCATTCGTATTATCCTTGCAAGCTTTTCCCGGTAATGATCGGCATCATCGAGCTTCGGACACCCCATCAGCAGCACGCGGCCGCGGACGAAACGCGCGTGGAAATCCGGACAGGCAGCTGCCGTGCAGTCCGCGGCGAGCAGAATGTCCACCCCCTTGAGGTACGGCGCGTTCTCAGGAACAAGGCTCAGCTGGATGGGCCAGTTCGAAAGCTCCGAAGAACCCGCCGGCGCTTCTGGGATATTCTTTCCGGAACAGGCACACTCTGCGGAAGGCTTATCCTTTTCTTCCGGCATCGCCTTCAGTGAACGGGCCATGGAACCGGGACATCCGCACGGCAGCGGTTTTACAGCTTTTCTGGCCTCCATGTTGCGCCTGACAGCCTCTTCATCGTAGGGCTCTGCCTCCCTCTCTACGAAGGAGATCGCCCCCCGAGGGCATTCACCAATGCAGTCGCCCAGACCGTCGCAGTATGAATCACTTGCAAGTTTCGCCTTGCCGTCTATCATACTGATCGCACCCTCGTGGCATGCCTCCGCGCACTGTCCGCAGCCGTCGCACTTCTCTTCGTTGATCTGGATCACTTTCCTCATTATTTTTCCGGACATGGGCTTCACCTCTGGGATCATATTTTGGTATTATAGTACCAGAATACATTTCCTTGTCAATACGCCCAGGCCGGGATCGTCCACTGGGCGCTGCGGAGTTCCCGGCGGTGAGTGAGGCAGAAGGGGTCCAGGTCTCTCAGGGACGTCCAGAAACGCGTCGAATGATCGCGGTGTTCGATATGGCAGAGTTCGTGGAGTATCACGTAGCGGACAAGATGAGGTTCCAGAAAGAGGAGTTTCTGGTTGAGATTGATCATGTTCTTTGAAGAACAGCTACCCCACAGGCTCTTCTGGTTCCGGATGGAGAATTTTCCCGGGCGTCGGCCGGTCTCATCCGCAATATTCCATCCCATGGGGACAATATACTCTTCGGCAAGCGCGCGAATTCGAGGGAGAACATTGCTTTCTTCCAGTACGAATGATCTGCCGATCGAGGGAAGGAAGAATCCGGCCGCGGGTATAACATCCTCTTTTGTTGCCTCGGAAGTGAGCACTTTTGAAAACGCCTTCTCTATCCAGGTTCGCCTCTCCTCGATCAACGCGGCGATCCTCTCTTTTTTGAATCCGCGCGGGATGACGACAACCAACTCTCCGGGCGGGGAGAACTTCAAAGTGACCCGTTTTGCGCGCGGGCTGATCCGGACAGAGTATTCGATCCGTGCCGGTTTTCCAGTCATTGGATCACACTGAGGACAAAGATCGCCCGGGGTCCATTTTCCCATCCTGACTCCGGGCGAACATTCGTCACCTGTCAGCGGGAGTGCAGACGAGAAGCCGCGATGAAGGATAGTCCTTCGCGCGTCAGCACTTCGGCGGTCCGGTTGGTTGCGTTGTGCTTGCCCAGGTAGTTGTTCTGGAGATTTTCCATATCCCCCGAAGCGATGACCTCCTCCTTGTCGCGGAAGTAGTCCAGGATGTCGGAGGGGTGGTCCATCGTCTCCTCCACCTCGGGGTCTCCGCCCTCGTGCTTGGCGGATATGTTGGGGTAGAGGCTCGCCACCTTCAGCAGGTCGTCCCTTCTGTTGTAGGGTTGGCGGACTATGCTCTTGTACGTTTCGGTGATGTGATGCTCGATGCGGACCTTGTCCTCAAGACCGAGCTGTTTCCGGATCTCGGCGCTTGCAATGAGTGTAGCTGCATCGACGGAGTTGGAGAGGTTGAACCCTATGAGCGGCGTCGACCCATCCTCCCTGGCGAACATTTTTGCCATCATCAGCATCCAGAGTACAGTATAGGGGTTGTCGTTGCCCATGAATACGGAGATCTTGAAGCGTACATCCACCCCAAGTCTGTAAAGCAGGTAACCCAGGAGTACCGTCCCGGAGTTGATGTTCAGCACCTCGTTGATCCCGTAGTTCGTGTAGTAGTGAAGGAGCTCGTCGACCCATGCCAGGGCGTGTCCGTTAGGCTGGCCGATCCCTCCGAAGTAGCCGGTGATCGTTGCGGGGCCTCCGAGATGGACATTGGATCCATCAGTGCCCTTCGTATCGAGCGTCTCGACGTAACTGGCCCCGATTATCTGCATCGCAGCCGCAACCGCCAGGATGTCTCCCTGATCGCGCTCCTGCTCCTTCATCTTGCGGACCCGGATGTACCTTCCCGGCATGATCTCTCCCCTGTCGATCGCCTGCTTTGCCTCGGCGATCAGGAACGGGAAGTACTGAAGCGCGCTGATCTCCAGCGTCACAGAAGTGGACTCGCTGAAGGTTCTGGCGCCCGGGTCATCCCCCAGTATCTTTTTGCGGTACTGCGATATGGTCGTGAATGCACCCCTGTCCCTCTCGGCCGCCAGCCATTCGAGGTCCTTGAGGTAGGGTGATCCCATACCCCCGAGGCGCTGCATGATGTTCGGGAGACTCCGGGCCTCCATGGCCCTGGCGTTGATCTCGGCTGGAGTTCCGTACTTTGCGACTACCCGCAGCAGTGCCTGGACATCGGTATTCCCCGGGTCGAGCAGAAATCTGTTGATGTCTTCCAGAGTTTCCTTTCCGATACGGAACATGTCGCTTCCCACGAATATCCCCTCCGGTTTTTTTGTGTCCGTGCGGCTAAAGGCCGCACAGGTTTCCAGGTCATTGTTCAATTCTATAATACCATGCAGACAATATGGGGGCTAAGGAAATATCTTACGGCATTAGTTGCTTTTTACAAATGTTGTGTTATACAATTCTTTTGGAGGATGGTGTCCAATGAATTCAAAGAAACAGGCGATCGACCTCAGAGAGATGACCCGGGAGCTTGTCAAAAATCTTTCGCTCCTCGACAGGGACCGCGCTTCCTGCTGCGGAGTCACACTGGCCCAGTGCCACGCCATTGTCGAGATAGGTCGCATGGGGAAGACCTCTCCCAGCGTCCTTGCTTTACTCCTCCGGCTGGACAGAAGCACGGTGACCAGGGTTGTCGACAACCTCGTCGCCCGTGGCTTCGTACAAAGGGAAACGGATCCAGGGAACCGCAGGTCCCTTGTTCTGACCCTGACGAAAAAGGGGAAGAAGTTCTTCGAATCGACGGAAGAGACCATGGGAGCGTTTTACCTGTCCATCCTTCAAAAGATCCCCGAAGGAGAGCGAGAAGTATTTTTGTCGGGTATTCGTGTGATCGCGGAAGCTTTCGCGGCGGACCAGTTCAAATGTTTTCAGCAGGGCAGCCCCGATGCGGGGCATACGAAAGGAGCATGAGAATATTGAGCGACATCAGGGAAAAGATCCGTGAAAAATACGCTGAGGCGATCAGGAACAAAAATTCCTGTTGCGGCTCGGGGTCATCCTGTTGCGGAGGCGCAGAGGATCCGATCACCAGGGGCAACTACGACGGAGCTGTTATGGATCGGATACCGAAAGGTGTTGTAAGCCAGTCATTCGGCTGCGGAAGTCCCGTCGAGATGGCTGGGCTGAATGAAGGCGAAACGGTGCTGGACCTCGGCAGCGGGGCAGGACTCGATGCTTTTCTCGCGGGGGGGGAGGTTGAGCCGACAGGAAAGGTATTCGGCCTGGACATGACCGATGAAATGATAGCAACTGCAGAGGCGAACAGGATCAAATGGGGGCTGCAGAATGTGGAGTTCCTGAAAGGGTTCATAGAGGATATCCCGCTCCCCGACGGGAGCGTAGACGTAGTGGTGTCAAACTGCGTGATCAACCTCTCTCCAGACAAGGAGGCCGTTTTCCGGGAAATTTACAGAGTTCTCAAGCCTGGAGGGAGGATATCCGTTTCCGATGTAGTCTTCCTTCGCCCGATCCCCGAGGAGATCCGCACCAGTATCGACGCCTGGGCAGGATGTGTCGCAGGAGCCCTGGGCAGGGATGAATACGCAGAAAAACTCGAAAAGACAGGGTTTTGCGATGTAAAAGTCTCTCCCACCAGGGTCTACGAGTTCACTTCCAGCCAGCTTGAAGAGATGGTCCCCAACCTTCCCGGGGCCGGATCGCTTGATGCTTCAGGAGTGGCTGCAGGCGCCTGGATCTCCGCCAGGAAACCTCTAGCCGTTTGAGGGGTCTGAGCCGCCTGTGTCCAGATCCAGAAGTGAGCGGATGTGATCGATACTCCCGCTCAGGATCTGCCCCTGGTGCTCGAGCGCCTGCGTGCAGGCTTCCAGGATCTCTTCCCTGTGGGAGAGAATGTAGACCCGGGTGGCTGTTTCAATATCGAGGAAGAGGTCCGAGGTGAATTTTTTGATCTCATCGACCTCTTCTTCGAGGCGGCAGTTACATGATGCCCCGTTGCTCCCCTTGCGGATCACGCAACTCAGCGCGCCAAGAGAGAATCCCAGCGGTCTCCCTCCCGCAGCCATGGCGACCGACGAAAGGAAGCGCTCCACATCCCTTGCAAGACTTTGCTGGAGGTTTTGCAACTCCTCGATCGGATCGTTCAGAAGTTCTGCCTGTCGACTTAGCTTTCCAAGGGCTTCCTGAAAAGATTTTTCCAAGATATGCTTCCTCCCCAGCTTCCGAAAACGGATCTTTTCACGCCTTTCGGCCGGGATCCCTTTCATGGTGGCCCGGCCCGTTCTCGCGGCCGTTATGTCCGTCATCGAAAGGAATGCTGTCCGGTATCTCCTCCGCCCGAGGCTCTACGTGAACGGAAATAAATGACTCTTCTCCGTGGATGACCCGGACCGCGTCCTCCGTCACGGTGGCAATGTCATGAGCATCGGATATCCTGAGATCGCGGTGAACCAGAATGTGAACCTCGACAGCAACGTTGGCCCCTATGCGCCTGGTTCTGAGGTGGTGCGCTCCCTCGACCCCCGGAACTCCAAGTATTGCTCCCAGTATCTCCTCTTCCTGCTCAGGGGTTAACGACTCCTCAAGCAGTTCGCTCAGACTGCTTATCGTTATCGGAAGCGCCACCCTCACAATGACTCCAGCTACGATAAGGGCAGCGACGGGATCCAGGATCCTGGCCTTTGGACCAAGGAAGATCGCACCCCCGATGCCCAGCAGAGTACCGACGGACGAAAAAGCGTCCGAGCGGTGATCCCAGGCTTTTGCCATGAGAGCGTCGCTGGAAAGCTGGACGGCCGCTCTTCTGGTGTAGAAGTAAAGCCATTCCTTGATGGCAATGGACAGGCTCGCCGCAATGAGCGCTATCATCCCGGGCCGTGGAATGATCTCCCCCTGAAGCACCAGCAGAACTCTCTTCCCGCCGCTGTAGAAGATCCCCGCCGCCACGGCAAGAAGCGTGACTCCCACGATCACCGTCGTGAGCGTCTCGAATTTGCCATGCCCGTAGTCGTGGGATCTGTCTACAGGACGGCCCGTAACCTTGAAGCCTATGACGGCTACGATATCGGTCGCGAAATCGGAAAGCGAGTGGACCGCGTCGGCGACCATTGCCGCACTGTTCCCCGCGAAACCGGCTACGAATTTGAAGGACGTCAGGACAACGTTGATCCACAGACCAATCCACGATACAAAAAGGGCGCGTTCCGTTCTTCCGTTTTTCATTATTTAAAAGATCTCCCCATGGGGCGCAGTGTCGATCCCGACTATTTTACCCCAACAGGTGATGTGCAAACACGTCATCCTCGACTTCGAGGAGGTCAGATCTTGACGGAAAGACCCAGGTCGAACGCCTTCAGGTTGTCGCTTCGGAAGCGTTCCGGGGCCAGTTCTTCGATGGCTCCGCGAACCTCTTCAGCGGTCACGCCCCCTGCTCCTGTAGCGCAAAGCGTACCGAGCATCAGTGCGTTCAAAAAAAGAAACCGGCTCTCCATCGAATCGCGGAGTACCGCATATCCGGAGATCGGGAAGAGTCTGATGCGTCTTTCGCTGAAATACTGCTGCAGATCCGTATCGTTCAACTGTTCCGGCTGATCCGCATTGACTACGGCGCAGCCGCCCTCTTTAAGGAAGTGATAGTTCCTGAGGGCCTCGTTCTGATCGAACGCCAGCAGGATGTCCGCATCTCCCGCGCGGACCAGGGGATTGCAGTAGGCACCGATCTTGAAATGACTGATCACCGACCCGCCCCTCTGGGACATGCCATGCACCTCGCTGCCCATAACATGCTCCCCTCGCGAAAGGGCGATATGTCCCAGGACTTTGGTCGCAAAGAGGATCCCCTGGCCTCCTATGCCGCAGATAATGTACTGCATTCTATTTCGCCTCCCCGATACGCTGAATGGCTCCTTTTGGGCAAATCTCGGTACAGACGCCGCAGTCGATGCAGAAACGTCCGTCGATGCCCGCCTTCCCTGTTTTTTCATCCCACACCAGTCCCGGGCAGTTGAAACGGTCTATGCACAAACGGCACCCAACGCACTGTTCCGCAAACACCTGCACCGGCCGTTTTTCGGGACGCGCCTTGAGCATGGTGACGCAGGGGTGGCGGAAGATCAGAACTGCCGGTTCGCTGTTCGTCTTCGCATGTTCCCATGCCTCGCGGATGGTTTCCTGGTTTCCGCTGATATCGTAAGGCTCGAGGACCTTGATGTACTTCACCCCGCAGCCGCGGACGGCGCCCTCAAGATCCACCTCCACCCCGATGTCGCCTTCCCGCAGCTTGCCGCCAGTCGAAGGATTGTCCTGTCCGCCCGTCATGGCGGTGATTCGGTTGTCCAGGATCGCCAGCACGAAAGCATGACGATTGTAGACGGCGGTCGCAAGTCCCGTCATCCCGTTGTGAAAGAATGTCGAATCCCCGAGCGTCGCGACGATGGGGCGGGTGATCTCTTTCCCGTCGCTCTTGTAGGCATCGTACAGTCCGGAGGCCACGGTAATGGAAGCGCCCATGCAGATGATGCTGTCCACACCCCGCTGCTGGACGGCCAGGCCGTAGCACCCTATATCGCTGGCGATGATGACGTTTGGAAGAGCCTTCCGCAGAGAAAAGTATGCGGGTCTGTGCGAGCATCCGGCACACAGCAGAGGTTTGCGTACCTTCAAATCCGCGGTTTCGCGGGCTTTTTGCAGGCTCCCGTCTTTTTTCTCCACCGGTTTTCCTCCGAGCGCCTTGAGGAGCACTTCCTCGATCACCTCGGGGAGCAGTTCCCAATCCTTGGGAACAAAATCGTTCCAGCGCCCCAGAATGCGGGATTTGTCGTTGATCTGCATTTCGATGACAGGGAAGGTCTCTTCCAGGACCAGCACCCGTTCGTGCCGTTCGATGAAGCTCTCCGCCATTTTCAGCGGGAGTGGAACCGGCGTGCCTATCTTGAGCAGGTCGATGTCGTCGCGTCCCCATGAATCGATAAGGTCCTTAACGATTGAAAAGCTGACGCCTGAGGCAATGATCCCAAGGCGTGCGGCTCCGGAAGCAGAAAGTTCATAATTGAAGCGGTCGTACTTCGTTTCAAATTCTTTCCTGATCGCCTCGAACCTTTCATTGTGCCGGATCACGAAATTCCTGAGCCTCCCCGGGAGGATCACCTTGTGGCCTACTGGAGCGACCTTGAAATCAGCGGGGGCGGAATGATGCGTAACACCGCGGATCTCTATGTCCTGCCTGCAGTGGTCGATGCGCACTGCCGGACGAAGCATGGTCATAACCTTGTGGCGCTCGGAAAGTTCGAAGGCTTCGATAACCATCTCCCGCGCCTCCGCGGCGGAGGCTGGGTCGAAGCACGGTATTTTGGCGAAAAGGGCAAAGTAGCGGCTGTCCTGATCATCCTGGGAGGCGTGGCAGCCAGGGTCATCGGAGACCACCACCACCATTCCGCCCTCCATTTCGAAGTGAGCCGCGCTCATGAAGGGATCGGCAGCGACATTGAGCCCCACCTGCTTCATTACCGCGCAGGCGCGTTTTCCTGCATAGGTTGCGCCCAGGGCTGTTTCCAGGGCCACCTTCTCGTTGGCGCCCCATTCGACCACTGTCGAGGTCTTCAGTTCATCCGCCCACCGGGCCACCGAGGGAAGGATCTCCGAGGATGGCGTCCCGGGGTAGGCCGTGGCCACATCGCAGCCGGCCTCCACAATACCGAGGGCGATCGCCTCGTTGCCCAGAAGCACACTACGTCTTTCTTTCATTTGCTTTCCCACCTTTTTAAAGAATTAAAACCGTTTACTTCAGGGGCTCTTTATTTTCCGGGGCCTCACCGCGCACTGTCCTCAAGTATCCATAGACCGTATATACCGAGTTGCCCGATTCCTGGGCAAAAGCCTCAACAGAACCCTTGAGAAGGAAAAAACCCTCTTCCTCAAGTTTCCTTACCGCCTGCATTTTTTCCTGGCGGCTGGATATGTGGAGGGGCTTCCCCAGAAATTCCCTGATCAGTTTCAGGTTTCTCTCAAGAATGTCCTCGCTTCGCGAGGGGCCTCCTTCTGTAAAATGCCCGGGGTACATCGACGAGTTTATTGACGTAAGGTGATCTACAACGCTTTGCATCATTTCGGCTTTGGTCATGTCGTAATTTATGCACAGATATCCTATGATCTCTCCGTCTTCGTCACGGAGGAACAGTGTGTTGGCACGAATTCTTCCTCCGTCTGCCGAACGGGCAAGAAAATTGGACGCGAATTCGGTACCGTTCTCTACGGCCTTTTTCAGGGTGAAGATACCGAAATCCGTCATGGGGTCTCCAATCGAGCGTCCCGAGATGTGGCCGTTCTCAATGGCTACAACGGATCGGCTCGTGTCGGCAGCATCGTGCAGGACAACTTCATAGTCGGGACCCAGAGCCAGGGCAAGCCCCTTGACTATGGGCTTCAAACAGCGGATAAGAGGATGCAAGCAGGCTTCCCTCCCTTCGTGACGTTTTCGACCAGAATATTCCTTTACAAATTTTTGTCAATATGACAATATTTTTTATATTCAAAGGGGGCGGTAAAGAAGATGCGGCAGCAGAAACAAACCTTCTGTCTTACCTACCGGTGGGTCATCTGGGGCATCATGGTGCTTTCGTACATGGTGGTATTTTTTCACCGGCTTGCGGCCGGAGTCGTCCGCCCCGATCTTGAATCGGCTTTCGGACTCGGCGCTTCATCGTTCGGACTTCTGGCATCGATGTATTTTTATGCCTACATGCTGATGCAGATCCCCGTCGGTCTTATGGCCGATTCCCTGGGCGCAAGAAAAACCGTCACGGCCGGGATGCTGCTTGCCGGAGCTGGATCGCTTGTTTTCGCCACGGCCCAGGGGCAGGGTGTTCTCATGTTCGGGCGTTTCCTCGTGGGCATCGGAGTCTCCACCGTCTTTATCTGCATTCTCAAGATACAGTCCCGCTGGTTCCGGGAGAGAGAGTTCGCCACAATGTCCGGGTGCACCAATTTCATCGGCAACCTGGGTGGGATCATGGCCCAGGCGCCTCTCGCCATGGCGGTGACCGCCTTTTCCTGGCGGACTACATTCGCGGGGATAGGGGTCTTCTCTCTTGCGCTCGGCGTGCTCTGCTACATCCTGATACGCAATGCTCCTTCGGATATGGGGTTGCCTCCCATCAACGAGACACAAGCCTCGGAAACAGCCGGCAAGGCCGACCTCAAAGAGCTTGTCGCAGGATTGATCACTGTCCTCAAGTGCTGGCGCACCTGGCCCAATTTCATATTTCTCGGCTGCCTTTCCGGTATCTACCTGGCGTTCTCGGGGGCATGGGGCGTGTCGTTCCTGCGGGAGGTGTACGGCATGGATGGAACGTCGGCATCCATGCATGTGGCCTGGGTCGTTTACGGGGTCATGGCCGGCGGCTTTTTCACCGGCTGGATCTCGGACCGCATGGGGAGGCGGCGGCCTCCGCTGGTTGGACTGACCGCCCTCTCGACGCTGACATGGGCCGTGCTGGTCACCTGGGGCGGAGGCAAACCGCCTTTAATGGCCCTGAAACCGCTCTTTTTTGTCATGGGCTTTTCCGCCACGGCCTACATACTGAGCTGGGTGGTGGCCAAGGAAACACAGTCTCCTCGCTTCACCGGAGTGGCCATGTCGGTCATCAACATGGGCTCTTTCCTCTGGACAGCCTTCATCACCACTACCATGGGTAACATCATCGAAGCCATGCAGGCTCAGCCCGCCCTTGCCCAATACCGCGCCGCGTTCGTGTTCTGTCTGGCGTGTTCGGCCCTGGGCCTTGTCTGCACCTTCCTGATGCCGGAAACACGCTGCCGGAACATCACGATGGATCCAGTAAACCGTAACGCGTGAATCGTGTGTGATAAAAACCAGACCCAAGTCTTGCACCACAAAACCAAAATTTTGCACCACAGAGAACGCAGAGGGCCGCAGAGGGAACCCTTTTGTTTGTTAGAACCAAAAAACAAATGAATTAGTTTTGGTGTTAAACATAACAAATTGATTTTCTCTCTTTTGCCTTTCTCTGTGTCCTCTGCGGTGCATGAACCGGATCCCGGTTTTTCGGGTCACGATTCACGATTCACGATTAACGATTTACGGTTTTACCCCAGCCCCAACAGCGGCAGTACCGAATCGAGATCCTTGTCCCCTCTGCCGGAGAGATTAACAAGAATGGTCTCATCCTTCGACAGTTCCGGAAGCATTTTCAGGGCTTGTGCTACGGCATGGGAGCTTTCCAGCGCCGGGATAATGCCTTCCTGGCGGCTCAGGATCCTGAAGGCATCGACCGCCTCGTCGTCGGTCACCGAAACGTACTTCCCCCGCCCGCTTTCCATGAGATAAGCGTGCTCGGGACCGACCCCGGGGTAATCCAGCCCCGCGGAGATCGAATAGACGGGAGAAGGCTCTCCGTTTCCGTCCGTTAGCACGTAAGTTCTGAATCCATGTATAATGCCCGGTTTCCCTTTCACGAGCGTTGCCGCATGATCCTTCGTCTCGAGTCCCCTGCCGGCGGGCTCGACGCCCACTATCCCCACACCGGCGTCGTCAAGAAAAGCCGAAAATATACCTATTGCATTGCTCCCGCCACCGACGCAGGCAACAACATGATCCGGGAGTTTACCCTCCCTTTCAAGGAACTGCTCCCGGGCCTCCCGGCCTATGACGCTCTGGAATTCCCTTACTATAGTGGGGAAAGGGTGGGGACCAACGACAGAGCCGAGGAGATAGAAAGTCTCGGGCTTCATTACGTAGGCCTCAAGTGCAGCATCCACGGCCTCCTTGAGAGTCTGCTGTCCATGGGTCACCGAAACTACCTCCGCCCCGAGAGCCTTCATGCGGGAAACGTTGGGAGCCTGTCTCTGGACATCGACGGCGCCCATGTAGATGGTGCACCCCATCCCCATCAGGGCCGCCACTGTGGCTGTGGCCGTTCCGTGCATTCCGGCCCCGGTTTCTGCGATAAGTTCCTTTTTGCCCATACGTTTCGCCAGTAGTGCCTGCCCGATCGTATTGTTGATCTTGTGTGCCCCGGTATGATTGAGATCCTCTCGCTTCAGGAAAAGCCTTCCCCCGCCGTAATTTCTTGAGATGTTGGCACAGTATGTCAGGGCGGACGGCCTGCCGACGTACTCCTTGAGGAGTCTGGTGAACTCCCCGGCGAATAGTTCGTCTCCAATGGCAGACTCGAACGCCGCCTCCAGCTCGTCAAGACGCGGCTGAAGTTGCTCCGTCACATAACTTCCTCCGAAAGTCCCGAAATACCCCTTCTTTTCCTCTGCTGTCTTCCTCATACTCTTCATCCTCTGCTTCCTCCTCTGCTCGTTTTGGGGGTGTCCGCAAATAAAAAAGGGGCGCTTATCCTTTCGGATACGCCCCTTGTCCAAAAATAACACGCGGGGCCACGGAAAATATTCCGCAGCCCCGCGTGTGATCACACGACGGTTCGCGGCGCCTTCAGCGCCACCACCAGTAAAAGTTTACGGACTTCATGGAACCTCTGCTCATCTCATCTCGTCTCATGATGCGGACACTCCCTTTGGGAGGGACTATAACAAATCATCCGGCTCTGCACAAGGGGGAATTATTTGTATCTGGAAGTTGCCGATCTAACTGCTTCCGCCAGCTCCTCCCACGCTCTTTCGGTGCCGGCCCTCAGATCTTCCCAGGCACCTTTGCTGGCCTGACGGAGCTCATCGAGCTTTTCTTCGGCCTTTGCGCGTTTTCCCTTCAGGCTCTGGATCTGCTTCTGATATTCGGTTTTCAGGTCGGGCTTCACCTGGTCGGCCTTTGCCTGGAGCTGGTCGATCTTTGCGTTCCACTCGTCCAGTTTGATCTTCAGTTTCTCTACGTATGCATCTCTTTTATCGATCATTACCTTCTCCTCCTTTAAAATGCGTTCTTTCCCCATTTTACGCTTTCTTGCACGAGTTTAACAAAAACTGCGATCTGATATTGATCTTACACCATCAAAAATGGATCCGGTGATAAGGGGGCTTCATTAAACGGGGGAAGCCTTCACAGACAGAACCTCTCCCCGGATGAAAGAACAAAAAGCAACCTCCATTGTTAAACGATTGTTCAACGATCTCGTCGAAGGCGCTACTGAGACTTTTGGGGCTTCCTTCAAGTTCTTCCTCCTCGCACCCGTGACCCGATCCAACTACGTTAAATCAGCAACAGAGAGGATCCATTTCTTCGAACCAGTCAGATGCCGGGGAGAATTCGTTATTGCTACCCCTTGATGCGCTATGCGTCGTTATCTGTAAGTGTTTCCTCCGGCTGGCCTCTGAAGACTACAGCAAGGTGCTGGAATCTCCTGTCGACATCGGCCCTGTCATCCGGTTCGGCCAGACGTTCGCCCGCCCTCTTGACCATGCAGGCGTGTCTCCAGAGAGATTGTTTCTGATCCTTCTTTTTAGTGTGAAGCATTACCTTTTCAAAGGATTCAATAAGGTGGATCAGGATCGATGGTTCTGATGCGGCATGCTGGCGTATCTGGTGATACGCTGTATC
>WOYI010003136.1_pt1 | contig 15482 bp, 10 predicted proteins | sample 6423411 | NCBI WGS metagenome assembly WOYI01 (sample SAMN13441803, study PRJNA592873) | oil field metagenome | biome: oil field; feature: oil-well bore; material: oil-contaminated soil; isolation source: oil-contaminated soil from oil-well borehole | place: Germany: Wietze | collected 2016-10-18 ...
GTGGATACGGCGGCGCCGCAGCAGGCGTCAGCGTCTCCTGTGCCCTTTGCCATCACCAACCTGGGGTTGTCGGCCAAGGCATCCGGCGGCCCCTTCATTGGGCAGCTGGGCAGCCCTGGGGGAGGTGGTCCCGGGCCCGTGGGCATAGGCGGTGGTTTTTTCGAGGGCGACATCGTTCCATTGCAGCGCATCGCACCCCAGTACCCCCGCCAGGCGTTGCGTGATGGCCTCAGCGGCTGGGTGGAGCTCGAGTTCGTGGTCAATCCCGATGGGACGGTGCGTGACGTGCGCGTGGTCAATGCCAAGCCCAGACGCGTCTTCGAGGCTGCCGCCATCGCCGCAGCGCGGCGCTGGCGCTTCAAGCCCAAGATGGTCAATGGTCAGGCTGTGGCCCAGCGTGGCCTGCAGCGCATCGAGTTCAAGCTGAGCGACTGAACATGAACGGCAAGCGCACCATCTGTTTTCTCGCGCTGCTGGCCGCGCAGGGCGGTTCGGTCGTCTACGCAGCCCAGAATATGCCCGAGCATTGCAGCAAGCCCAAGGCGGCTCCCCTGGTACAGGAAGCCACCTATCGGGGGCTCGAGGCAGCCGCCGCACTGATCCGTAAGGGGCGTTTTGATGCAGCGATCGAGCACCTGCAGCGATTGACACGCTCCGGGAGCGATTATGAAAAGGCCCTGGCGTTTTTCAACCTGGGCTTTGCCCAGGCTGGTCAGAAAAACCTCAAGGGTCAACAGCAGGCCTTCGAGCAGGCGCTTGGCCTCAAGGCGCTGCCCCAGGAACAGCAGGAGCAGCTGCAATACAACCTGGCACAGATCTATATCGTCGATGGCCAATACCAGCAGGGCATCCGTACCATGGAGGCCTATATAAAAGACAGTTGCCACCCTGTCGGCGCCGAGGCCTATCTGTTCCTGGCGCAGGCCTATGCCCAGCTGAAGCACTATCGGCAGGCTTTGGCGGCCCTGGAGCGGGGCATGGCCAAGGTGCCCAAGGTGACAGACGAGATGCTCCAGCTGCATCTGGCGTTGAACTACGAGCTCAAGAACTACGCCGCCTGCGCCGAGACCCTGTTGCAGCTCTTGGATCGTCATCCCCAGAAGCCAGATTATTGGCAGCAACTGGCTGGCCTGTATTATGAGATGAAGCAGGATGTGGCCTGGGCTGCGGTGCAGAAGCTGGAGCATCGGCAGGGCATGTTGACCAAGCCTGCCGAGATCAAGGCCCTGTATGGGGCCTACATGGTGATTGGTGCCCCTTTGAAAGCCGGGCTCGTGCTGGACGAGGCCATGGGCAAGCATGCGCTGCCTGCGGATGAGAAAAACCTCGAGGCATTGGCCAACGCCTGGATCAATGCCAGAGAGCGGCGACGCGCCGAGGGCGCGCTCAAACGCCTGGTGGCCATGTCCTCATCCGGGGAATACGCCTATCGGCTGGGGGCCATGTATGGTGACGAGGAGCGCTGGCAGGAGGCTGTCCGTTTTCTGGAGCAAGCCCTGGCCAAGGGAGGGCTCAAGTCACCAGGCCAAGGGTGGCTGCGCCTGGCCGTGGCGCGACTCAACCTGGATGATCGGGAAAAAGCGCTCCAGGCCATGCGTCAGGCTGCGCATCATCGAGACTCCCAGGCCACGGCCCGTGAATGGCTGCGTTTCCTGGATCAACAAAGTGCATCCTGATGCCCGGCTCCTTCACAGACCCGCTGCAGGCCGATAGACTATCAAGAGGCCCATTGGGGGGGGCGTGGGTTTACCACCAACATCCAGCAGGGGGAGCCTCTTGGAGTTCCATGAAGACAACCGCCTCGCGCGCCATCGTATCCTGGGCTATGACCAAGGCGGTGTGCGGCTGGAGCAGGCGTATTATACCAGCAGCATGATAGTGGCCTCGTTTGCCGCTCCCCGGGACTGGTCGCCTACTGCTGTGGCGCAGTTGCAGCCTGAGCATTTCGAGTCATTGCTTGCCATGGAGCCCGAGGTCGTCATCCTGGGAACCGGAGCCCGCCATATTCACCCCGACCCGCGGCTGTTCGTGGGGCTGCAGCAGCGGGGTGTCGGTGTCGAGGTCATGAGCACGGCGGCAGCCTGCCGCACCTACAATGTGCTGCTGGCCGATGGCCGTCGGGTGGTTGCCTGCCTGCTGCAGCAACAATCCTGACCCTGTGTGTCTGGCACCAGAATAAGGGTCAACTGGTGCCTAAATGTCATTCATTCATTAACAATATATGTACAGCATTGACAGGCAGCTGGCAGGAAGCAGAAAATACGTCACCGGGGAGCCTTCATAAAAATGAGCAGGTCCTTGCCGCAATGCTTATAAGCCAAGACTGAATGCCCTGGCTGTGGGGCTCCAGGGCCTGTCTTGACCATAGGGATACGCATGAAGATCGATCTGCGCAGCGATACGGTGACCCGGCCCAGCGCCGCTATGCGCCAAGCCATGGCACAAGCCGAGGTGGGCGACGATGTGTATGGCGAAGACCCCACGGTGACCCAGCTGGAGGCCGCGGCGGCGGCTCTGCTGGGCATGGAGGCAGCCCTGTTCGCGCCCAGCGGCACCCAGGCCAACCTCGTTGCCCTGTTGACTCATTGTGGACGCGGCGATGAATATATCGCTGGTCAGGATGCGCATACCTATCGTTATGAGGGTGGCGGGGCGGCTGCCCTGGGCGGCATCCAGCCCCAGCCCTTGCCATTCGAGCCCGACGGCACGCTGGATCTGGATCGGGTGGCAAGGGCCGTCAAGCCGCTGGATTTTCATTTTGCCCACACCCGCCTGCTGTGCCTCGAGGACACCCAGGCAGGCAAGCCGTTGCCATTGGGGTATCTGCAGCAGGCCAGGGCACTGGCCGATACCCATGGCCTGGCCATGCACCTCGATGGTGCGCGACTGTTCAATGCTGCGGTGTCCCAGGGCGTCCTTCCTGGACAGATTGCAGCTCATTTCGATTCGGTGTCCATTTGCCTGTCCAAGGGCTTGGGCGCGCCCATCGGCTCTGTGTTGTGTGGCACGGAAGAATGGATCGCCGCAGCGCGGCGCTGGCGCAAGATGACAGGTGGCGGTATGCGCCAAGCAGGTATCGTGGCGGCAGCCGGGTTGATCGCCCTGCGCGATGGCCCGCAGCATCTGGCATTGGATCATGCCAAGGCGGCCCAACTAGCCGCCGGACTCGCGGCGTTGCCGGGCTTCGAGGTGCTGAATGTGGCCACCAACATGGTTTTTGTGGGATTTGCGCCTGCCTGGAGCGAGCCTTTGGCACACTGGCTCAAGGGGCAGGGCGTGCTGGTCTTTGCAGAATGCCCCATGCGCCTGGTGACCCATGTGGATGTGCCCCAGGAGGCTATTGCTGATGTGGTGGCGGCCTTTGCAGCTTTTGCATTCCAGAACGAGAAGCGAGAAGCAAGAACCAACAATTGATTGTTCTTAATCTATGGGGGATGGGCAGGATGAATACTCTGAAAGGCCGCTGGTGGCGTTGGGTAGGCATCGTGGGCATGGTCGTGGCGGGATTGCAGTATGCCCAGGCCCAAGCCCAGGAAGTCCTGCCCCATGCCGCGGTGGCCATGAGCCATCATGGCTATGGTATCGGTGGTTTTTCCCTTTTCGAGCCCCAAGCCCCCACCCCCGCCAAGGCTCCCTTTGTGGTGTTCCTGCCCGGCTGGACGGTCACCAATCCCGACAACTATGGCGTCTGGCTGGACCGCCTGGTGAAAACCGGCCATGTGGTAGCCATGGTCTTTTACATGGACAACTCCAGCACGCCTACCCCCACCTATACGGCCAACGTGATGCTGGGTTTGCACAACGCGCTGGCTGAATTGGCCAAGCCCGGCCATGTGCAGCCGGACCTGAGCCGCTTTGCCATCATTGGCCATTCATCCGGCGCCCTGGAGGCGGTCAATTATGCCAGCGAGGCGGCCGACTACGGCCTGCCTGCCGCCGGCTTGCTGTTCGGCGTCACTCCAGCCGCAAGCCAGGTTACCCAGCGATGGCGCTGGCTGCCTTGTCTGACCTACCGCTACGGCAGTCTCCCCATCCTGCCGGATACCGTGATGAATACAGAGCCCAACTGGGGTCAGGAGGCGCCAGCCCAGCGCTGGAGTTCCTGCATGATGCTGCGCGATGTCACGCGTATCCCGCCGGATAGCCACCTGGTGATGGTCGGTGCTGACCGCGATGGCTTTTCCCGTAATGAGGATGCGTTGCGTATCCTGGAGGGCGCTGCCCAGGTGCCACCGCAGCAGCGGATCTTCTATTGCATGACCACCGAACCGCGTAGCACAGATGGCCAGTTGGCCCTGGCGAATCACTATTTTGCCAGCGCCCTGGATATTGCCTATGACAATGGCTCGCCACAGGGTATTACCCTGTTCGGCGACAATCCCCGCCTCGTGGCGCGGGCCACAGAACGGCAGCGCCGGCGCATGGAGGCACGCCAGCAGCAGGTGGTCAATGCCTTGGATGATGAGCTCTGGGCTCTGTTCGATCAGGCCGAGCAGGTGACCTTTGACGCAGCCCAATGGACCTTGCCGGTCACCCATACCGATCAGTTGGCGCAGACTGTGGGCTTTGCCAGGAGAACCCCTTATTGCATCAAACCCTCTCCTGCGCCATGAGGCCACGCATCACTCTTGGCCGACCGACCGGTCACTTGACAATCAGAACAGCCCGGGTATGATGGACATCTATTGGCGCTTTGTGATTGATGGGGCTCATCATTTTTCAGGAGAAGATGGGTTCTAATCTATAGCTCTATAGCTTTCCATGCTATCTGGAAGTCCTGGTCTGCGGGCCAGGGCTCGTTTCAGGGTTCTGCCTTGGCTTGTAGAGCACAACAATTTCTGCCTGGGTGTGATATTGGCACCAGGTCTATGGGTATGGGAAACCGTTTGCCATGATGACCCGCCTGATGACTCGCATGTTCATTGCCCTGGTCCTCATGGGGGGGCTGTTGTTCGGCGTGGCCTATTTCAAGGGCCTCAGGAAAGACATGATCCAGCAGGTCATGGCCAAGATGGCCCAGCAGCCCACCATCGTGGCCGCCCTGCCGGCAGAGGAATCCACCTGGGAGGCGCGGCTGCAGGCTGTGGGTTCGTTGCGTGCCATCCAGGGCGTGAATGTCACCACCGAGCTTGCGGGACAGGTGGTGGGTATCCACTTCGATTCCGGCCAGGCGGCCCGCAAAGGGCAATTGCTGGTGCAGCTCAATGATGCGGTGGAACAGGCCGAGCTGCGCCGCCTCGAGGCGCAGTTGATCCTGGATCGCATCAGCCTCGAGCGCTCCTTGCGCCTGGTGAAGAGTCATGCCATTCCCCAGAGCCGGGTGGATACGGATCAGAGTCATTTCGACCAGACCAACGCCCAGATCGCTAACCAAAAGGCGCTCATTGCCAAAAAGGCCATCCGTGCGCCCTTCGACGGCATGCTCGGCATCAGGCAGGTGGACCTGGGTCAGTATCTGGCGCCAGGCACGGCGGTGGTCACGCTGCAGGCTCTGCAGCCCATCTATGCCGATTTTGCCCTGCCACAGCAAACCATGCCTGTGGTGGCCATCGGCCAGAAGGTGCGTGTCACCACCGATGCCTTTCCTGGGCAAGACTTTGAAGGAAAGATCGAGGCCATCAGTCCCGAGGTGGATACGGCTACCCGCAATTACATGATCCGCGCCCTGCTGCACAATGAAAAGCTTGTGCTGCGCCCGGGCCTTTTTGCCGAAGTGACCGTTCGCCTGCCCCAGACCAGGCAGATCGTCACAGTGCCCCAGACCGCCATCGCCTACAATCCCTATGGCGAGCTTGTCTTCGTGGTGGAAGAGCAGCAGACCAAAGGTGGCGCCAAGCAGCTGGTAGCCAAGCAGCGCTTCGTCAAGGTGGGTGAGCGCCGCGGCGACCAGGTCGCTGTCCTGCGGGGCATCAAGCCTGGCGAACAGGTGGTGGTGGCCGGACAGATCAAGCTCAAGGAGGGAAGTGTGGTGCAGATCAACAATGCCGTGTTGCCGCCGAACGATCCGCAGCCCAAGCTACCCAATAGCTGATGCGTATATCCTTGAATAATTCAAGGCTCATGCATCCAAGGACACGCGGGCACTGCCCCTGGCCCCAGGCGGTCGCATGAGGTTCACCGATACCTTCATCCAGAAACCCGTGCTGGCCACCGTGGTCAGCTTGCTGATCCTGGTCTCCGGGTTGCGGGCCTTTGGTCTGCTGGAGGTGCGTCAATACCCCTATACCACCAACACCAAGGTGACCATCCGCACCGACTATTACGGCGCTGCAGCCGACGTGGTGCAAGGCTTCATCACCACGCCTCTGGAAGAAGAAATCGCCTCGGCCGATGGCGTGGATTATCTGGAATCCACCAGCGTCAAGGGACAAAGTTACATCACGGTCTATGTACGCCTGAACTTCCCTCCCAACGAAGCCTTGGCGCAGGTCCTGAGCAAGATCCAGCGGGTGCGCTACAAGCTGCCCGCAGAAGCGCTCGACCCCATGGTGGACGTGACTGTGGGTGAATCCACGGCCTCCTTGTATCTGGCGTTCTACAGCGATGCCATGCAGCAGAACCAGATCTCTGACTACTTACTCCGCGCCATCAAGCCCAAGCTGGCGACTCTGCCCGGGGTGCAGCAGGCGCAGCTCATCGGAGAGCGCCGCTTTGCCATGCGCATCTGGCTCAAGCCACAGCGCCTGGCCGCCTTTGGCTTGACACCAAGTGATGTGTGGCATGCCCTGGAAAGCCAAAGCCTGGTCTCGGCCGCAGGGCAGAGCAAGGGCACCATGGTCGGTGTCAATCTCGGGGCCACCACTGATTTGCATTCAGCCGAGGAATATCGCCAGTTGATCATCCGTCGTGTCCATGGCTATACGGTACGTGTCCAGGATGTGGCCGAGGTGGAACTGGGTGCCGAGGATTATGACCATGCGGTGGTGCTCAGGGGCAAGCCTGGCGTCTTCATCGGCATCAATGTGCAGCCCACCGCCAATCCGTTGGATGTTTCCAGGGAAGTGCGGGCGATCATGCCAGAATTGCGCGCCCAATTCCCTGCGGACCTCAAGGCCGTCGTGGTCTATGATGTCAGCGAGTTCATCAATGCCTCCATTCACGATGTGGTCAAGACATTGCTCGAGGCGGTGGTCATCGTCATCGTGGTGATTTTTCTTTTTCTGGGTTCCTTGAGGGCGGTGATCGTGCCCATCGTGGCCATCCCTCTGTCTGTGGTCGGTACGCTGACGCTGATGCTGCTGATGGGTTTTTCCGTCAATCTGCTGACCTTGCTGGCCATGGTGCTGGCCATTGGCCTGGTGGTGGACGATGCCATCATCGTGGTGGAAAACATCCAGCGCCACATCGAGGAGGGCGCCAAGCCCATTGATGCTGCCATCCATGGCACCCGCGAGCTGGGCGGACCCATCATTGCCATGACCATCACGCTGGCGGCGGTCTATGCGCCCATCGGGCTTATGGGTGGGCTGACCGGCATTCTGTTCACCGAGTTTGCCTTCACCCTGGCTGGCAGCGTACTCATCTCCGGGGTGGTGGCGCTGACACTTTCCCCCATGCTGTCCTCCAGGGTGCTTCCGGCCGATCCCGCCAAGAAAGGGCTGGCGGCGCTGCTGGACCATGTCTTCGCATGGCTGCACCGTCGGTACCATGGCCTGCTGCATCATTCCCTGGACTATCGCCCGGTGACATATGTGCTGGCTGTGGTGATCCTGGGCTCGTGCTATTTCTTTTACTCAACGAGCCAGACTGAACTGGCTCCCGAGGAGGATCAGGGCGTGCTGTTCGTGCAGGCGCGAGGTTCCCCTGCGGCCACCATCGATCAGATGGAGCTTTGGACCAGCCAGATCGACAACGTGGCCCGCTCGATACCAGAGGCCGAACAGTATTTCAATCTCAATGGCATGGCTCCAGGTGGCGTGACCGCCAGTATCAACCAGGGCCTGTCCATCATCCGCTTCAGCCCATGGGACCAGCGCAAGCGTACCCAGATGCAGATTCAGCCCCAGTATCAGCACGGGGTCAACCAGATTGCCGGATTGCAGACCGCGGTATTCTCGAGGCCACCATTACCCGGCAATACCACGGGCATGCCTGTTTACTTTGCCATTCAGTCCGTAGAGCCGCCGGCACGCATATATGACGTGGCCAACCAGGTATTGGCCAGAGCCAAGAAGAGCGGCATGTTTGCCTATGTGGAATCCGACCTGCGCTACGACCGCCCCGAGATCTCCTATGACATCGATCGGGAAAAGGCGGCTGAGGTGGGGCTTTCCATGCAACAGTTGGCTTCCGAATTGCAAACCGCCCTGGCCAACAGCTATGTGAACTGGTTCAATGTGGCTGGCCGTGCCTATCAGGTGCGCCCCCAGACGATACGTGATGCCCGGCAGAATCCGGAACAGGTTCTTGATTATTATGTGCGCACCGGGGATGGGGCGCTGGTGCCGCTTGCCACGCTGATCCGCATGCGCTACACCGTTCAGCCCCAGGAACTGAAGCATTTCGGCCAGCTCAATTCAGCCACCATCCAGGGCGTACCGGCTCCCGGCGTGACCATGGGTGATGCCATCAAGTTCCTGCAGGATACCGCCAAGGAAATCCTGCCCGTTGGATACACCTATGATTATGGTGGACAATCCCGCCAGTATGTCCAGGAAGGCCAGGCCCTGGTCGTGACCTTCATCTTTGCCCTGATCGTGATCTACCTGGTGCTCTCGGCGCAGTATGAAAGCTTTCGTGATCCATTGATCATGTTGATCACCGTGCCCATGTCCATCAGCGGCGCGCTGCTGTTCGTGACCCTGGGCTTTACCAGCATCAACATCTATACCCAGGTGGGGTTGGTGACTCTTATCGGCCTGATCAGTAAGCACGGCATTTTGATCGTGCAATTTGCCAATGAGCTGCAACATCAGCAGGGCATGACCAAGCGCGAAGCCGTGGAGCATGCCTGTGGCGTACGACTGCGACCCATCCTGATGACTACCGCCGCCATGGTGGCCGGGGTGGTCCCCTTGATTCTGGCCTCCGGGGCCGGAGCCATGAGTCGCCGCGCCTTGGGCATCGTGGTGGCTTCCGGGCTTTCCATCGGCACATTGTTCACGTTGTTCGTGGTGCCGGCTATGTATCTGCTGCTGGGCAAGGATCATCGGGACACATCCCTGTCGCAGCAGGATGCCCTGTCATCCAGGAATCACTGATGTTTTGTGCGGGCCGAGAGCAACCAGGCTGGTCAAGCCTGGTTCAGGGAAAGTTGGTTCAGGAAAAGTTGTGCCGCGGTGAAATCTCCTTGAGGAGAGTGATGGTCCGCCCTGAGCAATGAAGGAGACCTTGCTCTTCGAGGTGGGCCAGGGTGCGACTTACTGTGGCTGCTGCCAGCCCCAGGTGATTGGCCACGTCTCTGCGGGACATGGCGAGATGAACATATGCCCCTGAACCCCCTGTTTTCAGGTCCCGCTGGGCAAGGGTATGGATGAAAAACAAGAGGCGCTCCTGGGCAGAGCCTTGGGACAGCAGGACGCCAAGCCAGTTGGCTTGGCGCAGCTCCTGCATAGCGGCTTGCAGCAGGGCAGTGGCCAGAGCAGGGTTGTGTTGCATGTGGGCTTGCAGCAAGGGTTGCGGAATCCGGCAGAGGCTCGCCGCAGAAAGAAGAACCACCGACGCTTGCTGGCGGCCTCCCTCGAGAGTCCCGAGGTTGATGATGTCCCCGGGAAAATAAAAGGCACTGATGTGTTCTGCACCGCAGGCGGCCTGCAACACCGCCTTGGCGGCCCCGGAGCGCAGGATCTGCAAGGCAGAGGTTACCTCGTGTTGTCTGGCGATGGTGGTACCGGCATTTCTGGTTATGGCTTGCGGTTGCACAGCCCTTTGTGCATCCGGGGTTGCCGGTGATTTTCGATGGCGTCCACACCAGGCGTTGATGGGGCAGCTTCCCTCACAGGAAGGCTCCCTCGGCGCTGCAGAGGGCGCGGAGCTCCTCATGGAGCAAGAAGCCGCCATGATGAGCGAAACCATGCACACTCATGCCCAGGCCAGGGACCAGCCTTGGATGGTATGCTTCGCATCATAGGATTGCCGCTGCGCCAGCTATCCCGGCTGGAGAAATCATGGTTCCTTAATCCCTTGCCTTGTGATTTTTTGATTTGTGCCGCACCTGCTCATCATGATGCTTTTTTTCAGCAACCAATTCAACCAATACTATCAAGCAAGACGCAGGTCTCACAGGATAGGCATGAAAAGCCGCGCCAATGCATTGCGCACCTGGGCTACAACAGGCCAGGCCCGTATGACCTCTCCAGAGAGAGGCAGGGCGCGATGGGCGTTATGTAACCAGAGGTTGCCCAGCCGGGCGTTCAGGTTGGCATCCAGGCATTCGATGATCAGCTCGCCATTGAGCCGCAGGCTTCTGGCGTCCCAGTTCATGGAGCCGATGATGGCGTAGTGATCGTCCGCCAGAAAGAGTTTGCTGTGGTTGAATGACCCTGCGCCAAGCAGCAACTGGCAGCCCACGTCCAGCACATGGCGGGCTTGTGCCAGACTGGCCCAATGCACGAATGGCAGATTGTTGTTCCCGGGAATGAGAATACGGACATCCACGCCCCGGCAGATGGCCAGGGCCAGTTGATCCAGCAGGGATTGATCGGGCAGGAAATAGGGTGTTTGGATCCACAAGCGCCTTTGAGCCTGGGTGACTGCAGCAAGCAGCAGCATTTTGAGTTTTTCCTGGACCTGGGGTCCTGTGGCCAGGGTGCGACAGCAGCTTTTGCCAACCTGTTGTGGGGTATGGGCATGCCATTGGGCCCCCTGGAGATCTTCTCCTGTTGCAAAGAACCAGTCCTCGGCAAATATGGCCTGGAGATGGGTAACCACAGGTCCTGTGATGCGAAAATGGGTGTCATGATGGACGCGATCGCCTACCAGGGCATGCACATGCTGGGCCCTGATGTTCAGTCCGCCTGAAAAGGCGATTTGTCCATCTATGATCAAAAGCTTGCGATGGTTGCGGCGATTGAAGCCAGACAGCAGGACGGGGCGCAATCCAGGGTAACGGCGTACCGTTATGCCCAGGCGCTGCAGCGTGCCCACCATGGATGGCCAGGAGTAGCGTTCTCCCACCCCATCGATGAGGACCCGTATGGCGACACCACGGGAGCAGGCGCGTTGCAGGGCCCGCGCAAAGGCCAGGCCAACCACATCATGACCAAAAATATAGGTCATCAATGTGATGCTGGCGGTGGCCTGCTCGATGGCATGCAGCATGGCCGGATAGGCCTGATCGCCATCACACAGGGGCTCGACCATATTTCCCGGAACGTCCGGGACCGCGGCGATCACGCCCGTCAAATCCCAGACGGAAGACGGGCGGGATGGGTGAGTATCGTGCTGGGGGGCGTCTGGAAGGGAAAGAACAGCCCTGTTGAGGTGAGAAGGTTTCGAGGAACCCTCGAGGCCAAAGAGCAGGTAAAACAGCAGCCCCACGCCTGGCAGGGTGATCATGATGGTGACCCACCACAAGGCTCGCCACGAATCCTGCTTGTGGAGTGCGGCATGGGCCAGCCCCCAGCAGATGGCCAATGCCAGGAGCCCCTCACCAAAAAGGCGCAAGGCAACCATGATGTGCGTTTGTTGGCTGGCCTGGGCGATGCAGCAGGTCTGGTGGGGCTGCATGACGCACGGCCATGGGTTGGGTTGTGGACGGCAACAGATCCCGGGCCGCTGGTTTTTTGATGTATCTGTTACCGATGGATGATTGGTTTGGCGCTGGGGGTGAAGTCATGACCCCGCCCCAGGCAATACCTCAGCCATTTGTTCAAGAACAGATTGAGCTGCCATTTGTGGCGGAATACCCAGGCAGGGGCCATGCCATCCATATGGTCCACCGTGGGCTCATGACCAGCAAAACCCACGGCTTCAGCCAGCACGGCGTCGTGATAGAGACGAAACAGCAGGCCTGGTTCGGCGCGCTCTTCGATATAGTAGGTCATAAGGTACAATGTAGTGAATTTATCGCGGTTGATGCAGCGCAGATGCAGGCTCAGGTCATCGTTGCTGTGCGAAACGGCCTGTTTGCGCCGCCAGTTTCTGGGAATCAACCGGCAGGCCAGGACGTAATTTTCCTCATAGAGCACCATCAGCGCTGCAAAGCTGAGTTTGCGCGGCGAGAGGGTCTGCTGATGCACGATGGTGTTCATCATGATGGATGTGACTATAGCACAACATCGACATTGCTGGCCCACAGGGGGCCAGCGCGGCTCGTCCAATGGCTTGCGGAAAAGACCGCTGGGAGGAGGGGTATGAAGGAAAACATCATGACATGCCGCACAACACCTTATGACGATCAGCGTCCTGGAACCTCCGGGTTGCGCAAGCCGGTGAGCCGCTTTCTTGAACCCAATTATCTGGAAAATTTTCTGCAGGCCATCTTCAATGCCGCCCATGAGGAGCTGCAAGGCAAGACCCTGGTGCTGGGGGGCGATGGCCGTTTCCACAATGACGTGGCTCTGGGTGTCTGTCTGCGCATGGCGGCGGCCAATGGAGTGGCCAGGGTGTTGCTGGGCCAGCATGGCTTGCTGTCTACCCCGGCAGGAAGTCACCTGATTCGCCATCATGGGGCCGGTGGCGGGATTTTGCTCACGGCAAGCCATAATCCAGGTGGTGCCCATGGTGATTTCGGCATCAAGTTCAATACGAGCAACGGTGCCCCGGCCCCAGAGGCCCTGACCGAGGCCATCTATGGGGCGAGCAGGCAACTGCAGGAGTATCGCATCTACGATGCCCCCATCCCGGATCTGGGTACTCTCGGGCAAAGTGCCATGGGGGATATGATCATCGAGATTATCGACCCGGTGGCGGCCTATGCCGATCTGCTGAGCAGGCTCATTGATTTCGAGGCCATCGCGGCCCTGTTCCAGAGCGGTTTTCGGATGATATTCGATGCCATGCATGCCGTGACAGGGCCCTATGCCAGGGAGATCCTGGAAAACCGCCTTGGTGCCCCGGCGGGGACTGTGATCAATCATATCCCCCTGCCCGATTTTGGCGGCGGCCATCCCGACCCCAATCCCCATAACGCCCTGGAACTGATGCATGCCATGGGCATCGGGAATGGCGCTGGACGGGACAGTCCTCATTTTGGTGCAGCTTCCGACGGCGATGGGGATCGCAACATGATCCTGGGCCCGGCAACGATCGTATCCCCCTGTGACAGCCTGGCATTGCTCACCGCCCATGCCCACCTCATTCCCCAGTTCGCCGCTGGCGTGCGGGGTGTGGGCCGCTCCATGCCAACCAGCCATGCCGTGGATCGGGTGGCCCAGGCTCTGGGCATTCCTGTCTACGAGACCGCCACGGGGTGGAAATACTTCTGCAATCTGCTGGATGCCGATCTGATCAGCCTGTGTGGCGAGGAAAGCTATGGTTCGGGGGGTAACCACATCCGCGAGAAGGATGGGTTGTGGGCCGTATTATGCTGGCTCAACATCCTGGCGGCAACACGACTGACACTGCCTCAATTGCTGACAAGACATTGGGCACAATATGGTCGTGATCTGTTCCAGCGTCATGATTATGAGGGGCTTGACAGCTCGGCTGCAGATGGCCTGATGCAGCACCTGCGCCAGCGCCTGGCCTCCCTGCCGGGCAGCACATGGGGCGCACTCACCATTGCGAAGGCCAGCGAGTTTCGCTATAGGGATCCTGTGGACGGCAGCATCAGCACGCCCCAGGGGATTGAGCTGCACTTCCAGCAGGGCGGACGTGCCGTTTTTCGTCTTTCGGGAACGGGCACCCAGGGCGCCACCCTGCGGCTTTATGTGGAACGCCCCCTGAGCGCCCAGGATGCGCTGCAGACCACCGATCTCACGCCCTGGGTCGAGGCGGCGCACCAGGTCGCAGACCTGGCCGGCCATCTTGGCCGTACCGCGGCGGATGTGGTGGTTTGACAGGTCATTTTTATTCATTCAAGGAGAAAGATATGCAGTTGGGCAGAGAGGAATTGATCGACATGATTCGTGACGGCTTGATGCGGCGTGGTCTTGCCGCGCCTCGCGTGGTGGTCGAATCCGAAGACGGGGTGCACTTTCGCGCTGTGGTGGAGGCTGAAGAGTTCTCTGGCATGCCGCTTCTGGCGCGCCATCGTATGGTCTACGAGACCCTTGGGGAACACATGGGGGAGGCGGTCCATGCCCTGTCCATCGAGACCCGGGCACCTGCGTGAACGATGCTGTGTCTTATGGTCAAGGCGACCCCGTCAGTCGACCTGAATGCCTGGTGATTCAGGGGGGTGCCCCGCTCATGGGCAAGGTGCGTTGTTCAGGCGCCAAGAACGCAGCTCTGCCCATTCTCACCGCCAGCCTGTTGGCAGAAAGCCCCGTGGCCCTGGAACGAGTGCCGCACCTCAAGGATATCAGCACCATGGTGGCTTTGCTGAGTGGCATGGGCATGCGCATCACCATGACCGACGGCATGCGCCTGATACTGGATGCCAACGGCATTGACCGCACGGTGGCTCCCTATGACCTGGTGCGGACCATGCGCGCCTCGGTACTGGCCCTGGGGCCTTTGCTGGCCAGGTTTGGGCAGGCATGTGTCGCGCTACCCGGTGGTTGTGCCATTGGGCCGCGGCCCATCGATCTGCATATCAAGGGGCTTCAGGCCATGGGCGCGCACATCAGCATCGAAAATGGCTACATCAAGGCCTGGGCCGATGGCTTGCGAGGCGCGGTGATTCATTTGGAGCCCGTGAGCGTGACTGCCACCGAGAACATCATGATGGCCGCCTGTCTGGCCCAGGGTACAACCATCATCGAGCAGGCAGCACGAGAGCCGGAAGTGACGGATCTGGCTTTGTTTCTGCGCGGCATGGGTGCAGCCATCGAAGGCATCAACACAAACCGGCTCGTCATTCATGGCCAGAGGCATCTGGCCGGTGTGCAGCATCGTATCATGGCCGATCGCATCGAGGCTGGCACCTATCTGGTGGCAGCCGCCATGACCGGCGGCGCGGTGTGTGTGCAGGGGATAAACCCCGAAATCCTCGGCGCGGTACTCGATACGCTGCGCCGTGCCGGCGCCTGCGTGGAGACGGCCCAAAACGAGGTGTCGCTTGCAGCTCCCCCCGGGAGATTGCGCCCTGTCGATATCGAGACGGCGGTGTATCCGGGCTTTCCCACCGACATGCAGGCGCAATGCATGGCCCAGAATGCCATAGCTGCAGGCAGCAGCACCATGGTCGAGACCATTTTCGAAAACCGGCTGCAGCATGTGCCGGAGCTGGTCCGCATGGGAGCCATCGTCCAGGTGCAGGGCAACAAGGCGCATATCCAGGGCGTGCCGCAACTGCACGGCCAGGTGGTGACTGCCACCGACCTGCGGGCCTCGGCGGGCTTGGTGCTTGCTGCCTTGGCGGCCCAGGGCGAGACGGTCATTCGTCACGTGCATCATCTGGATCGCGGCTATGAGTGCATGGAGGAAAAGCTTGCCGC
>WOYI010098286.1_pt1 | contig 15481 bp, 17 predicted proteins | sample 6423411 | NCBI WGS metagenome assembly WOYI01 (sample SAMN13441803, study PRJNA592873) | oil field metagenome | biome: oil field; feature: oil-well bore; material: oil-contaminated soil; isolation source: oil-contaminated soil from oil-well borehole | place: Germany: Wietze | collected 2016-10-18 ...
GAGGGGGGAGGGTTAGTAGGCGAGGGCGCGGTCGACGGCCTCGAGGATGCGATCGACGTCCGGCAGGTAGACGCCCTCGAGCTTCGCGGGCGGGAACGGAACGTCGAAGCCCGACACCCGCAGCACCGGCGCTTCGAGCGCGAAGTACGCGCGCTCCATCACGGTCGCAGCGACCTCGGAGCCGAGCGAGGTGAAGCCGGGCGCTTCCTGCGCATAGACCATCCGGCCCGTGCGACGCGCGGAATCGAGGATCGGCCCGTAGTCCACGGGCGACAGCGAGCGCAGGTCGATGACCTCGCACGAAACGCCCTCGCCCTCGGCGAGCGCAGCCGCCTGCAGCAGCATCGACACCATGGCGCCGTGTCCTACGAGCGTGACATCCGTGCCGCGACGGACGATGCGCGACGCGTGCAGCGGCACCGCACGCTGGGCCGTGTCGACCTCGCCCTTCATCCAGTACTTCGCCTTCGGCTCGAGGAAGATCACCGGGTCGGACGAGCGGACGGCATCCTGGATCATCCAGTACGCATCGTTCGGGGTCGACGGAGAGACCACCCTCAGTCCCGGGGTGTGGGTGAAGTATGCCTCGGGGCTCTCCTGGTGGTGCTCGATGGCGCCGATGTGGCCGCCGTAGGGGATGCGGATCACGACGGGCATGCTCAGCGCTCCCTCGTGACGGTTCGTGATCTTCGCAAGCTGCGAGGTGATCTGATCGAATGCCGGAAAGACGAATCCGTCGAACTGGATCTCGACCACGGATCGGAAGCCGGCCATCGCAAGACCGATCGCCGTGCCGACGATCCCCGACTCGGCCAGCGGGCTGTCGAGCACGCGCCGGTCGCCGAACTCGGCCTGCAGCCCCTCGGTCACGCGGAACACGCCACCGAGGCGGCCGATGTCCTCACCCATGAGCAGGACGCGGTCGTCGTCGGTCATCGCCGCGCGCAGTCCCTCGTTCAGGGCCTTGGCGAACGGCATGGTCAAGGTCGCTGTGCCGATCGAAGGGACGGTCACGAGGCTCCTCCCTCGAAAGCGGACTCATAGTCGGCGAGCCACCGTTCCTGCTCTGCCATCAGCGGGTGGAACTCGCTGTAGACATGCGCGAACATGTCGGATGCGTCGAGCCCGCCGAGCGCGTTGGTGCGCACGCGAACGTCGTCGGCGTAGGCCTGGGCTTCGGCATCCACTTCGTCGAAGAACACGGATGCCGCCCCCTTCGACTCGAGGTACGTCTTCAGGCGCACGATCGGATCGCGCTGCGCCCAGGAGTGCTCCTCGTCCGACGTTCGGTACTTCGTCGGGTCGTCGCTCGTCGTGTGCGCGCCCATCCGGTACGTGAGGGCTTCGATCGCCTGTGGGCCTCCGCCCGCACGCGCCGCGTCGAGCGCGACCCTGCTGACCGCATAGCTGGCGAGCACGTCGTTGCCGTCGACGAGAACCGATGGCATCCCGTAGCCCGCGGCCCGCTGATGCAGCGGCGCGCGGGACTGAGTTGCGACCGGGACGGAGATGGCCCACTGGTTGTTCTGCAAGAAGAAGACCTGCGGCGTGCGATAGCTGTTCGCGAAGACCATGGCCTCGTGCACGTCACCCTGGCTCGAAGCTCCGTCGCCGTAGTAGACGATGACGGCGGCGTCGGAATCAGGGTCGCCCGTACCGGTGCGCCCGTCGAAGACGAGCCCCATCCCGTAGCCGGTCGCGTGCAGCGTCTGCGAGCCCAGCACCAGGGCGTAGATGTGGGTATTGCCGTTGCGGGGATCGGTCGGATCCCACCCGCCGTGCGTGAGCCCGCGCATCACGCGGATGATGTCGATCGGGTCGACTCCCCGGGTCGTGGCGACGACGTGCTCGCGGTACGACGGGAAGATGTGGTCCTGCGGCCGGGTGGCACGCACCGAGCCGACCTGCGCAGCCTCCTGACCGAAGGACGGCGGCCAGAGCGCCAGCTGACCCTGACGCTGCAAGTGGGTGGCCTGCAGATCGAAGGCGCGCACCATGACCATGTCGCGATAGAACGTCTGCAGATCGTCGACTGCGAGCGCGTCGATCAGCGGCAGGTAGCGCTCCGCTTCGGGGCTGGGGGCGAATGTCCCGTCCGCCGCCAAGACACGTACGATTGCCGGATCGTCGGGCGGTGTCATGCGTTCACTCTACCGCGCAGGGTATGCGCGGTCCTTCTGCAGAACGGCGGTCGCGACCTCGACCACGCGGTCGAGCGACTCCTCCTCGCCGATCGAGATCCGCACTCCGTCATCCGCGAACGGGCGGACGATCACATCGGCGGCCTCGAAGGCGGCGGCAACCTCGAGTGTCCGATCTCCCGCAGGGAGCCAGACGAAGTTCCCCTGCGCGACGGGGACATCCCACCCTGCTTCCCGGAGGCGCGCTGCCAGGCGATCACGACGTCCGGCGATGAGGCGGACCCGCTCGAGCAGGTCGTCCTCGGCATCCAGACTCGCCAGGGCGGCCGCCTCGGCGCCGGCCGTGACCGACAGCGGGATGCTGGTGGTCTTCGCGGCCGAGAGGATGCGCGGGTCACCCACGGCGTATCCGATGCGAAGGCCCGCGAGGCCGTACGCCTTGGAGAATGTGCGCAGGACGACGACGTTCGGGTGTCCGGCGGCGATCACCCGGGCCCCGTCCACCGCGTCGGGATCGGTCACGAACTCCGCATATGCCTCGTCGAGCACGACCAGCACATCGACGGGCACGCGCCCGAGGAACGCGTCGAAATCGGCCTGCGTGACGACGGGCCCGGTCGGGTTGTTCGGACTGCAGACGATGACCATGCCGGTCCGGTCGGTGACGGCATCCGCCATGGCATCGAGATCGTGCCCGCCCGCCGGAGTGTTCGCCACGGTGATCGGCCGGGCATCGGCGGCGATCGCGAGGCCCGGATACGCCTCGAACGAGCGCCACGAGAAGAGCAGCTCATCACCCGGACCGCAGGTCGCGTGCGCCAGCTGGTAGAGGATGGAGACGGATCCGGCGCCGATGTGCACGGCGTCATCCGCCACGCCGAAGCGTGCGGCCAGGCGCGCCCGCAGCCGCGGCGAGGACGAATCCGGGTAGCGGTGGAATCCCGCGGCGGCCTGCATCGCTGCGACGACGCCGGGCAGCGGCTCGAACGGATTCTCGTTGCTCGACAGCTTGAAGGCGTCCGCCCCCGCTTGCTTTCCCTGCGCATAGGCGGGGTGGGCGGCGATGGCGGGGCGGATGCGGACGGGGTAGTCGGTCACACACCAATCCTAGGAGCGCCCGGAGAGAGCAGTGATGACACATGGTCGGTGGGGTGCCGTCCGTGAGGGCGCCGTGCCGGCGGCTACCCGCGGCGCGTCGCGTCGTACACCGTGACCTGCACCGACACGGCCTGCCCGAGTGCGTCGAAGATCGAACGCACCGGGCCCATCCGAGGGTCGGTCGACGCATCCAGCAGGGTCGCCGTCTCGACGTAGCGGGTCAGTGCGTGCGGCTCCATCGGCGCCTCGCCGTCCACGAGGGATGCCGGACTGCTGCGCTCGGCGACGAAGCTGTCGGCCGAGCCCGCCGATCCGGGGTGACCCCCGGCGGCGAGCGCGGCCACCGGATCGTCTCGGTGACGGATGTCGACGCTGAGGGTGTCCGGGCCGACCGCGACCTGCACTGGATCGCCGAACGTCACGAGCGCGGGCACCTCGTACACTCCGGATGCGGCGACGTGGGAAGCGACCATCGCGCCCTGGGAGTGCCCGGCGAGATACACGGTGTCACCCGGGTGCGCGCCGGCGGCGGCGATCGCGGCGATGGTCGCGTCGTACGAAGCGGATCGAGAGCCGGCGTACAGCTCGACGTTGGACGCCATGTCCCATGGTTCATCGTCGCTCGCGCCGACCTGAGTGCCCGCGACGTACGCGACGAACTGCGCCGACCCGGTGGCCATCGTGTACTTCTCGACCCGCACACGGCCCTCATCCCGGGGAATCCGGCGAGCCACGTCCGCCACGCCGGTGGGCACGGCACCGCGCGCCGATTCCACCGGGGTCACGGTGACCGGGCGCGGGGTGCCGCGCAGGGGAACGCCCCTGACAGCGCCCCGCCCGACGGCGTCGACCGCGACGGTACCCAGCAGCGCGATCGCCCCGCCCAGGACGCCGGCCATCTGACGGGTCACCCCGCCGGGCATGAGGAAGCCGAACCCGTCAACGGCCCCGCCGAGCTGCGTGACGACGCCCTCGCGTCGGCCGACCTGCCAGCCCATGATCTCGGCGACGGCGCGAACTGCGGCATCCGGATGCGTGGCTATCAGCTGCCCCGACACGAGGCGCAGCAGTGCCACGCGCTCGGCGTCGTTCATCGAGCGAGCCGTCTCGATCTGTATCCACAGCTCGACCAGCTCATAGGTATCGGCCATCGAGCGCAGCCCGCCGGCCAGCTCTGCTGCCTGCTCTCCGGCAGCGGCCGCCTGCGCCGTCGGCGTGAAGATCCAGACACCCGCGTCGTCGAGCACTCCGGCGAGCTCGGCCAAGAGCGCTCTGAGCCGGTCACCATCGTCTGCGAGCACTGCGAGCCGCGCCGCCGCGGAGCGCAGACTCTCGGTATCGACGGCGATGACACCGCCGCTGCGGATCTCGAGGTCGTCCGTCATCGACATGACGCATCGGCCAGGGACGCACGCTGGAGCGCCGCGACATCGCCCTCGGCGACATCGATCAGCAGCACGATCCGATCCAGCACACCAGACAGGTCGCCGATCGCAGCGCGGTAGTCGTCGGCTGCACGGGCCCGCCAGTCGGTCTCCGTGCCGAGCGCGCGTGCCCGACGACGCATGTCCACAGCATCCGCGTGGGCACTCTCGAGCAGTCGACGTGCGCGCGCGAGCGTGGCGGGCGAGGGCATGCATGCATCCGGATTCATCTGCCCAGACTGTCCGGGCATGGCAGCACGCGGATGCCGGCGGTCGCCTTCCGTGGAGAACCCGCGCACGCGGCGCCCTGGGGAGGAGGATCCACCCTCGCGAACGCGCGCCCCGGGGGCCACAATGGGGAGCGTGCCCCGCGCCACCTCTCCCTTCCGTGTGGTCTTCGTCTGCACGGGCAACATCTGCCGTTCGCCGATGGCCGAGATCGCCTTCCGCGGCTTCGCGGAGCGCGCCGGAATGGGCGATCTCGTCACATCGAGCAGCGCTGGCACGGGGGACTGGCACGTCGGGGAGCGCGCCGACGCGCGCACGATCGACGCACTCGCGCGCCTCGGATATGACGGCGGGAACCACCGCGCCCGCCAGTTCACACTCGACGACTTCGATCGGCACGACCTGATCGTCGCCCTCGACCGATCTCACGAGCGGATCCTCGCGAGTTGGGCGCGGACCCCCGCCGACGCCGACAAGCTCGCAGTCTTGCTGTCGTTCGATGCATCGGCGGGGGGCAACCTCGACGTACCCGACCCCTACTACGCTGACCCGCCGATGTTCGATGAGGTGCTCGGTATGATCGAAAGCGCGAGCCGTGCGCTCTTCCGGCAGCTCGAACCGGCCCTTCGGACGACTGCCCTCTGAGATCTCCGGTCGACGCCCGAGCGCCCGCCACCCCGATCGGAGCTTCGTGACCTCTCTGCCGCCCCAGCCGCTCAGTCCTCTCGACGGACGCTACCGCGCCGTCGTCGCCCCGCTCGCCGACTACCTGTCGGAAGCCGGCCTCAATCGCGCCCGCGTCGAGGTGGAGGTCGAGTGGATCCTCGCCCTCACCGACCGGTCGCTGTTCGGCTCGACCCGGTTGACGGATGCCGAGAAGGAGGCCCTGCGGGGCCTCTACCGTGACTTCGGCGAGGCCGAGATCCAGTGGCTGGCCGAGACGGAGGCCGTCACCCGTCACGACGTGAAGGCGATCGAGTATCTCGTCCGCGACCGGCTGTCCTCGCTCGGGCTCGACCGCATCGCCGAGCTCACGCATTTCGCCTGCACGAGCGAAGACATCAACTCCGCCTCCTACGCCCTGACGATCCGGCGCGCCGTCGAACGGGTCTGGCTGCCGAAGCTCCGTTCCGTGATCGACGCGGTCGAAGGTCTCGCCGCTCAGCATCGCGACGCCGCCATGCTCTCACGCACACACGGGCAGCCGGCTACTCCGTCGACGATGGGCAAGGAGCTCGCCGTCTTCGCGTGGCGCCTGGAACGCGTGGCACGCCAGATCGAGACCGGCGAGTACCTTGCGAAGTTCTCCGGCGCGACCGGCACCTGGTCGGCGCATCTCGCGGCGGCTCCCGACGTGGACTGGCCCGCACTGTCCCGCGCGTTCATCGAGGGCCTCGGCATCGACTTCAACGTTCTGACGACCCAGATCGAATCACACGATTGGCAGGTCGAGCTGTACGACCGCGTGCGGCACGCCGGCGGCATCCTGCACAACCTCGCGACCGACATCTGGACCTACATCTCGATGGGATTCTTCGCGCAGATCCCGATCGCGGGCGCGACGGGCTCATCGACCATGCCGCACAAGATCAATCCGATCCGGTTCGAGAATGCCGAGGCGAACTTCGAGATCTCGGGGGGCCTGCTCCAGACCCTGTCTCAGACCCTCGTCACTTCACGGATGCAGCGAGACCTGACCGATTCGACGACGCAGCGCAACATCGGCGTGGCGTTCGGGCACTCACTGCTGGCGCTCGAGAACCTGCAGCGCGGGCTGACCGAGATCTCGCTGTCGCGCGACGCGCTTGCGGCCGACCTCGACGCCAACTGGGAAGTGCTCGCCGAGGCGATCCAGACCGTCGTGCGCGCCGAGATCGTCGCCGGCCGCTCGCAGATCACCGACCCCTACGCACTGCTGAAGGAGCTCACCCGCGGCCGGCGCGTCGGTGGAGCGGAGCTGGCGGAGTTCGTGCAAGGCCTGGATATCGGCGATGACGCGAAGGCGCGCCTGCGCTCGCTGACTCCCGCAACCTACATCGGCCTGGCCGAGCGCCTGGTCGACGAACTCGGGTGACCTACTGGTCGGGATGGTCGGGATGGTCGTCCGACTCGTCCTTCGGGTACAGCACGGGCCGATCGATCTGCTTGCTGACCTGGGCCGGGTCGACGGCCAGCATCAGCAACGCGATGATCACGAGCGTCGCGATGAACGCGATGCCCGCGACCACCAGCGCGACAGCGGCGACCTGCCCGCGCTGAGGGTCGGTGAGGTCCTGGAAGAAGCCCATCGACACCAGCGCGATGATCCCGGCGAACAGGGCCGCCGCGAAGGCGAACCCGAGCAGCTGCACAGGTTTCATGAGGTCGCGTCGGCGGGTGGGTCGCTGCTCGCTCATGCGGATTCTCCTACAGATTGTTCGGTGGGTTGCGCCGGGCCCGCCCCGGGCTCGCGTTTCGGCGAGAACCCGGCGATCCCGAGGAAGACGGCGACGAGCGCCGCGTATCCGCCGAAGATGCCGACACCGATCGCAATCCCGGTCAGCGCGAACGATCCGGCCCCGTCGATGACGTAGTCCAGCCGGTACGCCGGGTCGACGACCAGCAAGCCGACGCCGAGTGCGATCGTGAATGCGCCGATCAGCACGGCATCCCGCGAGTCGGGGACGCCCGTGCGGAGCCCGCGAATGCCGAAGGCCGCCTCGGCGATGCCGGTCGCGAGCGCCCACGTGATCACGAGGGCGAAGAAGAGCGTCGTCGAGCGGATGCCGGGGAGGCCCCCGATCATGCCGGCGAGCATCGTGAGCACGCCGACGAGCACCGGAAGCGCGCGGCGTCCCCGCGGGTGGGCGAGACCGGCGCCCAGCAACAGCACGAGGCCGGTCGCGACAGCCCAGCCGCTGAAGACGGCGAGCCCCACCTCGGCCGAATGGTCGGCCGAGAAGGTGATCATGATCGCCGCGACGGCTGCGAAGAGGGCGCGGCCGACCTGCACGTGACGCACCTCGAAGGTGCGAGCGGGGGTTTCGGGCACCGCCCCAGTCTATTCCGCGCGGCGCTCACCGCCGACTGCGCCGGTTGCCACCGAGCGCGCCGAACAGGCTGCGTGCACAACCGGCGCCGTGGGGGCGAACCCGCGCGCTCGGCGGCGCGGCGCTACCCGGCGGCCTTCGCCACGAGGGCGCGGAGGTTCTTCTCAGCGGCTGCAGTGACCTCGATGACCGCGAAGGATGTCGCCCACATCTCGCCGTCGTCGAGCAACGCGTCCTCCTGAAACCCGACGGTCCCGTACCGGGCGCCGAACTTCGCTGCGGGCTGGTAGAACACCACGACCTTGCCCTCGCGGGCGTACGAGGGGAAGCCGTACCAGGTCTTCGGCTCGAGGTGCGGGGCCACTTCGGCGACGATGCGGTGCAGGGCGGTGGCGACCTCCTTGTCCGTGCCGGTCAGTGCGTCGATCACCTCGACGCACGCCTCGAACTCCTTCGCGAGTCGCGCGGCACCGCGGAGTCCCTTCGTCGATCGCAACTCGTCGGCGCGCTGCCTCATCGCAGCGCGTTCGTCGGCGCTGAAGCCGCTCGTCGTGTCAGGCATGGGTGTTCTCCGTCTTCTCCGTGTTCCGCGGGGTGCGGATGAGCGTGGTGTCGCGGGATGCCGTCAGCCTCGGCCGCGCGGACCGATCCGGCTCCGCGCACTCCTGCGGGGCCTCATCCGCGAAGCTCCTCGATGACCCGCAGCACCTCGAGAGTACGCTGCTGGTCGGATGCGGCATCGGCTTCTCCCCGCACGAGCCCGGCGAAGCGGGCGACCTCGTAGACCATGTTGTTCTCAGCGCCGTCGATCCGGCGCTCGACGCGGGTGCCGTCGAGACGCGTGAGGGTGATCAGGCGCGGCTGGGTGATCTCGTCGATCGTCAGGGTTCCCGCCTCCCCCTGGATCTCGTTCGCCCGGGCTGAGAAGCCGATCTTCGAGAACGCGATCTGCGCGACCATGCCGGGATAGGTGAGGGTCGCCGCGCCCGCGCCGTCGGCACCGGTGGCGATCGCCACGAGGCTTCCGGCGACAGCGCCCGGGGCACCGAACAGCGTGATCACCGCGGACAGCGGGTAGACCCCGAGGTCGAAGGCCGCGCCCCCCGCGAGCGCCGGGTCGAAGATGTTGGGCTTCTCGCCGGCGAGGACCAGGTCGTAGCGGGCCGAGCGCTGACACTGCGCGAACGAGACGAGCCGCACCTCGCCGATCTCGGGCAGGAGCTCCCGCGCGGCGACCATGCCGGGGTCGTAGACGTTGCGCATGCCCTCGAAGACCACGACGTCACGGGCGGATGCAGCATCCATCAACGCGGCGAACTCGTCGGCCGTCGGCGTCGCCGGCTTCTCGAGGAAGACGTGCACACCGGCCTCGATCGCGCGGCGCGCCTGGGCGGCGTGCGCACCGTTCGGCGAGCCCACGTACACGGCGTCGACCGTGCCGGACGCCAGAAGGCCGTCGAGGTCGTCCGAGACCTCCGCGACGCCCATCTTGCCGGCGAACACCTGACCCCGGCGGCGGTCACGGGAGAAGACGACATCGACGCGGATGCCGTCGTTGTGCCCGACGGCGTCGATGAACCGTTCCGTGATGGCACTGGTGCCGATGGTGGCGAGTCTGATCACGGTGCCACGATAGGGCACCGTCTTCGCAGACCCGTCGATTCTGCCGCGTCAGTCGACGACGCTGATCTCTTTCCAGAACGCGACGTAGCCGCTGAAGTCCTTGCCGACCCGGTCGAATGCCGTCGGGTACGGATGCGGGTAGGCCCACGCGCGATCCTGCAGCGTGGCCTCGCCGTCGCGGACGGAATAGTACTGGCACTCGCCCTTCCACGGGCACGTGTACGGGGTGGGGCTCTCGCTCAGCAGATCCCACGCCACACTCGACGGCGGAAAGTACCAATTGCCCTCGATCGAGATGAGGTCGTCCTTCTGCGCCTCGGCCACCACGGTGTCACCCAACATTGCGCGCATGTGCGCCTCCCTCTGTCCGCATCCAGCGTCTCCCGGAATGCCCGGGCATGCAAGGGCTACGCGGAACCCTCTCTCGAGTGCCCAGCACTCCGCCTGTGAGCCCAGGTGTTCTGTTGGCCTGGCGGGTCCGCGCCTGAGACGCCACCGCTCGTTCGCGCCACTGTCTGTCGGCACTTTGGGGGACAGGGCCGCGGCATCCGAGGTAGGCGCAGGATGCCGCAGCAAATCGCCGCCGCCCCCGGGCTACAGGTCGCTTGACGCGGCCTGCTTCGGCGGCGCACGCTGAGTGATCGGGGAAAGCCCGCCCTCCATTCGTTATTCGTTCGCGAACACGTTCGAGAGAATCGATTGTGAACTCCTCCGAACTCCACTCACCGTCAGGCGAACAGACCCTATGAACAGCGACGTCGTCTCCTGGGACTTCGACGTTCCCCCGGAATGGTTCAAGATTCCACTCGACGAAGATCTCGACACCCGGAGGTGGGCGGGCGAGTTCGCAGAGGAAATGGCGGAGTTCCTCAACGTCGACGGTCCGATCGAGAGCCTCGCTGACGCTCTCTACGACGCGCAGTCGCAGATGTCGCGACGTCACGACCCGTGGCTCACCGCACTCGTCGCGGCACGCTCTGGGCCCCCGATCTCGATCGGCGCGGTCATCACGGCTCGGCTGCTTGAGCGCGATTCGGACGACACCCCCGAATCGCTCGAGGTGCAGATGCGGCGGGACGCCGAGCAGATGGAGCCGGGCTCGACGTCGCACGACCTGGTCTTATGGCACGATCGCTCCGATGCGGGAGACTACGTCGGCATGACCCAGCGCATCGAACATGCCGGAGACGGGGCCGAGTCCAGCACGCTCTCGGAGCGCGCTGTCTACGTCGTGTTCCCACCAGAGAGCGCCAACGTCGTGCGGTTCGAGTTCACCACCGCCGAGCTCGGCTACTTCGCTGACATCAGGCGAGAGACCGAACTTGTGGTGCGCACCCTGAGTGTGACGCTGGACCGGGAAAGCGAACCGTGGAGCGACCGCGTCGGGCGGATGGGATCGCGGGACCGGCCGGGAAACCGCGTTGGCGTCGGCAACCGGCCTGCGATCGTGCCGGTCGCGCTGATCGCGTTCGGGATCATGCTCGCCCTGATGGGCGTCGCGTCCATCGCTCATCTCTACGTGCTCGGCATGCGCGGGCTCGAACTCGAGGGGATCTACCCATTCCTCAGGGGCGGCGAGGTTGACACCGCCTTGCCCGGTGCGCTGCTTCTGCTTGCCGCGGTCCCACTGTTTATCGGGGTGCTGCTGTGGCGCGCCTCGTGGAGCGTCGAGTACGGCGGGTTCTGGCGTGGCGGCAGTGTCCGCACCGTCGCACCGCCGCTGCCGGTGTGGGCGCTCATGCTGTGGCTTCTGGCGCCGCTGACGGCTTGGACGGCTCTCGTCCTGATCCCCGCCCGCGCGCGCGAGGGTGCGTACGCGTCAGCGTCCGAGGACTTCTGGATGCTCGCGGGCTTCTACGGTTTCGTCGCCGCGGCGATCGGAGGCGTGCTGCTGATGTCCCTGATGAAGCGCGCGGTGTTCGCGCGCGCCGCCTCGCGTGGGCTGGTCGCCCCGGAGCGCGGTCGCGTGTTCTGGAAGGTGGTCTCCGGCGGGTGGCGCGTCGAGTCGTGGTGCGCCGGCCTCGCCGTCGGGTTCGCCGGGATCCTGCCCCTCTTCGCCGCCGACCCCGTCGCCGTGACGGTGATGGCCGTCATCGCGGCCGTGCTCGCCGTGCTCGGCGTGCTGTTCGGACTGGGTTCGTGGCGGACCGGCGAACCCATCGGCTACGGCGAGTCGTTCGCCTGACCCCATCCGCGTCCATCTCGCGTCCGCCATCTGCGAGCGGAGGAGCGCCTGACGGGCTGTCGCAGGCCTCGAGCATGCCCGTCAGCCCTCAGCCGTGGAGTATCGGCAGTCGACACAGAATGCCCGGGAACACAGAATGCCCGGGACCGCACGGTCCCGGGCATTCTGTGTTCGGGCACTCACTTGACGGGTTGGGGCTCTTTGCTCTCGTGCGCCTGCAACACCGGTGACGTGCTCTGCGTTCCGACCTCGATCTTGCGAGGCTTTGCCCTCTCGCTCACCGGGATGTTCACGTGCAGCACCCCATTGTCGTAGTTCGCAGTGATGCGCTCGGTGTCGATCCCCTCGCCGAGGTTGAGCTGACGCAGGAAGCTCGCCGCCTCGCGCTCGCGCGTGATCCACTTGACGCCCTCGCGTTCGTCGAGCGTGCGCTCGGCGCGAATCGTCAGCAGCTGGCCGTCGACGTCGATGTCCACCGAACCCGGGTCGATGCCCGGCAGATCGGCGGTCAGCACGTAGTGGTCCTTGTCGCGGTACAGGTCCATCGGCATCCTGCGGGGTCCGCGTCGGGGGTCGAAGAGGCTCGACGCGAAGCGGTCGAGCTCACGGAACGGGTCGTATGTGGCCATGATGCATCTCCTTGTCGCAGGGCCGGGCACGTGCGCCCGGCGGTGTCAGTCCATAGTTGAGTCCCCACGACTCAACTATGTTCAGATTAGCACTCACCGGGGGAGAGTGCCAATGGTGGCTCGGGCGGCGATGATGCTTCCGGTCGTGTGGGCCGGGGGCCTCCACGCTACGGTCGTCGGTAGAGGGTCGGAAGGGAGCGAGATGGCCGTCGAGGTGATCGGACTGACGAAGCGGTACCGCGAGAAGGTCGCCGTCGATGACATCTCGTTCTCCGTCGCCGACGGCGGTGTCTTCGCGTTCGTCGGCACCAACGGGGCCGGCAAGTCCACGACGATCGGGTGTCTGACCACCGTGCTCCCGTTCGACGCGGGCGAAGTGAGGGTGAAGGGATATGACGTTCGGAGGGACGCCGAGCGCGTGCGTGAGGCGATCGGCGTGGTCTTCCAGCAATCGCTTCTCGACCCGCTGCTGACCGTGCGAGAGAACCTGCGGCTGCGCGGGCGCCTCTCGGGAGTACCGCGGTCTTCGCTCGATGCGAAGATCGCGACCGTGTCGGACATGATCGGTGTCGACGATTTCCTCGATCAGCGCTATGGGAGGCTGTCGGGCGGCCAGCAACGTCGAGCAGACATCGCCCGCGCCCTGCTGCACGAACCTGCGGTGCTGTTTCTCGACGAACCCACTGCCGGGTTGGACCCCGCGAGCCGCGCGCTCGTCTGGCGGACTCTGCACGAGCTGAGCGGTAGCGAGGATCTCACGATCTTCCTCACGACCCACTACCTCGAAGAGACAGAGGAGGCCGTCCGCGTGTGCATCATCGACGACGGCCGGATCATCGCCGACGACACACCGGCGCGCTTGCGCGCGCAGCACACTCGCAGCACCCTCACGGTCACGGTCGACGACCCCGACGAGCTCATGGCAAAGGCGCGCGCGATCGGCGCGGACCCCGCGCGCGACGGCGATGTCGTCGAGATCGGTGTCGCGGGGGCCGACGTCGCCCGCCGGCTGTTGGCCGCGCACGGCGACCGGGTCCGCGATTTCGAGTTCCGGCACGGCCGCATGGATGACGTCTTCCTCGCGCTGACAGGGCGCTCCGCCGAGGGTCCGGCATGAGCACCGTCGCCGCGATCGTCGGACGCAACCTGCGGCTCTTCTTCCGCGACCGGATGAACGTGTTCTTCTCGCTCCTGGGGGCGATCATCCTGTTCGCGCTCTACACGCTGTTCCTCGGCAACCTCCAGACCGCGGGCCTCGCCGACTCCATCCCCGGCGCGACGCCGAGCGAGGTGCAGGCATTCGTCGACAGCTGGATGTTCGCGGGGATCGTGCTGATCACGACCGTCACGACCGGCCTCGGAGGGCTCGCGGTGCTCGTAGACGACGACCAGAGCGGCCGTTTCCGCGATTTCCTCGTCGCGCCGCTCCGGCGCGGCCAGCTCGCGCTCGGCTACCTGCTCGCTGCCGTGGTCATCGCGATCATGCTGTCGATGGTCGTCCTGGTCGCCAGCATCCTGTACCTCGGTGTCGTGCGCGGCGTATGGCTGAACATCCCGGCCATCGGTCGCGCGATCACGCTCGTCATCCTGTCGTGCGTCGCGTTCACCGCGCTGTCGGCACTCATCGTGTCGTTCGTGCGCACGAACGGCGCGTTCTCAGGGCTCGCGACGATCGTCGGCACGGTGCTCGGCTTCATCGCCGCGGCCTACATCCCGATCGGCGTGTTCCCCGAAGCGGTCGCGTCCGTCGTCGCCGCTCTCCCGTTCGCGCAAGCAGGGATGCTGTTGCGCCGGGAGTTCTCGGGTGAGACGCTCGCCACCATGACCGCAGACGCCCCGGGCGCAGTCGACGCGCTGCGCGCCATGTATGGCCTCGATCTGCAAATCGGAACCTGGCCGGTACCGGCGTGGTTCGTCGTCATGATCCTCGCCGGCATCGCCATCACCTGCACAGCACTGTCAGCGGCACGGATCCGCGGCCGCATCCGCTGACGCCTCCGGCATCCGCCAACCAGCTCTCCATGATCGAGGGTGTAGGCGGTTGACCAGGGGGCTCCGGACCGGCCCGAACCGGTCCGCCCGAATGTCATGTGGGCACCATCCCGACGGTGGTGACGTGTCGGATGGACACATCGAAAGGGAAAAACAAGTACTAACGCAACTCGGAATGCCCCGGCAATAGGTCAGCATCTGCTGTATAGTCAGCGTGTGCCGACGATAACCTCCGGTCAGGCTGTCATGAGCCGTCTCGGCCGGGCGATGGCCGATCCGGTGCGTTCGCGAATTCTCATGACGTTGCTCGACGGACCGAGCTACCCGGCGGTGCTCGCTCGAGATCTCGAACTCACGAGGTCGAACGTGTCGAACCATCTGGCGTGCCTGCGGGACTGCGGCATCGTGGTGACCGAGTCCGAGGGGCGGCAGACCCGATACGAGATCGCGGACCCGCACCTGACGCGCGCGCTGAACTCCCTGGTCGAGGTGACGCTCGCGGTGGACGAGAGCGCGCCGTGCATCGACCCAGCCTGCCCGGTTCCGGGATGTTGCGGCGAAACGGCCCGATGAATAAGGAGATCTCGACCGAACGTCGGGCGACGTTGTATCGACGCGTCCGGTGGATCGTGGGCTTCACGATCAGCTACAACGTGCTCGAGGGGATCATCGCGATCTCCGCCGGAGCCGACGCCTCATCTGCGGCACTCATCGGGTTCGGTCTGGACTCGTTCATCGAAGTGTCCTCGGCGGCGGCCGTCACGTGGCAGTTCACGAGGAGGGACCCCGAACGCTGGGAGCAGCCGACCGTCCGCGCCATAGGCATCGCGTTCTTCGCCCTCGCCGCGTACGTGAGCTTCGACGCGATCCTCGCCCTCACCGGCTTCGAACCCGTCGAGCACAGCCCGCTCGGCATCGGCATCGCCGTCGCGAGCCTGGTCGTCATGCCCGCTCTCGCCTGGGTGCAGTTCCGGACCGGCCGCGAACTCGGCTCAAAGAGCGTGCAGGCGGACGCGAAGCAACTGCTGCTGTGCATATACCTCTCCGGCACCGTGCTGATCGGCCTGCTGCTGAACACCCTGTTCGGCTGGATGTGGGCCGACTCGGTCGCCGCGCTCGTGGTCGCAGCCCT
>WOYI010978310.1_pt1 | contig 15468 bp, 11 predicted proteins | sample 6423411 | NCBI WGS metagenome assembly WOYI01 (sample SAMN13441803, study PRJNA592873) | oil field metagenome | biome: oil field; feature: oil-well bore; material: oil-contaminated soil; isolation source: oil-contaminated soil from oil-well borehole | place: Germany: Wietze | collected 2016-10-18 ...
CATATTCCTGGGCAACGCCTTTGATCCGGTAGAGGTCCACATGGTTGACCCATTCCAGGATCAGTTCATGGCCGATGCCGGTCTGCATTTCGATTTCTTTCCGGCCATCCGGTGTGGCGCCCTTTTTCAAAAGCTTGTTGGTGGTGGTGATACCGGCCGCAACCAGTTTCCTGGTGTATTCAGGGCCGATTCCTTCTACGTCAATGATCTTTGCCATATCAATCTCCTCTTCTGAGCTCTTGGTAAGTGGTTTGATTCAATATAATACCTGTGAATTCTTCAATCTTTAATTATTTTACCTACTCTGGTAGTGTCTTGTCCAGTTTAGTTACATTATGGGTTGGTATAATTGGGCAATGCCATCAATCAAACCGCTGAAACTCAAATTTGATATCCTGATCTTCACCCTGACCCGCACGGCGATCAACACCAGTTACCGGATGGTCTATCCTTTCCTGCCCTTTTTTGCGCGCGGGCTGGGCGTGGAACCCGCGGCGTTGGCGCTGGCCTTCTCTGTGCGTTCGTTCCTGGGCGTATTCGGGCCCTTCCTCGCCACCGTGGCCGACACCCGCGATCGCAAGACCGGCCTGCTGCTGGGGATCGGCCTCTTCACCGCTGGCAGCGGCCTGGTGGCGCTCTGGCCGGGGTTTTGGACCTTTATCTTCGGCACCAGCCTCACCTTACTCGGCAACGGCGTCTTCATCCCCTCAATGAACGCCTTCCTGGGCGACCACACGCCCTACAACCGCCGCGGCCGGGTGCTGGCGATCACCGAATTGAGTTGGGCGGTGGCCTTCATCGGCGGGATCCCCGTCGTGCGCTTCCTGGTGGAAAGCTACAACTGGACGACCCCCTTCATCGTCTTCACCTTTATAGGCGTCTCGGCCTTTGTGCTCTATCTCTTCCTGATCCCAGCTTCAAGGGTGGCCCACACGGAGGGGAACACCATCTGGCGCAACCTGGGCCGGATCATGAAGGCCTGGCCCGCGCTGTCCGGGCTGCTGGCCGGGGTGCTCTTCACCATGGCAAACGAGATGGTCAATTTGATCTTCGGGGTCTGGATCGAGGGCCAATTCGGTTTGGATTTTGCGGCGCTGACGGTAGCCTCTGTGGTGATTGGCGTGTCGGAACTGGGCGGCGAAGTGATTACCGGCCTCTGGCTGGATTCAGTCGGCAAGCGCCGGATGATCTGGATCTTCCTTGGGCTCAACAGCCTGGCAGCCCTGCTGCTGCCTTTCACCAATAGCCGCCTCAACCTGGCCATGGTCGGACTGGGCTTTTTCTACATCACTTTTGAAATCGTACTGGTCAGCACGATGACATTGATGTCCGAGGTAATGCCTACTGCTAGGGCGACGATGCTTTCGGCCACGGTGGCCGGCTTCTCGCTGGGACGGATGCTGGGCGACCTGATGGCCCCCGGCTTGTTCGAGATCGGCTTCTGGCTTTCCTGCCTGACGACCGTGGCCTTCAACCTGCTGGCAGCCGGGTTGCTGACGCAGGTGCGCGTCCAGCAGGAGGATGCCCCGAACGCAAGCCATTAGCCATATTTTGCAGGCCATGTTGGAGGCGTGACAGCTGGAGCCCCCGGCAGACCCTCGCATTTTTAGCCGCGAATAACAACCGAAAGGAAAAGGCTAGGAAATGTCTTATATGGTGGTGTAAATTGAATTTTGTGCTTCCAACGCCAACAACTCTTCAACAAGCTCAAAACTTTGCTCTGAAGGTTCCACAAGCTCGGGATCGAGCAATATTTTCATGCCTTTCTGAGCCACTTTTTTCCGTCCGCGGGATGAGTGCGCAGCAAAGTGTTCAAAAAGGAGTTCATTTCCGCCTTGTTATTCGTCGTTCAGCAAAAAGTATCACCGTTTTGAAGTAGGTTTTGCTAAGGCGCTCCAGCGGTATTAAAGAAAAAGGCCGGTGAGCACCGGCCCTGGTATCATCCAACAAAAAGATTACGGCAGCGAATTATCGTAGCTCTGCAAGGCTTTCATATAATTGGCCCGTTCGAAGGCGCCGGGGTTCTCCACGTTCTTGGCGCTCAGCACGCCGCGCAGCCTCTCCACAGAGCCGTATTCATAGGCCGTCATCCAGTTTTCCATTTCGGCCAGCATCTCTGCGCCGCGGGCCACGCCGTTGGCGACGAATTCGGAAGCCACCATCGCCACCGTCGCGCCGGCCATGATCGCCTTGGTCAGGTCCAGACCGGTGTGCACGCCCGTGGTCAGTGCCAGGTCGCCGTCCACTCCGCCGTACAGCAGCGCCATCCAGCGCAAGGGCAGCAGGAGTTCCGCCGAGGTCGAGAGGTGCAGCGTGGGGTCCACTTCCAGCTTCTCGATATCGAGGTCGGGCTGGATGAACCGGTTGAAGAGCACCACGCCATCCGCACCGGCTTCCACCAGCCGGGAGATCAAATTGGGCAGCGCCGTGAAGAAGGGGCTCAACTTCACCGCCACCGGGATTTGCACGCTGCCGGTCACCGCTTTGACCAGTTCCACATAGTTCGTCTCCAGCTGAACCGCGTCAATCGCCGGATTCGCCGGGATGTAATAGGTGTTCAGTTCCAGCGCGTCCGCGCCGGCCTGTTCCATCTTGGTGGCATATTCAATCCAACCGCTGTTGGAAACACCGTTGAGGCTGGCGATGACGGGGATATCCACCGCCGCCTTATTCTTGCGGATCTGCTCCAGATACTCATCCGGGCCGACGTTATAGCGCTCCAGATCCGGGAAGTAATCCAGCGACTCGGCGAAGCGGTCCGTGCCGCGTTCCATGAAGTAATTGAACGCCAGGCTGTCATGCACGATCTGTTCTTCAAACAGAGAATACATCACAACCGCACTGATACCGGCATCTTCCATTTGTCGGACATAGGACGTGCGTTTGGAGAGGGCGGAAGCAGAAGCCACCAGCGGATTTTTGAGGTCCAATCCGAGGTATCTAGTCTTTAAATCGATCATTTTTCCTCCAACGGTATTGAGTGGATGGTTTTGTTATTGGTTGTTGTGCTTAATCCAAAATGATGGTGATTAACAAAGGCCATCACCATCATTATACTTGTCCGGTTTACCAAAAACCAAATTATTCTTCGGCTTCGGACGCGGTTTCGGGTGCGGCTTCAGTGTAGTGCATGTTGGCCATCTGCTGATACAGGTTCCAGCGGCCGGCGGCGTCGCTCTTGGCCTTCGCCATCAGCATCTCCGCCCGTTCCTCGTTGCTCTGCAGGAGCATGCGGTAGCGGGTTTCGTTATAGGCATATTCTTCCACCGGGACCGTCGGCTCTTTTGAGTCAATCGAGAGCGGGTTCACGCCCTGGTCGGCCAGTTCGGGGTTGTAGCGGTAGAGCGGCCAGACGCCGGATTTCACGGCCAGGTCCTGCTGCTTCAGGCCGTATTTCATCGTAATGCCGTGGGCGATGCAGTGCGAATAAGCGATGATCAGTGAGGGGCCGTTATAGGCTTCCGCTTCCCGGAAGGCCTGCAGGGTCTGCCGGTCGCTGGCGCCCATCGCCACCCGGGCCACGTAAACATAGCCGTAGGACATGGCGATCATGCCGAGGTCCTTCTTGGGCAGGTCCTTGCCGTTGGCAGCGAACTTCGCCACCGCGGCCCGGGGGGTCGCCTTGGAGGACTGGCCGCCGGTGTTGGAATATACCTCGGTATCGAGTACGAGCACGTTGATGTCCCGGCCGGAGGCGAGGACGTGGTCCAGGCCGCCGTAACCGATGTCATAGGCCCAGCCGTCGCCGCCGACGATCCAGACACTCTTGCGGACCAGGTAATCGGCCACGGAAAGCAGGTTGCGGGCCACGGGGGTGTTCAGCGCTTTCAGTTTCCGCTTGAGTTCATCAACGCGTTTGCGCTGTTCTTCCAGTTCCGCTTCGGTCTTCTGGCTGGCGTTCAGGATCGAATCCGCCAGTTCCTGACCGACCTCGCCCGCCAGTTTCGCCAGCAGTTCATTGGCGAATTCGACGAACTTGTCGATCGTCAGGCGCATGCCCAGGCCGAACTCGGCATTATCCTCAAACAGCGAGTTGGACCAGGCCGGGCCGCGCCCTTCAGCGTTGAAGGCGTAAGGTGTGGTGGGCAGGTTACCGCCGTAGATGGAGGAGCAGCCAGTCGCGTTGGCGATCACCATCCGGTCACCGAAGAGCTGGGTAGCCAGTTTGATGTAGGGGGTCTCGCCGCAGCCGGCGCAGGCGCCGGAGAACTCGAACAGCGGCTCCAGCAGCTGGGAGTTCTTGACCGTGTGAGGCTCGAAGCTCTTGCGATCCGGATAGGGGATCGAGTCGAAGAAGGCCCAGTTTTCGGCTTCCTGTTCCCGCAGCGGGGGCTGGGGCTGCATATTGATCGACTTGTGGCTCGGGTTCTCCCGATCCTTGGCGGGGCAGCTCTCAACGCACATGCCGCAGCCGGTGCAGTCTTCCGGGGCCACCTGGACGGTGAACGCCCAGCCATCACGGAATTCACGGAACTTGGCATTGGTGGATTTGAAGGTCGCAGGCGCACCTTCCAGCCAGGACTCTTCATAAACCTTGGTGCAGATCGTGGCATGCGGGCAGACAAAGGCGCACTTGCCGCATTGGATGCAGAGGTCGGGGTCCCAGACGGGGATCTCGAGGGCTACGTTGCGTTTCTCCCATTGGGTCGTGCCGGTCGGGAAGGTGCCGTCGTTGGGCATCTCGCTCACCAGCACATCGTCGCCGCGGCGGTCGATGATCTTGCTGAGCACTTCGCGCACGTAGTCGGGCGCCGCTGCGGGGACCGGGGGCAGCATGGGGATGTCGCTGGTGACTTTGTCCGGGACCGCGACCTCATAGAGGTTTTCCAGGGCGCTGTCAACGGCGGCGTAGTTCTGCTTGATAACGGCCTCACCGCGTTTGCCGTAGGTCTTCTTGATCGATTTCTTGATTTCTTCAATAGCCTGCTCTTTGGGCAGGATGCCGCTGATGGCGAAGAAACAGGTCTGCATGATCGTGTTGATGCGCTGGCCCATGTTGGTCTGGCGGGCCACTTCATAAGCGTCGATGATGTAGAACTTGAGTTTCTTGTCGATCAGAGCCTGCTGCACCTTGGCGGGCAGCTTGTCCCAGACTTCGTCTTTCCCGTAAATGCTGTTAAGCAGGAAGATGCCGCCGGGACGGGCGTACTTGAGCATGTCGTATTTCTCGAGGAAGCTGAACTGGTGGCAGCCCAGGAAGTTCGCCTCGTTTTCGGCGATCAGATAAGGTGCCCGGATCGGGCGGGGGCCAAAGCGCAGGTGCGAGACGGTCACCGAGCCGGATTTCTTCGAGTCATATTGGAAATAACCCTGAGCGAAGTTCTCGGTATCCTCACCAATGATCTTGATCGAGTTCTTGTTGGCGCTCACGGTGCCATCGGCGCCGAGGCCAAAGAACATCGCCTGGATCACATTTTCACCAAGGATCTCAAAGGCAGGATCCCAATCCAGGTTGGTGTGGGTCACATCATCATAAATGCCAACGGTGAAGTGGTTCTTCGGGTTCCCCTTATCCATCTCATCGAAGATACCCTTGACCATGGCCGGGGTGAATTCCTTGGAGGAAAGACCATAGCGGCCGCCAATCACCTTGGGCATGGTCTCGAAGGGAGCAATCCCCTGCTCCATACCTTCCTTAATGGCGTTGACCACATCCAGATAGAGCGGTTCGCCGCTGGCGCCGGGTTCTTTGGTGCGGTCCAAAGCTGCGATGACCTTGACCGTACCGGGCAGGGCCGCCATCAGGTGTTGGACCGAGAAGGGCCGGTAGAGCCGGACGGAAACGACACCGACTTTCTCGCCTGCCCTGACCAGCGCTTCGGCGGTCTCTTCGGCAGTTTCGGTGCCGGAAGCCATCAAAACGATCACCTTCTCGGCATCGGGCGCGCCGACGTAGTCAAAGAGGTGATAGGTCCGGCCCACCTGTTTGGCGAACTTGTCCATTACATCCTGAACGATCTCAGGGGTTTTGTCATAGAAGGGGTTGACCGTCTCACGACCCTGGAAAAAGACATCGGGGTTCTGAGCGGTGCCGCGGGCGACCGGATGGTCGGGGGAAAGGGCACGGCGGCGGTGCGCGGCGATCAGGTCGTCATCTATCAGGGCGCGCAGGTCGTCCTCATCGAGACGTTCGATCTTGGAAATCTCGTGCGAACTGCGGAAGCCATCGAAGAAGTGTAAAAAGGGCACCCGGCTGCGAAGCGTGGCAGCCTGGGCGATCAGGGCCATATCCTGGGCCTGCTGGACGGAAGCGCTGGCCAGCATCGCAAAACCGGTGGCGCGGGCAGCGGTGACATCACTATGGTCGCCAAAAATGGAGAGCGCCTGGGCCGCGATGGAACGGGCGCTTACGTTGAACACCGTTGAGGTGAGTTCACCGGCGATCTTGTACATATTGGGGATCATCAGGAGCAGCCCCTGGGAGGCCGTGAAGGTGGTGGTCAGGCCGCCGGCCTGCAGCGCACCATGCACCGCACCGGCTGCGCCGCCTTCGGCCTGCATCTCAGTGACATCGGGGACCGTCCCCCAAATATTCGGGATGCCCTGGGCAGACCAGGCATCGGCATACTCGCCCATCGGTGACGAGGGGGTGATGGGGTAGATCGCGATAATCTCATTCAACCGGTAAGCGACCCAGGCCGTTGCCTCGTTGGCATCCGTCATTACCATTTGACGCGTCATGAATAATTCTCCTTTTGCTAGGATCAACAAGTATCAAAAAACGTTCTGAGAACGGGATTTTGCCAGGGAATTGAAACAGAATATACTTCTGGTCTTATCCAACCGTTAAGTATAACCGGAATCCTGCCCGCTTATAGTTATTTATTTCATATTCAGCGATGAAACCTGTCATATCCTGCCGTGAGAAGCAGTATCCTCTCCCGGGCGTCGTTCCCCTAAAAGATAACGGTCAGGGGGTCAGGCAGCTTTGTAGATGAAGGGCTGTGCGAGCAGCAGCGCTGCCAGCGTCTTCCCATCATTGAAGTCCCCCGCCTGGGCTTCGTGGTAAGCCTCTTCCACCGACAAGGCTTTCTCGTTCAGGAATTCATCCGCGTCCGGAGCCAGCGGGGCTTCATAAAGCTCGGTCGCCAGGAAGACGGTCATGAACTCATCCGTGTAACCGGGCGCCAGATAAAACCCGCCTAATCGCTGCAGCTTGCCCGCAGCCATGCCGATCTCTTCACGGATCTCCCGCTCTGCGCAGGCCAGAGGGGTTTCGCCTGCTTCCATCACGCCGGCCGGCAGTTCCAGCAGCTCACTCCCCGATCCCATCCGGTACTGGATCACGAAATGGAGCCGGCCCTCGCCATCCACCGGCACGATGGTCACCGAATCGCTGTGCTGCACCAGGTCATAAGCCCGGTCTTTCCCATTTGGGAGCTGCACCTCCACCCTGGCGACGTCGAAAGCCCGTCCACGATATTGTTTGATGGTGTTCAGCACTTTATGATGCATGAGTATAAGACCTCAGCTGCCAATTATAAAGCCACTACGCATTGGTCGTAATCCAAACTGCGTAGTGGGTCTAAGATTCAACGTCCCTGGTCAACTTCCAACCTAGGGGATATCCAACTTCTGTCCGGCCGTCAGGGTATACGGTTCTTCCAGATGATTGACCGCAATGATGGCTTCCGGAGAAACATCCCCGTAATAACAGGCGATCGAATAAATGGTCTCACCAGCGGATACGGTATACGTGTCAGGATGCGGATTGCGCACACGGCCCTCACCCGTCCATGAACCGGTCTGGGGGATCTGCAGCGTGGTACCGGGGCTGACGATCTGCCCTTCCACCAGGCCGTTCACGCTGATCAGGTCCGCCGGGTTAAGGTCGAAGCGCCGGGCGATGCAGTAGGGGAATTCCCCTTCCTGCAAGGTATATTCGGCCGGCCGGGTCACCGTGGGGACGGCAACCTGTTCGGTAGGCTCCGGGGTGCTGGTGGATGTGGGAGCGGCAGCGGCCAGTGTGGCAGTGCTGCTGAGCCCTTTGGCAACCGAGGTTTGAGTCATCTCCTCCGGCGCGTTGGTTTGAAGGCGAATGGGTGTGGTCATCGCCTGTTCGGTCTCAGTGGCCGGCGCTTGTGATGCGGGCATCTTGCAGCCGGACAAAACCAATGTGAGCAAGACAACACCAACAATGACCAAGGGTTTTCTTTTCGTCATTGAGTCATCTCCTTCATTTTTTTGATGTGATAATAATAACTGAATTGAACTGTATAAAAATAGTAGCATAATCCCCTTTAAGCGTCAAGTTAGTCTGATTTTTTAGCCCCCGCGCCTCCGGGTCCCCAATGCAAGCCTGCAGGCGCATCCCGACCCGCGAAAACCCTCTTAATCAAATTTGAATAAGCAAGGGATACGATAAGGCTGCATTTACCATAAGAAATAACGCTGAGGTGTGAGGATGAGCCGGATTGTTAATACTGATTTTACGATTTGGGGATAGGATTATAGTGGAAAGGATGTAATTATATGAAAACTACAAAAAATTCCAAATTATGGATTGTTGTCGTTGTGCTGGCCCTGACTCTCACCGCCTGCACACTCCCCGGATACATTTCCGGCTTAATGTCCGATGCTTCCGCAACGGAAACCGTTGCTCCCCCGGAACCCACCGCCACCTCATCCTCGCTATCATCTGAATCCCCCACCTATATCATTCCTGACCAGGTCCTGCAGCAAGACGCCCTGGTCAATATCTATCAGACCGTCAGCCCGGGTGTGGTCTCCATTCAGGTGGTCACGGACGTGGGCGCCGGTTTGGGCTCCGGCTTCGTGGTGGATAAGGAAGGTCACATCGTCACCAACTATCACGTGGTTGAAAATGCGATCAGCGTGGAAGTGGATTTTCAGAGCGGACTGAAAGTCTTCGGCGATGTCCTGGCCGTGGATATCGATTCAGATATCGCTGTGATTAAGGTTGATGTGGATCCTGAAGAACTCCATCCATTAACCATCGGCGATTCCGACCAGGTCCATGTCGGCCAGACGGTCGTCGCCATTGGCAACCCCTACGGGCTGACGGGCACGATGACCGTCGGCATTGTCTCCGCCCGCGGCCGAACCCTGGACTCGATTCGCCAGACTGCCTCAGGCAATTTCTTCTCGGCTGGGGACCTGATCCAGACGGATGCCACCATCAACCCGGGCAATTCCGGCGGCCCGCTGTTGAACCTCAATGGTGAGGTAATCGGCATCAACCGCGCCATCCAGACCACCGGCACCACCCTTCAAGGCACCCCCGTGAACACCGGCATTGGTTTTGCCGTCTCATCGAATATTCTCAAACTGGTGCTGCCCTCGCTGGTCAAAGGCGAAGCTTACGCCTATCCCTATTTGGGGCTATCGGCTTGGCCCTCGCTGACCCTTACCGATGCGGAAGTATTTGACTTGGACCAGGCTACCGGCGCCTATGTCACGCAAGTTGTTCCCGGCGGCCCTAGCGATAAGGCTGGGATTCGTGCAGGTGAGAAACCGTCCAAATATCCTGGTTATTATGCCGGCGGCGACCTCATGATCGCGGTGGATGGGCAGGAAGTCCTGCAGTTCAGCGATATGCTCAGCTATATGTTGCTGAACAAACATCCCGGCGACACCATGACGATCACGGTTTTACGCAACGGTGAAACCCTGGACCTGACCGTCACCCTGGGTGAGCGCCCGGCGAACTGAGAATAGAACACCCCGGTTGAGACTCCAACCCGGCCCGCTGCGCCATCCCTGCTTGCAGCGGGCTGTTTTTGATGGCCGGAGAGGGTCTACCTTCTCCGGCGTTTTTAACAGGCCATCTCACAACTTGATGTTAATGTGGATCAATCCTGCCGGAAGAGAGTGTGCCTGCCCCGGCATTCCCGGGTTGCCTCCCGCTCCGCTCGAGCGGACAAAGGAGGACCCGTCTTTTCACCCCGCACTCAATGGACGAAATCCTTGATCCCCGCGGCGGCATCCTGCCCAACTGCCCGGGGCGCGAGGACCTCAAATCATTTACAATGGGATTTGTTGAACCGCTTAACCTGTCCCGGAGAAAGACAAACTGATAATCGACCCACGCGGTAAGAAATGGGCGGACGTTTTCAGCACACGGGTGAGACCTTGGGATTGGGTGATCATCCCGGGTGACCTGCTCACCGGGCCGATGTTCCAGGAGATTGACCGGCTGGTGCTGTGAGCCGGCGGCCATACCAATACCCTGATCGGCAGCACCGGGCTGTCCAGATCTGACAGGGGTTATAATTCATAATGAAAAGTAAACCTACGACCGGGAGGGACGATACGCATTACCACGTTGTTTGAACCCCACCGCGACCCGGGGCCATCCGGTCTGGCAGGCGGGCACGGCCTTTCGTTTTTCATTGAGCACCCCAGCGGCGTTTTCTTATCCGATGTCGGTGCTTCTCCGCTTTTTGCGGAGAACGCCGGGCAGTTGGGTGTGGATCTGGCGCAGCTGCTGGGCGACAGGCTGCACCGGCTGCATACCGGCCTGGTGCGGGATTTTTGATTTTTGGATTCGGATACGTATATTTGACCTGAGGAGGCAGTTCTATGGCTGATATCGAAAAACGTGTTTTAGGCAAGAGCGGCATCGAAGTGACCAAGATCGGCGTGGGCCTTTGGGCCATCGGCGGCACCGAATGGGGCGAGACGGATGATCAGGAATCGCTCGATATGATCTCGGCCGCGCTGGAGATGGGCATCAACTTCTTTGACACCGCCGATATTTACGGGGATGGCCACAGCGAGACCCTGCTGGGCAGGGCGATGAAGGGCCGGCGCGACCGGTTCATCGTCGCCAGCAAGATCGGCTGGAAGGGGTTCGACGATGAGAAGGGCGTCAGCGCGTACGACACGGTGGACAAGCTGGTGGCCGGAGTGGAGAGCAGCCTGGATCGCCTGCAGACCGACCACCTTGACCTGATCCAGTGCCACATCGACTTCAAGGAGCCAAACATGGCGGTCTTTGTGGAAGGGTTCCAGAAGCTGCAGGCCCAGGGCAAGGTGCGCGCCTATGGCGTCAGCACCAGCGATTTTGCATACCTGCAGGATTTCAATGCGGACAACAAAACCGCCACGCTGCAGATCGATTACTCGATCCTCAACCGGACGCCAGAGGCGGAGATCTTCCCCTACACCCTGGCGCACAATATCGGCGTTTTGGCGCGCGGGCCGCTGGCGATGGGCATCCTCACCGGGAAGTTCTCCGCGGATAGCGAATTTGGCGAGGGCGATTTCCGCCGGAACTGGATCGAAAACCCGGATGAAAACCGGATCTACCTCAATGACCTGGGGAAGGTTGAAAAACTCAAACCGCTGGCGGAGGGCCGTTCGCTCGCCCAGCTGGCGATCCAGTTTGTGATGCAGCACCCGGCCGTCACCGTGGCGATCCCGGGGGCCAAGCGGATTTCGCAGCTCAAGGAGAACGTCAAAGCCGCGCTGCTGCCGGACCTGACCGCCGACGAGATGGCGGCGATCGACGCGATCACACCGCCCGGGGGCGGGCGCAAGATCTGGCCCGCCTGAGGTACAGGGCATAATAAAAAATAACATCGTGTCAGGTGATCGAGTGAACGACTTGGAATAAAAAGGGATACCGCTGTAGGAGCCGTCCCTGCCCGCCTCCCTCTGGGAGCCATGGCGGCCTGTTGGTATATATGCATTTCCCAAACCCCCTGAATTTTTAAAATTCCGGGGGTTTAATTATCGTGTAGAATGGGGATACGCCGTAGAACGATGGGAAACCTTTTCGATGAATGATTTCAACCGCATTGCTCTGCAGCCCCGCGACATCGGCCTGATCCTCAGTTACCGCTGCCAGGCGGAATGCGCGCACTGCCTCTATAACTGCGGTCCGGGATGGCACGCCTGGATGGCGCCGGAAGAGGTTGCTCTCGTGCTTGAGAACGCGAAATCGGCCTGGGGCAGCGGGTTCCAGCTGCACCTGACCGGCGGTGAGCCCTTCCTGAATTTCCCGCTCCTGCTGCACGCCACCGAGGAAGCGGCCCGGCTGGCGATCCCGGTTTATGTGGAGACCAGCGCCGGCTGGGTGCGGAACCTGACGATGGCGGAAGAGCGCTTCCGCAGGCTGCGCGGGGCGGGGATGGGCGCGGTCCTGGTCAGCGTCTCCCCCTTCCACCAGGAATCCATCCCGCTGCAGCGTACGCTGGACGGGATCTCGGCCGCGCGGGCGGCCTTCGGCCCCGAGCGGGTGATCGTCTACCAGCAGGACTGGCTGCCGGAACTGGCCCGCCACGGGCTGGCGGACCCGGTGCCGCTTTCCGAATACCAGGCCGAATACGGCACCCGCCGGGCAGGGCTGCGGCTCTGGATGGGGTTTGGGCTGATCAGCGGCGGGCGGGCCGGTTACCGCCTGGGGGAGTGGCTGCCGAAGCGGCCGGCGGACTCCTTCGCAGGCGAGCGCTGCCGGGAAGAGCTGGCCTATGCCCAGCATTCGCACCTTGACCTTTGTGGCAATGTCATCCCCGCTTTTTGCGGCGGGATCAGCCTGGGGGACTGGCACGACCTGCCCGGCCTGGTGCGGGACGTGCGGCACGGGCGCGTGCCCCGGCTGGCCGCGATCCTGATGGAGGAGGGGCCTTATGGGCTTTACCGGCTGGCCGCGGCAGAGGCGGGTTACCGACCGGCCGAGGCGGGCTTTGCGGGCAAGTGCCACCTCTGCGTGGACGTGCGGCGGCATTTACTTTCAGCGGGCCAATTTAAACACGACCTCACACCCGCCCAGTTCTATGTAGGCCTGTCGTAGTGTGGGGTCCCGACCCCACCCCCCATAATGAACGCCCCATTTTGGAGCAATTATCACACACGCGAGAACCTGAGATGGCTTCGTCCCACCCTTCGGGTGCTGCCTCGCAATGACAACTTGATGCTGTGAGGTACGTTCCGGTTTTGAACGCACCACAGTAGGAGTATTCCACTATCGAATATTTTCTCTGTATCCCACCAGATTTCTCCCATGAAATAAAAACTGGGACGCACAAAGAGGTGCGCATCCTACGAGTTGGTATGGAATATCGAAAATTTCTCTTTACTCCCTCCGGCTCCGTCACTGACAGGCCGTCCCCCATCAACAAACCACCCTCAAAAAACCTACTCCGGCTTGCGCGCCACCATCACCAATGACAGCCCCTTCCAGGGCAAAATCGGGTCCAGCAGCCGGAACAGCGGCACCATGATGTTGAACATCTTCAGCCCAAAGCGGCCGATGGCCTTCTGTCGGGCGATCTTCCCCCGGTACCACCAGCCCAAAACGCCGATCTTGTTGAGCGTGAAAGCTTCCTCAACCTCATAGCCCAGGTCCTCAAAGATGCTCTGCAGGCGCGCCCGGTCATAGCGGCGGTAGTGGCCGATGGCCGAATCCAGGCTGGAATAGAGGGCCTCGCCGCGCGGCACGATGAAGATCATCCGCCCGCCGGGCCGCAGCGCCTGGCCGACGTTGGCCACAAAGGCGCGGTCGTCCTCGATGTGCTCCAGCACATTGGAGCAGAGGATCGAATCCGGCACGGGCAGGTCTGGCGGGGGCGGCAGGGTGGCATCCCACTCGCGCACCTCCACACCGGGCGTGTTCAGATAGGCGTTGCGCAGCATTTCCAGGTAGACGGGGTCCACCTCGGTGGCGATCACATCGGTGTATTGCATCAGGATGCGCACGTTGTTGCCGATCCCCGAACCGATCTCCAGCAGCAGGTTGCCCACGTAGGGTTTGGTCCGGCGCAGGGTCCATTCGGTATACTTGGGCGCGGCCTCCATATCGATCAGGTCCTTATGCCCGTAATCCCCCTGGAACATGTCGTCGATCACCCAGTATTTGATGATCGTCCAGAGCGCGGTCAGCCCGTCGGTCCAGGAGATCTTTTTGCCTTCCTGGTAGGTGCGCCCGTGGTAGCTGATCGGCACTTCAAAGATGCGCAGCTTGCGCTTGGCGAATTTGGCGGTGAGTTCCGGCTCGATGCCGAAACCCCGGGAGCGGATCGGAATAGTTTTGGCGACCTGCAGGCGGAAGGCCTTATAGCAGGTCTCCATATCGGTCAGGTTCAGATCGGTGAACCAGTTGCTGACATGGGTCAGGAAACGGTTGGCGAGGGTGTGCCGGTAGTAGAGCACCCGGCGTTCCTCGCGGGGGGTGAAGCGGGAGCCGTAGACCACGTCCGCTTCGCCTTCGATGATGGGCTGCAGGACGGTCGGGTAGTCGGCGGGGTCATATTCCAGATCGGCGTCCTGCACAATAGCCAGGTCACCGCTGGCGGTTTCAATGGCCACGCGGATGGCATTGCCCTTGCCCCGGTTCTTCTCCAGCAGGACAGCCTTGATGATTCCAGGATGGGCCTCCTGCAGCTCCTGGATGATCTCACGGGAGCCGTCAGTGGAATGGTCGTCAACGATCACGACCTCGACCCTGTCCACGCCCTCAATTTGCTGGGCGAGGACGCGCGCCACGATCTCGCGGATCGTGCGCCGTTCGTTATAGACGGGGATCAGGACGGATAATTTCAATGCCATTTCGGGTTTGATTATAACATTTCACCGTTGCCCACAATCCGGCTATAATTGGTCTCGGAACCTCGTAAAACTAAAGGAAAGAGTCACTTATGTCAACTTTTGTTCTCAGCGCCTTTGCGGATGAGATCGCAACGGATCTGCAGGAGCAGCTGCGGGTGCTCAAAGCGTTGGACCTGCATTACCTCGACCTGCGCAGTGTGGATGGGGTCAACGTCAAAGATCTCAGCGACCATGACGTCATTCGCATCAGGGAAACGCTGCACCGCAATGAGATCCGGGTCGCCTGTATTGGCAGCCCGGTGGGTAAATCGCCCATTGATGGGCCGCTGGAAGATGCACTGGCGACCCTCGACCGGGTGATCGAGATTGGACATGCCCTCGGTACTCGCAACATCCGCTTGTTCAGTTTCTATCCGCCCGACACCCAAACGAACGCCGCCTATGACCGCTATGTGGACCTGGCGATCACCCGCCTGGAGCGGTTTATCGGCCTGGCGCAGCGCAAGGATGCCCTGCTGCTCCTGGAAAATGAGAAGGCGATCGTGGGCGATACGCTTTCTCGCTGTTACCGCCTGATGCGCTCGCTGGTGGGCGACCACTTCCGGTTCCTTTGGGACCCGGCCAATTTCGTCCAGGTGGGCGAACCGCAGGTGACCGAGCACGGCTGGGGCCTGTTGGGCGAGTATACGGCTTACGTGCATATCAAGGATGCCCTGCTGGCGGATGGCAGCGTGGTGGCCGCCGGCGAAGGGGATGGGCAGGTGGCCGACCTGCTGACCGAGCTTGACCGGGCCGGATATGCCGGATTCCTCTCGCTGGAACCGCACCTGGAGCAGGCCGGCCGGGACGGTGGTTTCAGCGGGCCGGAGAAGATGGCCTACGCCGTGACGGCCCTGCGGCAGATGCTGTCAGACCTGAATTTGAAAGAAGCCCGGACTTTATAAGCCGGTTTAGTGT
>WOYI010192968.1_pt1 | contig 15463 bp, 13 predicted proteins | sample 6423411 | NCBI WGS metagenome assembly WOYI01 (sample SAMN13441803, study PRJNA592873) | oil field metagenome | biome: oil field; feature: oil-well bore; material: oil-contaminated soil; isolation source: oil-contaminated soil from oil-well borehole | place: Germany: Wietze | collected 2016-10-18 ...
ACCCACCACCCCGAAACCTCTAGTAATCAGTGGGCTTGATCAGGGGAAGTTGACAAGTGGTCGTCATGGGTGCGCAAGCAGCTTAGATTTTACCGGCAAGGTGTTGGATAGAGGTTGATATGTTCCGGCGACGGCTTCGCGGTCAAATGCATCATCGGCGATTGACTCTCATAACACAACAACGAGAGACAGAACACCCGAAACGCTGAAGTGAATGGTATTGATAGCCAAGACCAGTCCGTTACATCGAAAGACGATGGAACTGTCCTCCAAAAAAAGTCAGCGGCATCGCGACCCTATCGCCGGAATAGAACGTTAATCCTTTGCCAATCAAGATAAAGTGATCTGCCGCTGGGTGTAAATCGACCAACTCGAGTTCAATGCTGCCAATACAGCCTTCGATAACAGGAAGCCCAAATATTCCAGTTCGATATGTAATATCTGAGAATTTGTCCGCCTTTTTGGAAGCGAAGGTCATTGCGATAGTCTCTTGCTCCTGGCAAAGCATATTCACACAGAACCGTTTGGTTTCAATCACGCATTTTAGAGTTTCTGACTTTTTGTCCGCGCAAACCAAGAGCAGTGGAGGCTCCAGGGAAACGGAGGAAAAGGCATTGGCGGTGAAACCAACAGGCTTACCGTCTGTGTCTACAGTGGTGACAACGTTAACGCCCGTCACGTACATGCCCATGAGATTTCGCCATTGTTGCTCATTAATCGTCATTGACATTTAACCTCATCTTTGATTATGCATGAGATCATGCATCATGTTTGATCAAACCCGACAAGACGGACGGACGCTATATATCATCATCTCAACAAACCGGTAGCAGCCCCTAGCGGGGCTGGACCGGTTCGCCTTTGCGTAAGACCTCAACATTGATGTCGTCACCATTGATCCCCGGCGTGTTCATCATTTTGTTCACGGGCTTTCCGGTCACATAGTTGGTGGCATGCATGCGCTTGTAGTCCGCGACAACACCGAGCGCCGGAAATGCCAGTGACACACCGGCGTCTGGATCGGAGTAGACCATTACCGGATGCATGCTGCCCTTCCAGTAGTCTCCTTTCTTGTCATAAATTTCGCCCATGGGAATCGTATGGGTCGCCGCATCCATGTAGATAATTCGCCGTCCATACGGGTGATAAGAAGGCGGCGTGCCTTCAATGACATAGGTTTCCCTGGGCTGCCAAACAACAAAGTCTGGATTGGGATGCCAATACGGCGCGACCGATAAATCCATTGCGGGATACTGGGTCTTTTCTGCACCCGCTTCAGGCACCCAAGTCCATAGAGACATATCTGGGTGAATCGGAAGCAGGATTTTCTTTGTTTCGAGAAGCTTCCATGATTTGTAGTTGGATGGTTTCGTCTGGAAACCAATATCGTCTTCCTGAAGCAAGTCGGTCCCGGGAATCGGTTCACTCCAGCTATTACCACTAATCCGGCGGATACGTCGAAAACTGCGAATATAGGCCCACGCTTCGTCCGGGCGTTCGTCCACATATTCGTTAACAAAGGTTCCTACTCCACGTACATCATCGGGGTAAGTCGCAAATAAAAGCTTTCTATTGAGTAGCTTGTTATTTCCGAGGATGGGCTCTTCACTCCAGGCACGCCCCCACATTTTGTAGTACTGCAGTGCCCAGATTTGCTGTCTTTCAATTCCGGATTTGCCGTCGATAAAAACGAATGCAAATTTTTCCAAATTGAGGAAGTCAAAGCTCGAAGCGTCGCCGCCGACATAAAAGTTCCACATCAACTTAGACGCTGCGTCCGGCGCGGTGAAATCGATCTTTGGGAAAGGCATACCCGCCGTCCAACCGATCATATGGCCGTTTTTATTGAGAGATACTGTATTGATGTTGTCGTACTTCTTCGCTAACTCCCAAGTGCGGGACACCTTAGGCATGGGGGTGCTTGCGGCAAGTTTGATTCTCAGATTCTGATTCTCGATCAACCACTGTGTTTTCTCCGGAATCATATCCTTGATTGGAACACCCTCGAAGGTGGCGTCAGTTAACGATGCTAAATTGCTTTTATCAATTATGACGCCAGGATTTAACTCTTGCGCAACGAGCACAAGTGGAAAAATGAGGAGCGCTAAAATAAGAGCATGAAATATTCTCAGTACTTTCAGATAAGACATAGTTTTGCTCCTGGATAAGTTGGCTGATGACAAGTCGCACATGTTGATATATTACTCAATACTGGTAAGTGGCACGGACATAGAGCTGATCAGAGTCTTGCAGAGTGCCGAATTGGTGGGTGTCATCTAGCTCAACGCCGTTCGGATAGAACAGGTCTGCTTCAACTTTGATTCGCCAGTTATCACCGTAAGCAAACGTGACGCTGGGAAGCAGGAAATGCCCGCCGTAGGTAATGTCATAACCGCCAGCAAGCCCGACATTAATCCGGTCTAAGTTGTAGTTGAGAAACAATCCTGCAGTGATGAGAGTGGAATGCTCCTTTTTGGTTGCTGCATACGCAGGGAGATCCACAATGTCATCGGATTCGTTGAAATCCGTAATCCAGGTATCAAAAAGCTGAATGGACCAGAGTGATGGCCGATTGGTGAAGAGGTACTTTTGCAAATCGACCGTGGATTCGCCACGAATCATGGTTCGAAGGGTGTCTTTTTCGATCACCCCATTGTATCCACCGAGCAGATACAGGTCTCTCGGCTGAAAGCTATTGATACTCAGATCCAACACATTCAGCAGCGGGCTTGACCCAGAGTTGTATGGCTTATCCGGCGTGTAGGCGATTTCAGTTGCCCAAACCAGATCACCAAACGTGAGATAGCCATTTGCTGCAATGCCAAAAGTGTCAACGATCGGAAAGATTGCTTCGGCAACAGGGGATTCTGGCCGCTGCTTATAGGGTGCAAACACACTATTAATGACTGGGTCGGTTTGAAACTGATGCAGCCACATCAATTGATAATTTACGCTCCCTAACATGCTACTCCAACGCAAGGCGCCAGTTAGGTCATCTTTATCGCCTTCCGGATGGTCGAGATTATAGGGGGCTCCAATCGTCTCAGATCCGAATACATCAAATGTTTTCAATCCGTTCGGCGCCCAGCGGCCACCATTTAAACCGATACGAGTGCCGATATTGTCTTCGTCGTCAAGTCCCGGACGAAGAACCACCTGCACCGTGCCATCGAATGAAGGTAAATAGGTTTCCGAATTAAACAAAATGAGTGGTTGATAAAGTTCTTCCGGTTCTTCGAGGAACGTTCGCCATCTCATATCCATCCCGTGGAAGACGTCTAGTGCCTGAAAGAAATCAGTTTCACCAAAAGTAACAATTTGTTTGCCGATTCTCAGCTTTGTGTTTTTGAGTGCCTGAATATCAAAATAGGCCTCTCTAATCTCGGCATCTTCGTTATAGAGTTCACCAAGATCGCCTTCCCTCGGAGACCCTAAACCAAACTCTGAAATGATGGTGGAGAGCATCGCCTTGTTGCCTGCGCCGCCCTCCTCCAAACGGCTGAGGTAGTCCGTCATCATCTCGCGAGAGGCTCGGCCCACGACCGTGAAATTGACGTCCATTAGTTTTCCGGTCACATCCGCCCTAACACTCGTTCGCGCCATTGATACTTCGTACTTGTCATCTTTAGTGTCTGTAGGACTGATTCTTGGATCAGCCAGATTCATAGAAACACCTTCGCGGATGTAACCACTGACACTTAGATCCTCTACGATCGCTGACTGCGTATTCTGTGCAAAAAAAGCACACAGTACAGCTGGAAGGAATAAAACTATGCGGCTCTTAGCCATTGAGTTTTTCCGATACTTCATCCTGAGTTCTCCTTTACTGATGGTGGGCGCCGTGAAACCAAAAAGAAGTCTACGTTATTGCCTGATCACTAAGCTGTGATTCAATAACGAGGGTGTGTTCTGACCCGAAGATGAATTTTGGCCGGAAGATATAAATCATGGCCGGGATGATAAGCAGCGCTGACAAAGCCGAGACAAGCAACCACAAAGCGATCAGTTGTGCCATTTCGGCCTGGAACCGAAGAGAGGAGAACTGCCACAACGAAACGCTCACAATCAGAACCAAAGCTGTAATCAATACGCCCTGACCAGAAGACATCAGTCCTAAGGTAACGGACTCAGAAAGGCTTTTCCCAGACTCCCATTCTTCTTTGATTCGATCGGTGATGTAGATCGCATAGTCGACACCGAGTCCAATCCCGATAGCTGCAACCGGAACGGTGTTAACCGTCATTCCGATATCTTGTAAAACCATAAACCCGAATGTCACCGTATTCGATAAGGCAACGGGAACCAGAAAGAAAAGTCCGGCGTGGGCTGAGCGATAGACCACGGTGCTAAGCACCATCAGAATTAACAAGGCCACACCGATTGATTCAATCTGATCTTCCAGAATTACTTCGTTGACTGCAGCCAACATTCCAATCACGCCGCCACCGACTTCCAAAGACGCCGTATCGGGTGTGTTAGTCGCAGCAAAGTCTCCAAAGCGTTTCAGTGCGGTGCGGATAACATCGCTTTGACGACTGTTCATAAAGAATGAAACGGCGCTGGACTGAAACATTGGATCGATCACGCTTTCGAGCTGACCGGCCTGTGAGTTTGCTCGCAACTGATACATCAATTCTCCGTTTACGAATCGATCGCCAGACAGCTCCTCAAAATGAGGATTATCGTCATGTAGCAGACGGTTAACCGAAACCATCATGTCAGCTACTGAAAAGCTACGAGTTATCTCGTTTTGCATTTCCATGTGTTTCTGCAACGCCAATATGCTTTGCAGCACTTCCGGGTCTTTTTGGGCATCGGGCCCATCTCCTCGCACCACAACCATCAGCGTGTCTGTCCCGCCAAACTTGGTATTGATTGCTGCAAGATCCCGGTTAAATTGCGAATTCTCGTGGAATATAGGCGAGCCTTCCGTTGAGTCTCCGATCTGCAAACCGACAGCAAAGTATGACGAGACTGCAAACAGGGCCAATGCCAAACCTATAACTACGAACCTAGCTGGAGAAACAGCCAGATCTGCGAATAACTTAAGCGCGCTGGAGATCTGAACGCTAACCCAGTTCTTTTTTGGGGTCACGGAACGATAGTAAGATAAGAACACCGGCGTTAGTACGCTTCCAGTGATGGCGATTGTGCTGACCCAAACAACTGCGATAAACGCCAGTTTTTGCAAAAACGGTATACTGCTTAAACTCACGGCTGCAACGCACATTCCGTCAGTCGCAATACCCAACATGCCCGGACGGAATAGCTCCGATAAAGTCGTGAATGCTGCCTCACTCGGCTTCGTTCCTTCCTTAGCAACTTCTTCATCAAAACGAAGAAGCATCTGCAACGAGTGGGATACCCCACGCGCAAACAGCAAAATCACCACCGGCATGAGCAATGGGTCGAAGTTAATTCCGAATGCGGCACAAACACCAAAAGCCCAAATGCTGCTTAACAAACCGCTCAGCAGAGGGAAAAATACTGCTCGAAACGTTCCGAGCGAGATATATAACAAAAAGGCAACGAGTCCGATCACGCTAAATATAATAAGCACCGTTTCCATCAGAAAGGAAACGACGTATCCGTATATGATGGGCTCACCAACCATTCGAAAAGTCAGCCCATCACTCTCAATCTCCGCTTTGACGGTTGAAAGCTCATCGAACAGCAGGCCGTAGTCGTCAAAGTTATCGTAGAGGTCCGCAGTGATCAGGGCGGACTCTAGATCTCGAGAAACATACCGGCCATATACCAAAGGCGTTTCAATCACCTGCTCCTTCAGCCTTATTATCTCTGCTTCATTTTTCGGGATATCGGGCCACATCAATGGCTCTGAACGAATACCTTCTGCAGAGGCGGTAATATGGGTCATCTTGCTGGTGGCCAGCGATGTGATCGTCATTGGATCAACGCCGTGAATTAGCTCCAATGCCGTAGTAACCCGATGAACCTTTTCCAAAACCTCCATGTTGAAAATATCTTTTCCTGGCGCTACTTCAATTGCCAGGGCTATTTTCTTTGCCCCACCGAATGACGACGCGAATTCTTTCTGTAATTCGGTATAGGGATGCCCTTTAGGCAAAAAATCGGTTTGGATCGTCGTAATGTTCAATTGCGAGACCATGTAGAGGCATAGGCCCGTTACCAGCACTACGATAATCGTGAGAATGCGTCGGTACTTGATTGCCAGACGCGCGATATGATGTTCCATATTGTTCCTACCGTACGGCCTGTGCCTGAAAGGGCGAGTACCGGCCATTGCGGCTCACACCGCTGGTTTCGCCAGCTACATAAAACGCGCCATCGTGAGCCGCAATGCCCGTATGCCAAGTCAGTTCCCCATCAGCCAGGCGCTCAGTAGTCCAGGCAACGGGTTGGCTAGTTGGAGCTTGGCAAATAACCCCCTTATTACCGACCACCACCCAGTTGTCGTGGGTTGCATCCCACTCAACGTCCAACAGATGCTCCTGAGTGATGGAAGGTAATTTCTGCCAACTGGCACCGGCATCGTCGGATATCAGGACCGTACCTAGCTGGCCTACGATCACTCCCTTCCCCGCAGGAGTAAACGCTACATCCAACAAGGTCAGATCGGTCGTTTTTTCGTAAGCAGACCAAGTCTTGCCGCCATCGGTGGTTCGCAGGATCGTGCCGAACTCCCCAACGACTACACCGGTTGATGAGTTGATGAAATCCACGCCGTTGAGAGTCACATCTTCAACCGGCCTTAAGCGCTGCCATGTAGAGCCGTAATCAGGGCTGTAGAAGATCCCCCCCATATCTCCTACCGCCCATGCATGCCCTTCGCCTTTCACAGCGAGACCAATCAGCTTGGTCTGTTCGCCAACAGACACTGGATGGAACTCCCATTTATCTTGCTGGTTGAGTCCAGTTGCCACCATGCCGCCATTACCGACCGCAAGAACGTGCTTCATATCCCAGGCTTTAATGCTTTGAAATCTCACATCCAGGCCTGTTGAATGAAGAATCCACTTCGCACCCTGGTCTACTGAACTCAAAATCTGGCCATTCGGTCCGGAGAGAAAGAGCTCGCCGCCGGGCGCCACCGTAATATCCAAGAACTTATCGCGTGGTGTCAGCAACTTGGGATTCACCTCGTTTTGCACCGGCGGCATCTTCAAGGTAAGAGAAATAACGGCAATGCTGAGAAGGACCGCCCACGGGATGATTGCACTGAAAATCCGCATCGTCTTACGCAGCAACGATGGTGTATCACTATCCCCCTGGATCTCCGGTTGAGGGTGAACCTTAGTTGCCCCTTGAGCAATCCTCATGGCGTGCATATAAGCACGATCGCTGACGGGTTGGGATGATGATGTGTAACGATGGTTCATTGTCCTCTACCTGGTGTAATCATTTTATAAGGGGGATAATCAGTAAATATGTTTATTCATATGTTCAATTCCATTAGACGCGCCATGAATCTCAAATCAGGCTTCAACGAGCTAGCTTTTGATGTTTCTTCACTTACACTGGGAGAAATAAAGTCAAGAACTTCAATTCCGTGACGACGAAAGTCTGAGATTCTTTTAGAATCATTAGCCAATAGGCGAATTTTTCGGATGCCAAGGTCTTTACTGATCAACGGCCCGATATCCGACTGGGTGGTGTTCAGGTCACTTCCACAGCTTGGATGCATTGCAGAACCAGTTCGATCACTGAGATACAAAAGAACACCAAACGGACTGGAGCTGAGCAACTCCATCGATTTATTCAACCGCCAGTTACAGTCGCATTCGAGTGAGCTGAATATCCCACCCCGGGCACATGCTGAGTGAACCGCTACTAAAGGGGTCTCACTATCTCGTGCACTTCCGTTAATCAACGCTAAGTGCTCTCTCACACTGGTCTCCTCGGCATAACGGATTACGCTAAACGGACCGTGTTTACTCCTGAAGGGCGAATCTTCAATCCGATTGAGCAACCGATCGTGCGTCATTCGATAGTTAACGATATCTTGGATGGTCAGTTTCATAAGGCCGAATCTGCGTGCGAACTCGTCCACCGCAGAACCCGTTATCGGGCTGCCATATGAATCGAGAATCTCGCAGATCACTCCAACTTCGTTGGCACCAGCGAGTCGGGCCAAATCAACGGCTGCCTCGGTGTGTCCGGAACGCCCTAAGACACCATCCTGATCTGCAATGAGCGGAAAAATATGTCCGGGTTTGCGAAAATCTTGAGCTTGGGATTTGACTGAAGCAAGTGCCCGAATGGTATGGGCACGTTCCGAAGCTGAGATCCCGGTGGTGCACAACGCAGAATCAACCGACACCGTGAACTGAGTATGATGCCGATCGGTGTTCCGCTTTACCATGAGACTGAGCCCTAGACGCAGCGCAATCTCGCGACTAATCGGCGCACAAATTAAACCTTTCCCATGGGTGATCATGAAGTTCACCCATTCGGTGCATACGCGATCACCCAGCGCAATCAGATCCGCTTCGTTTTCGCGATCTTCTGCGTCTTGCACAATGACGGGTTTGCCATCACGGAGCGCCTGAAGTGCCAGCAGTACCGGATTATTCTCCGGGATCTGTTCGTATAATGGAGTGACTTGGTGAGCGAATTCAGTTGCCATTCCATACCTCAATAACATTCTCAGAAAACGAGTGGAACGAAATCAAGAGCTTATGCCGAAATGCGCAGACAGAGTTGAGTCGAACTCAGGCGTCCAACGCAAATCCCATTTCCTTTGCCAGATCTAATTGACGAGATTCGTGATACTGAACGATCCGCCAGTCTTCGCCGCGCTTGACCAAGCCCATGGTTGCGCGAAGTTCGCCTTCGTATGCTTCCGGAAAAATTGATGTCAATAAAGAAGTTTGAAGCTTCGTATATATAAAGGCCGAATCGCCGATCACGACGATTTTTTTCACTAATGGCTCCCAGGTGGGAATCTCTTTTAGAAACTCAGTTGCCCGATTCCAATAGGTGGTCAGCGCTTCCCCGCTAACCAAAGGACCCTCATTCTCCTCTGATTGATACGCCAGATCGTCCGACTGCAAATCGAACAATGACAACATCAGATTGGTATCTAGGGTGCGCCAGGCTTTACACCAATTCTCGTAGACTGCATCTACGGCCGCGGCTTCTTTGGACATTGCAGACACTCCTTGCTGATCGATTGATAAGATGGCTATATTCAAATTGCAGGACTTGTGCCAAATCAAGTCTTCACTATTACAATGATATTTCAGATAGTTAGAGAATTTTTTCTTTTGATGTGTAACGCATCCATTAACTTCGAGGCACTATAGCAATGCACCAAACTTGAAATACGCACCCTATCGAAGCAGTTCGGTCGATCGACCATTACCCTTTTTTAGGGCGCTCTTTTCTAATGCACTCGTGAGTGGTACTTTATTTAGATTCTTGCAGCGACTTGTCACAAGAAAAACCAGTTTGTTCATTGACCATTGGTGGTCTTTTCATGTGGTTTACTGGCGGAGTTTATTACTCGATCAATCCTTCTTTCTTGAGCGTATTGACCACAGAAGGACGCTGCAGAACCCGCCCCATGTATTCAAGGAGATGTGAGTTAGAGGGGAGCTCAATTCCAAAATGGGTCGTGAACCCCAGTAGTGTAAATAAATACGCGTCGGCCACGGTGTACTGCTCGCCCATCAGGTAGGCGCGTTCGCCGAGTTGTCCACTGAGATAGCTAAATCGCGAAAGAATTTTCTTTTTCGTCTCGTCCTTATACTTATCCGAAATGTTTGGATCATAAAACACCCCAAACAACTTATGGACTTCACTGGACAAATAGCTCAAGCTTTCTTGCAGCCGGTAGCGGTCCATCGTTCCCGATTTTGGCACCAAGCCCTTATCCGGCACTTGGTCCCCGAGGTATTGGAGTATCGCTACAACCTCGGTCAGTACAGTCCCATCTTCAAAGGCCAATGCTGGAACGTAGCCCTTGGGGTTTATCTCGAGAAAATCTCGACCCGATCCGGTCTTTTTCTCGTGCAGATCAACAAGCTTAAGTTCGAACTCAAACTCCCCTTCTTCGAGGATGATATGCGGTGCGAGAGAACACGCACCGGGATAGTAGTAAAGTGTTAACATGAAAGGACTCCCGATTTCGCTTACACTAAACCCCACATCGGAATACTTCCGATGTCCATGCCTATTTCGGATATCAGACAAAGACGGTCATTGACGGCAGACAACACGCACAGTAAACCGAATCGCTGTTACTCAGCTCAAGGGGGGATGAATTTTCGACATATCCAATCCCATCGATCCCACCGCTGCCAGTTCTCGTTCCTGGTACATGTGCGGTGGCATAACCGTCGCGACCATCGCATCTCTTATCAAACGCGGAAGAGCATTTTTGTTGTACAGGGAATTCGCGCCGCAGGCACTGGGAAGGATCTGAACAGCTTCCATCAGGGCGTTGGTGATTGAAAGTTTGGCTTTGGCGAACCCATAAAATGCTTCAGGTGTGTTTCCATAGCGATCGTAAGTCAGCGAGACCTGACGAATAATCAATCTGGCCTGATCGAGGCGATCAGCTAGCATGCCGATAGTCTGCAAACTTGATGGATGATAGGCCATGGGTAGGGCATAACCGCGGGGAACTCGCGATAGCAAATATTGCTTCGCCCAGTCGATCATGGCGGTCAGAATTCCGAGATAAACCGAGGAAAAGGTGTGATAAAATTCCGCGCTTGCGTTTTGAAGCAGGCTTTGGAAGTAATTACTTCCCCGGATCAGTGCCTGATCTTCGGGAACATAGAGCCCGTCAAAGACGACGCTATTGCTTCTGGTGGCCCTGAGACCGAGGGTGTCCCAGGTATCTTCAACCTTAATCCCGTCCATCTTGGTATCGAGAAGCAAGAAAACACTTTCCGTTAGATCGCTGGAATCTTTCACATGAAACATCACCATCGAATACTGTGATGCTTCAAAGTTGGTCCCGAACTGCTTCCGACCATATAGTTTGTAACCGCCATCGACGATCTCAACGTATGAACTCGGGTTAAAAGTGGAATAGATCAAAGAGCTTCCGCCCGGCTCTGAAGCCACGGCTGACATCAGGTTATTTGCGGTGAGCTCACATAGATGCGCGAACTTGCTTTTGTTAATAGTTTTAAGGCCAGCGCCTTTCATCAGACTCATGGACATTTGATGCATGTTGAACGCCATCGCCGTCCCGGAGCAACCTTGTCCAAGTTGCTCCATCATCAAACCGTAGTCAAACATGCCCATCCCAAGGCCCCCATAAGCCTTGGGTACGAGAGCGCCGTAAAATCCGGCGCTTTTGATCGCCTCCCAGTTTTCAGGGGGGACCCAACGCTCCCTATCGGCCTGATCTGCGTTTTTCTTAAGGACCTGTGCCACTTCGCGTGCGGTGTCCTGAAGCCTTATTTGCTCAGGACTCAAATCCGTTAGCCCATTGGGTTTCATAGGAATGACCTTCTCATTGGTGGTTACAAATCAAGGGGTAACAATCGCTTCCACTTGTATTTCTAACATCAACCCTGGAAGGGCTAGATGAGTGACCCCCATTGCGCTCCCAGTGGGAATCGCATCAGGCAGCAACTCGCGCTTGATCTCAAAAATCTTCATCACTTTGTCGGCAAAAGGAATCTCGGAGTCCTCGTCATTCACGATGAACTGTTCGATTTGCACGATATCCTTGGGCGAACCGCCCGCTGCTTCGAGAACAGTCTTGATATTCAGCCAGGTTTGACGAACCTGGGCTTCATAGGTCGGCAACACCTCAAAATCGTCCATGGCCTTACCCCACTTCACTCCAACTTGCCCGGAAATGAAAATATGGTTTCCCACTCGCTTAGCGTCGCAGGCGTTGATGGCTTTGCAAAACTCGCCGCTTCCCGGCACGTATATGTTCTCTACATCCATTGGACTCGTCCTTCTGCAAACAAAAGCGTAAGTCAAATATTGATCAATTAATAAGTTGTCAGGCCAGAAAAAAAAGCTATGGCAAGAATGTTGTACCGTCGCCGAAGGGACTTCCAAACATTACATTGCGTGGACTTTTAAATCGCGGGATGACATAGGAGCCAATCAGATCCAAGGCTTCCATGATCTGTAGATGGGACATATCTCCATCCACGCGCAAAATCACTTCATCATAGCCGAGGCTTTCGAGGCGGGTGATTTGCTCGACAAAATACTCAGGCGTTCCACAGAACACACCCGGCGTGTGCTCCAAGAGCATGTCGATGTCATCCAACATACCCGCAATGGATCCGGATTCAGCCATGTAGGCATAATCCGGTGAGGCTTTGGCGAGGTGTTCATATGCTTGGATAACAATCCGTGAAAACTCAATAACGGTTGGCCCACCCTCTTTAATGGCCTTCTCTCGGGTCTTGGCGCAATATGCGGGCAGAACCAGGAACGACAGCGTATCATTAACACACTTGCCAACCGGCGCCGTGGGCGCACTGATTGCTTCTTTGTACAGTTTCGCTGCGTCTTCGACGCGTCCCCAACCGAGGTAGTTGTCCCATCCCATGCAGCCGATTCCTTTCTCACCGGCGATGCGGTGCATCTCCATACTCGATGCCGCGACGGATAACGGAGGGTGGGGCTCTTGCAAAGGTTTGGGTGTCAGATATGTGGGCGGAATGTTCCAGTACTTTCCTTTATGCTCTGTCCAATCTTCGGAAAGCGCGTTGGCAATGACATCAAGCGATTCGCTCCATTGAGCCCGGGTTTCGGTCGGGTCAACACCGAAAGTATTCAACGCAATGAGGGAGTTGGATCGCCCCGTGCCGAGCTCTGCCCGGCCGTCGGAAATCAAATCCAGCGTTGCCAGTTGCTCGGCAATTCGCAAAGGGTGATTGAATTTCAGCAGCAGACGGATCATATGCCGCAATCGTATCCGGCTGGTCTTGACCGCCACAGCGGCGTACATCACTTCAGTGGCAGACATCCCAATATTGCCCATAAAGTGCTGCTCTGAAGCCCCCCAAAAGTCGAACCCGGCTTCCTCCGCAAAAACAGCCTCATCAATCATCTGCTTGTATCGGCGGTGCTGCGTCAGGCCAGGCGGGACGTTTGCTTCAACAATAAAACCGAACTTCATAAGTCTTATCTCCTTAAGCGAATCAGTGGTTGAAAAAATTTACACACGTCCAACCATTACACGGTTTGTCTTATGGGTTTGCCAGCTTCAATGGCGATTGAATTTCCATCGGATTCAGGCCCATTTCTCCGACAGCAATAAATTCGCGCTCGAAATACATATGGGGTGGCATGACGGTGCCCACGAAAGCATCGCGAATCATCCTTGGCAGCTGGGTTTTGTTGTAAAGCGAGTTTGCGCCACATGCGCTCGGCAGTCGGGTCGCCGCCTCCATCAGAGCGTTACTGACCGCCAACTTGGCTTTGGAAAACCCAAAGAACGCCTCTGGTACATTTCCATACGTGTCGTAGGTCATGGAAACCTGTCTGGTAATCAAACGGGCTTGATCCACCCGGTCGACCAATGAGCCGATCGTCTGCAAGCTCGAAGGGTGATAAGCCATCGGTTGGGTGTAACCACGGGGTACTCGTTGTTTGAGATACTCCTGCGCGAAGCTCACCAATCCAACGAGTAAGCCGAGATAGACCAATGAAAAGGTGTGATAAAAATTCGCACTGGCTTCTTCGAACACGCGCTGGAACATATTGTTCCCCTGCATGAGTACTCGACTTTCGGGTACGAACGCACCATCAAATGAAACACTGTTGCTCCGGGTTGCCCGCATACCGAGAGTGTCCCACGTGTCCTCTACCGTGATGCCGTCTTGTCCAGGCTCAACAATCACAAAAATGGCCGCCGTTGGATCTGGGTTATCCTTTATCTGGAACATCACCATGGCATATTCGGCGGCCTCGAAATTGGTCGCGAACTGTTTCTTGCCGTACATGCGATACCCACCATCGACTTTCTCGACGTAAGAGCTCGGTGAAATCGAGCTCAACAGCAACGAAGACCCTCCTGGTTCGGAGGCTGCACCGCACATCAGGTGGTCCCGGGTCAGTTCGCACAACATCTTGTACTTGTCACCGGAAAGCCCCAATCCCCCCATCAATCCCATGGGCATTTGGTGCATATTGAAGGCCATCGTGGTGCCACCACAGCCTTGCCCGAGCTCTTCGAGGATGAGTCCGTACTCGAACATACCTAAACCCATACCACCGTATTTCTTAGGCACCAGCGCCCCATAAAATCCGGCCTCTTTTAACAATGCCCAATTCTCTGCCGGGACCCTTCGGTTCTGATCGGCCTCCGCCGCTCGCTTGGCAAACTCTATAGACAGCTCCTTGGCTTTGGCCTGAAGAGCCCGCTGGTCATCTGTGAGATCCAATAACCCGGTTGCAGCCATTTTCTTTCCTCTCGAATTCGTCCTGTAAACAGCGCCACTGCCTTATCGAATGGCAACGACTTGTATTTCCACCAAAAGCCCCGGCAGCGCCAGGTCGGTCACACCTACTGTCGTTCCGGTGGGAATCGCCATGGGGAGGATTTCAGCCTTAATCTCGAAAATCTTGATTGATTTTTCGCTGAAGGTGCCTTCCGAATCATCAGTGTGAACAACCATCATGAGAACTTGAACAATGTTCTCCGCGCTGTAGCCCGCGGCGTCCAGCGCCACTTTGATGTTCTCCCAGGTCTTGCGCGTTTGTGCTTCGAATGTGGGAAGTAATCTCACGTTGTCGGACCAATCCACGCCACCCTGGCCGGAAATGAACAGATACCCACCGACCTCAGTTGCATCGCAACCCCCGATCTGAGTGCAAAACTCGCCGCTTCCCGGAAGAAAAATATCTCGCTTCTGCATGCTTCTGTTTCTCCTTATCAACCGATCGATAAGCTTATAGCATGCTGCATGCCAAACGCCACATACTCAAAAGATATAAAACATAAGAGACTGTTTTAAATGAAAATAAGAGGGGTGAGTGGGTTTCGCGCCAGCAACGAACAGGGTCGCAACATTCGCCAGAAGCAACTACCGATGCACCACGAAGCAACACAGCAGCGATCAAAATGCACCGCCATGACTCACGCTCACACTAATAGCTGATGGGTTTTACCCGGCGGGTTGGAACCGCCCCGGCTTTGAGGAGGCTCTTTTCTCTGAGAAGATTAAGCCATGAGCAAGAAGTCAAACAAATTTTCGCCCGAGGTCCGCGAACGCGCTGTTAGGTGCAGGAGCACCGAGGCGAGCACCCCTCGCTGTGGGCGGCCATTGAATCGATTGCACCCAAGATCGGCTGCGTTCCCCAGACGCTCAACGAATGGGTCAAGCGTGATGAGATCGACACGGGCGCCAGAGCCGGCGTCACGACGACCGACTGGCAGCGCCTAAAAGAGCTTGAACGCGATAACAAGGAGTGCACAAAGCCAACGAGATCCTCAAGCTGGCCAGCGCCATTTTTGTCCAGGCGGAGCTCGAGTGCCGTCTGAAGTCCT
>WOYI010204959.1_pt1 | contig 15463 bp, 18 predicted proteins | sample 6423411 | NCBI WGS metagenome assembly WOYI01 (sample SAMN13441803, study PRJNA592873) | oil field metagenome | biome: oil field; feature: oil-well bore; material: oil-contaminated soil; isolation source: oil-contaminated soil from oil-well borehole | place: Germany: Wietze | collected 2016-10-18 ...
TCGGTTTCCTACTCTGCCCAAGATAGGTGATCGGCTTATATTTGCCGATATGATGCACTACACTATGGTGAAGACTACCATGTTCAATGGTATTGCACTCCCTGATATCGGTATTGCTCGTGATGGCCGCTATGAGGTGGTCAAACATTTCAACTACGAGGATTATACAAACCGCCTGTCGTAAGGAGTGAAGATGAAACCCTATTTCCTGGATTCCGAATACCCCAACGCTGCTCATGAAAAAGCATGTTTTCATGTCATTCCGTTTCCTCTCGAGGAGACGGTTTCCTACATGGGAGGAACCTCCCAAGGCCCGCACTCTATCCTGGAGGCATCCGGTCAGCTTGAAAAGCTCGTTGATGATTACTCTGAGCCAGGGTTGCTGGGCATCCACACTACAGATGCAATTGACTGTACCTATACGAACAGCATACAGGAGGTGTATGCAAAGGCATCAAAACTGGTAAGTCGAGCCTTCGAACAACAATCGGTACCCGTTATGCTTGGTGGCGAACATAGTGTTACCAATGCCTCCATACAGGCCATTTCAAAGGCCTATACAAAAGAAGAGGTAGGAATTCTGCAGTTTGATGCACACATGGACCTCAGGGAGGCTTATGAAGGATCCCCCTTTAGCCATGCCAGTGTCATGAAGCGTGCCGTTGAGGTGGGAATCCCCCTCTACCAAGTGGGGGTGCGAAACTACAGCTCCGAAGATTTGGATGCTAGGGAGGCTTACAAGGTAGGGCACTTGGATGCACATGCCCTCGACAGACTAAAGCATACCAAGGAAGGGTATTCCCAAGTTTCCTTGCCTGCAACATTCCCAAAGAAGCTGTTCATCACCTTTGATGTTGATGGCTTTGATGCCTCGCTCATGGGAAGTACCGGCACCCCTGATCCCGGAGGGCTCTTCTGGTGGGATGCCATCAACCTGTTGGAAAGCCTTACCCAAGGGCGTACCATCATCGGCTGCGATGTGGTCGAGCTTGCACCCAATCCCCTACTGCACCATGGGCCCTACCTTGCTGCAAAACTGGCCTATCACCTGATGGGACTCATTGCCAAGAGAAATGGGTTGGGAGAGAAAAAAGTCTTCGTATGAGAGAGGATCTGAGTTGTCTCATGCCCATTACCCCAGCCACAGGAACCAAAGAGTGCATTGCGTTTTTGTTTAGGCAAAGTCGCCAAGATCCTGCACAATTGCGTTGTGCATTCTATGTCTGGCCTGTCTGTTCCCACATTAGCCTACAATCATTTGGGCTGGATTGCAGTGCATGGTTACTATTTAACGAGGATGTTCTTTGTAAGCTTCTTTACCTTCACGGTAAGGGGAGATGCATGGCCGAAACGGGCGATTGACTCATTCAGCACCCACCTGTAGGCCAGTCTTGCCTCCTCATTTTTCTCCATCTTGTGGTAGCAGTATCCAATATGGGCCATGAGGCCTATACGTTCGGCATCAGTGGAGAAATCCTTATCAGCATCAAGAAAGGCCCGGACCACGATGTAATGGCTCAAGGCTTCCTTATAGCGTTTCATCTTTTCCAGACAGTAGCCGAGGGCAACCCGTGCCATGATGGTCTGGTTATCAGTCGATCCCTCAAACTCCTCAAAGATGCCCAGAACATGTTTGCGTAAGGGCAATTCCTTTGTAAAGAGTTCCTGGTCATGGTGGAGATCTGCTTGCAGGCAGATGACATCCATATAGAGGTCGTAAGAAGGGCTTTCCTCTTCAGACCAGTCACGTTTGAGCAACTCTGTGGCTATGGTCTGCGCTTGTTTGTTCTGGCTGTCATCAAGGTAGGAGTTTGCCAGTGCAATCTGTGCCTCAATGGTGAGATCATCATCGCTGCCGTAGAGCGTTTTGGTGGTTTCGAATATCTGTTTTGCCACTGCAAGTTCGTTTGTAGGGTCATTTGCATGGAGGTAGGCCATATTAAGCTCACCCATCAGATTTACATAGAATGAGTTGACAGGTCCGTGCAGATTGAAGTGTTCGACGCGCTTCTTCTCCAGCTCCATAATGTTCTGGTGGATTCGTGCGAAGTATATTGGGTCGTCAAGCTCGCTGGTAAGCAATAGGCGTGTCAGATAGTTTTCCATACCACAAGTATAGCGTTAGGGATTATCCCTAACAAGAGGCTCTCGTGATTTGGTTGCGCGTATTGCCAAGAAGCAATCATACACATAGCTGTCCATCACCATACATCCGCTTCTGTCCGTATATAGGTCTGTAATGGAGAAACCCTGCGTACACAACCCCCCGACCAGGTCGTTGATGGTGTGGCTGAACTCAATGGTATCATGCTCCTTCAAGCGTTTTGCAAGCTCCTTCTCGCTGAGGCTTTTCAGATGGGAGAAGGGTATGGTGTATTTGACTTTCATATGATTTTTCAAGGCTGCTTTCCCCTCAAACATATAGAGGGCAGGATTGATGACGCTGGTCAGCAGGGAGCCACCATCCTTGAGGATCCTATTGCACTGGCGGTATACACTTTGCACATCGTCGATGAAACACGTGGAGGTCGGGTTGTAGATAAGATCGAACCTCTTGTGTGAAAAACGGGACAAGTCGCACATGTCGCCCTGCTCGAGGGCCATAGTGAGGCCTTCTCTTTTTGCAATGGTTGCATCTTGTGCAAGCTGTTTTTCTGATAGGTCAAAGACAGTGACATGCGCACCATAGGCTGCAAGCAACACTCCTTGCTGACCACCTCCACAGGCGAGACAAAGCACCTCTTTGCCTTTGGTATCTGCAATCCACGTGTGTGGGACCTGCTTGAAAGGGGAGAGAACCATATCAAGGGATCCCTGTTTTGCCTGTTCTACCTGTTGGGGTGTGCACCCATCAGTCCATATATTGCCTCTGGTGGTTTCATAGTCCCATGCCTCTGCATTATAGGTAGTGTACTTTTCCATTTGGCCGCCTTATCATGTATGAATTGGGGTATCAGGCAAATCGTGTAGTAAACCTTTTTGTAGGGGAGTAGTGTGCTCTAGTTGTTTTGAAAACAGAGGGGTATAGGTCAATACATCTAGTTTTTGATGGGAGAGCATGAGCGAAACCTTTTCGCAAGGTATTTTGAAACTTTCAATAGCAGGGAGTTTTTTACACTTTACCCCACGGGCAAGTGTCACATGAGGATGAAAGTCCTGATTATCCAGCAAAAAGGTATTGGCCTTTAGCGTATCGGCAAGTTCTTTTTGCAGAGCCTCCAGTTCCTTGTTTTCTTCTATGCCCAACCAGAGGATATCACCCTGGCGTTTTCGAAACAGACCCAGTTGATTGAATGTGCAGAACAGGGGTTTAGCATCGAGAGAAAAAAGAATTTCCTTGAGTATGGGAAGAAATTGTCCTTCTACATCTCCAAGGAAACACAGGGTGAGATGAAGATTTATGAAGCGGGTAAAATGAGCTTTCGGACAATAGGAAACTAAGTCTTCTTGCAGACCTGTAAGGAAATCCTTTGTTTCACTAGCGAACTCCAATGCATAAAATAGTCTCATGATCCAATTATATGGGGGCTTTGCTCTGCTTGCAAGAGTTCCTCCAGAAAGTCTTGATACCATTGATGTTTGATCCTAGAATACCCCCATGGAGGCCTTGAATGAAAATTGTGTTGGTAGGGGCAGGTAGTGCCCAATTTGGGTTTGGAACGTTGGGAGACATTTTCCAAAGTGAAAAACTGGCAGGTAGTGAGATATGTCTTGTTGATATAGATGAGAAAGCTTTGGCCAATGTAACTGAGGAAGCAGAAAAGTTTGTCAAGGAGCATAAGCTACCGTTTACTATAACAGGTTCCACTGACCGTACTGCAGTCCTTGCAGGAACTGATGTGGTGGTAATATCCATCGAGGTGGGTAAACGCTTCCCCCTATGGGATGAAGACTGGACCCTTCCCCAGCAGTATGGCATCAAACAGGTGTATGGAGAGAATGGAGGGCCTGGTGGGATATTTCATGCGTTGCGCATCACCCCTGTCATTGTGGAGATTTGTGACGATATTGTTAGGTTTGCTCCCGATGCGTGGGTATTCAACTACTCCAACCCGATGACTGCAATCACGACAACGGTGTTGCGAAAGTATCCTGATCTGAAGTTTGTAGGTATGTGCCATGAGATAGCATCCCTTGAACGCTACCTCCCTTCCATTCTCGATACTCCATTTGAGAATCTTGATCTGCGGGCTGCAGGGCTAAACCACTTCAGTGTATTGCTTGAGGCTAGCTACAAGGATAGTGGCAAGGATGCGTATCCGGATATCTTAAAGAAGGCTCCCCTATTTTTTGACAAGGAACCGGGATATTCTGACATACTCTCCTATGTGAAAGAGAACCAGCAGCTATTCCAGACTGAAGGAAGGACTGATAGAGCTCTGCCACAGGGTATGACCAGTGCCAAGAAGTGGGCTGACAGGACGTTGTTCAAGAAAATTCTTGAACATTACAGTCTCCTTCCCATTACAGGGGACAGTCACTTAGGTGAGTACATCCCTTGGGCGCACGAGGTAGCAGACCATAAGGGTATAAAGGATTTCTACACCTTGTATCAAATGATGCTCTCCCGTGTACAACCGAAGATCGAGCTGAAGCTCAGTGAACGTCTGGTCATTATCCTGGAAGGTATCCTCGAGGACAGTGGGTATGAGGAGCGTGCAGTAAACATCCTCAACAATGGCCTCATTGGCTCTCTTCCTTCCTGGATAGCTGTTGAGGTTCCAGCAAAGGTGCATAAGAATGGTCTTGAAGGAATTGCATTCCCCAATTACCCAAAAGGATTTGCCTCCTTATTACGAAACTATTGTGGTGTGTATGACCTGGTCGCAGAAGCATGCCTGACTGGAAGGAAAGAGTATGTCATCCAAGCTTTGTTGGCCAATCCTGTGGTCGACCGGTGTGAGAACATCCCTGAATTAGTAAATCTGATGATTGAGCGCCAGCAGAAGTGGCTAGGCTATCTGAAGTAGAACAGCTCTGAATGCAAAAAGGAACCTTCCTGCTTGAGGAAGGTTCCTAGTAGCGACAAAGGGACTCGGACCCCTGACCGAACGGATATGAGCCGTTTGCTCTACCAACTGAGCTATGTCGCCATATGTTGTAAAACAACTCTTGCATGATAGTAAAAGCAATAAGGTTAGTCAAGAGGGTTTTTGGAAAGAGTTTTTTACAACCCTATACCAAATTCGATCTCTCTGAAAGACCAATAGACAAGCAATAGTGTTTGGGACTTTCATACCATAGGGTGGTGTTTTACCCCGAGAGAGCCTGCCCTATGTCTTTGGAACAATCCCTTCCTTACCTTACGAATAATGCCCTCCTTACCCTATGCAAAAATGCTTGCCTTATTCTCTCTATATCGCTACTCTAGTAGCATGATTGGATTCTTCATTAAAAAAGCATTTTTCGATGGCTGGGACAACCTCATTGGCATAGTTGTCCATAATCTTGGGTTTCTTCTGGTGATGTTGGCCTTTATGGGCAGCCTGAGCCTAGGGGAAGTCAATATGGCACTGAGCATACCTGCCATAGTCCTCTCTTTGGGATTGTTCTCTTTCTTTTTTGCTGGGAGCGCTATTTCAACGTATGCCTACAGTCGATATGAACGAGGGGGTTTTGAAGGTTTCAGACGAGGCATCAGAGAGTCATGGCGCCACGCCCTGCTTTTTTGGGCACTTTTGCTCTTGGAAAGCTCGCTCATTTTTTTAGTTATTCCCTTCTACCTTAGTTATGGAACCATTGTGGGAACCGTGCTCTCAGTAGTGCTCTTTTGGGTATTTGCAGGCTTGGGCATGGCACTGATGTACTTCTTCCCTTTATTCTATCAGATGCGTGGAGATACTCCCTTGAAGACCCTGAAAAAGAGCTTCATCATTCTCATTGATAACCTTTGGTTTTCCCTCTTTCAGGCTATCTATCAGATTATTACCTTAGCCCTTTCTCTCTTCCTTGCAGGGTTGGCCCCAGGGGTCACGGGCATGATGCTTGCCTCCAGTGATGCCACCAAGCTCCTGATGTACAAGTATGATTATCTGGAAGCGAATCCCGAAGCTGACAAGAAGCATCTGCCTTGGGATGAATTGCTCTATGAGGAACAGGAGAGTGTAGGCCACCGTTCACTCAGGAACATGATTTTCCCTTGGAAGGACTAGTATGGGTGTGGAAGTTGAGTTGAAGGCCCATGTTTCAGACCATGCTTTGCTTAAGAAGCGCATTGAAGCTCTAACGGGAATTTCTTCTTGTCTGTGCGAACTCAAGCAAGATACCTACCTCTCCCCTAAGGGGGAGGATTCCCACTTTCGTATGAGGCTTGAACAGAGTGGCCACTCCTTTGAATCAATGCAAGGCACCTTGGTTTTTACCTATAAGAATAAGGGGCTTACAGATGGCATTGAGGTAAATGAGGAGGTGGAGTTCAAAACCAGCTCTGACCAGGCTGCATCTGCACTCCATTTTTTCCTCAGCATGGGATACGAAATATACATCACCAAGACCAAGAGAGGGTATGTCTACTCATATTCTGTTTGTCCTGACCTGCCTCCGCTTACTATGGAGTTAGTCGAAGTTGTTGGACTAGGCTGGTTCATAGAGATGGAGTTTGTCCTTGAAAACCCATCTAAGGTGGAAATGGCTAGAGAAAAGCTCCTTCTCGTCCTTGATCAGGTGGGTGTAGGACGATCATCCGTTGAAGAAAAATACTACATGGATATGCTAAAGAAGAGGAAACCCGAAGCCTAGGCCTCGGGTTTCGTTTGGTTTGGGATGTGCTCGTATCAGTCTACAGGGTAGTGGGGGACATTATCCTCACCAATGAAACGGCTGATACATTTTACGATTGTCTCATGGTCCCGAACATCAGTCAGACCCGATACGATAGCGACGCCCACTGTTCCAACACCTTCGACATAGATGGGGAAGCCACCTCCACAAGCAACAAACTTGGTCGGGTCAAGGCCTCTCTCCTCAAGGGAGGATCCTTTCTGCTTTAGCCACAATGCGTAGTGCAGCGTGCTCATCTCAAAATTCAAGACAGTTCTGAACTTGCGGTCTATCCAACTCTCATTGCTGAGATTTGACCCTTCAGCAGAGTACTGAAATAAGGTTAGTCCGCTCATTAGCTTGATAGAGATAGCAATCTTCAGATCCTTATCCATAGCCTCTGCTACGAATATCTTGCCCAACTCCCATGCGTCCTCATGGGTGAAGGTCTCAAATCTCAACAATTCCTCTTGTGCCGACACAATTGCCAATCTCTCGTCAAGTTCCATACCTACTCCGTTGGGAATTTGATTCCCCATTGTTTTCTCAAAGTGTCCATGACTTCCATGACACGAATAATCTCGCTATGCGGCATTTGCTTGCATTCGAGCTCCCCTTCCTCAATAGCCTTTCTACATGCTTCTACCTGATGTTCAAATCCGGTGATGTACTTGAAAGGCTTATATGTTTCCACAAGGTTGTAATCCTTGTCATACACATTAATCCCTTCACAGTTATTGATGTTCAGAAATTCGATAAAGCCACGACTTCCAAAAATGGCACCCCTACGGTCACTGGTGCTTACCATGGAACTGTGTAGGACAGCCATCTTCCCCCCCTTAAAGGTGAGGGTCATGCTGTTTGATTCATCCATCCCACTGTCTGTCTTGATACAGGTGGAGGTAATCTCCTCAATCTGGTTGCCGAATACCATCATGGCAAAGTTAATGGGATATACACCCACATCCAACAGGGCCCCTCCTGCCAAAGCAGGATCAACAAGACGCCTTACACCTTTTACCGGGTAGCAAAGGTTTGCTGTTAGGGCATGAGGTTCTCCGATAACCCGACGGTCCAGTATCTGGTCCAGCACAAGCCTCATAGGCAGATAGCGAGTCCATATTGCTTCGGCAACCAGAAGTTTCTTCTTCTTGCCATATGCGAGAACCTTTCTTGCCTGCTCGGCATTCATGGTAAAGGATTTTTCACACAAGACATGCTTGCCATGGTCAAGGCAGAGCATCATGTGCTCATAGTGAAAGGAGTGTGGGGTACACACATACACCAAATCGACATCTGGATCGTTGACCATCTCTTCGTAGGAACCATATGCTTTCTGGATATTCCACTTACGAGCAAACTCCTTTGCTTTTTCAAGGTCTCTGGAAGCGACAGCGTATGCTTCTACTTCTTTCATTTCGGCTATGGTTGCTGCCATCTTTCTTGCAATGTTGCCAGCACCTAAAATTGCCATTTTCATACGTATTCCTCCTCGTTATTCAAGAGTATAGGCTTTCTGCTGGTGTTTTGAAAGTCAAATGTGCTGTGATTAGGGAAGTTTGCAGGTGTTTCACCGAACAATATTTAGCGATTATCCCAATAATGTGAGAAAATTCAACGCCAAGGAGACTACACCGATAAGGCCGAAGGTCGTATTGCTCTTGATCCTAAGATTGCTTTTTGCAACAAGAGCAACCAAGGACCAGAGACCAAAGAGTGTTGCTGTGGTAAGCACGGCCAGGCTACTCTGGGCAAGAAGAGGAAGATAGGGCAGTAGAATACAGAAGGATAGGGATGCACGAGCCCCTCCTTGAGTACCCAAGGAGAGTAAAAGCGCTGCAGTGGCACCTACAAGAAGAGTGAGCAACAGTACCAAGGAGGATCTCTCGCTTGAAGACACCATAGCCAGGGCAATGTTGGCAAATCCCAACGAGAGTATTTTCAAAGCTTCCATAACATTGGAGAAAACAAAGCGTGCACCACTTGAGCGGTCAAAGAGGTGGTAGATAGCTGTCATAACGAAACAGGCTGTGAACAGGCAGAATGAGAGGATGATAAGAACAGTGGCATTGACAAACCCCAAGTCACTGTTCTTGATGGTTATCGCAAGATATATCAGAATAACCAGAGACACCACTGCACCAAGTATATCTACCACAGCATTAAATACTGAAGACGGGGTATAGGGGTGTTTCCCCTCACTGTTGAGTTTCCTGTTATAGGTATCACTATTGTAGGAGAAGTTGAAATATGTGCCATTTCTCAGCTTGGCTGTGAAGTCAAGCTTATGCACCTGTTGGGCATGGGCTGTTATCTCGCTTACCTGCCTTTCGAACTCTAAAAACAATGTGTTCAAATCATCCATATTCAACTCCAGAATTTGTCTGTCTTGATCTCTTCGATCAGACGGGAAACTTCGATAGTCAACAGTGAGCAGATCATCTGCTCTGCAGCCTTCCGGTCAGTCTTGGCAAGTTCTATCGCCTCGGGAAACTCCATAGGCTTTCCGATATTCGCATAGTAGTTTCTTGAAACCACTGTCATGCTTCTCCCTGCAGTCTTTGAACGTTTATCCTTTACTCTTCTTCTAGGAGCGAGCAGACCTATCGGGACAATAGGTACAGGATGTTCTAGGTAAATCCTTGCGACACCAGGGCGAAAGAGGGATAACTGACTTTGGGTATTAAGAGCCCCTTCAGGGAAGATGTAGACAGAATCTCCTTGTCCCAAGTATGAGGCTGCCTTCTGGACAACCTGTTTTCTGTCTTCTTTGGTGAGAGCCCTGATCTGTTCGGTCCAGCCTAGAAAATTCCCTACGACAGGTATGCCAAAGCCCGGTCCGATGACCACATGCAGAGGGTCCTTCATGAGGGTGGTTACAAAGTGCACATCACTGCTACTGAAATGATTGGAACAGAAAATTTTAGGTCCGGGTGGCAGTATCCCTTCCTGCCAGGTCTGAAAGTCATAATTGAGTTGTAGGATCACCTTGACAACAGTTCTATAGATGCTGTGAAGGCAATAGCTGATCTTTTTCACCCATAACTCCTGGTTCAAGTGTACAAACAGTGTAAACTCTGGTCAACACCAGGTTGGCATCCAAAGGTCACGGCCTAATGACGGATCAAATATCTTGTGTGCATTAATATTATAGACTGCCTTGAGGTTCTCATGACAAATTACTTCTTGGGTCGGACCATTAGCATACACACGGCCCTGGGTAAGGAGAATTGTCTCTTCGCTGTAGACCTGTACCAGCAAGAGGTCGTGCAACACACAGATGACACTCATTTCTTTCTCGACCAGGCGTTGCAGCAAATTCATCATGGTCCTTTGGTGTTTGACATCCAAGTGGTTAACCGGCTCGTCAAGTAACAGCACCTTTCCTCTCTGGCATAATGAACGGGCGAGCAGCACACGTTGCATCTCCCCCCCCGACAGCTCGGTAACTCTCTTATTAGAAAGATGCAAGATATCGCAATCACGCATTGCCTGCTCAACAGAACCTTCCTCATCATGGCCGCCATAGGCATAGCGACCCATCGAAACCGCTTCCAAAACCGAGAAGTCGTAGTCAATCTTTCCGTTTTGGGGAACAAAACCTAATTTTTTTGCGATTTCTTTTTGCTTGAGGGAGGAGACGTCACTCCCACCGATATGCACTGTCCCTAAAGATGGAATGAGTTCCTTGTAAAAGAATTTGAGCAAGGTACTTTTCCCACTTCCATTGGGACCGGTAAGGGCGATGAACTTCCCTTCAGGAATAGCAAGGTCAAGGTTGGTAAAGACTTCCTGCTTGTCATACCCCCCTGTTAGGCCTCTGGTTTCCAGGCTATACATAGGCGTACCGTCCTTTACGAAGCATCCAGATAAACAAGGGAGCCCCTAGGAGGCTGGTTATGACCCCTACTGGCATCTCACCTGTAGGCAGGAGCAATCGTGCCAATGTATCGCTTCCTAACAGCAGTAAGGATCCGAAGAGGCAGGTGCTGCCCAACATCTTACTGTGCTTGGGACCAAGTAGCAGGCGAGCCATATGGGGGGCCATAAGGCCGATGAAGCCTATCACTCCGAAGAAGGAGACACAGGTTGCAACAGCGAATGTAGCAAGCAACAGCAGTAGTATCCGAATTTTCTGTAGGGGAAGCCCTGATGCCAAAGCCGATCCCTCATCAAGAAGCAACATGTCCATCTCCCTATGACTGAGGCGTGTGGGAACAATGAACAGCAGGACACACACGAACATGAGGAATACCTGGTTCCAGGTACTGGAAGTGAAGCTTCCCAGAGTCCAAAAGAGAATGCGGTCATATTGCTCGTGGTTGAGGAACATCAGCAGTGTCATTCCAGCTGAGAGGATATAGTTGGCTGCAACCCCTGTAAGCAGCAAGGTGGTCTGGCTCACCTTGTTTCTTGACCCTACAAGAAAGATGAGTACGGTAGTTGCAAGGGCCCCAAGAAGGGCTGAGAAGGGCAGTCCGAGGAAAACAGCGTAGCCTAGTGTTATGGAAAGGGCGACGCCAAAGGAAGCCCCGGCAGAGACTCCCAGAACAAAGGGGTCTGCCATGGGGTTGCGCAGCACTGCCTGAAAGACCGCTCCGGCTCCCCCTAGTATCGCACCACAAAAGATGGCAGTAAGGACACGAGGAAGCCTAAGTTGGAAGATAATGTACTGCTGAGATGCATTGTCAGACCTCCCTGTAAGGGCGAGCAGGGTATCAGAGAAAGAAAATCCGGCCGGCCCGAGTGTAAGGGAGGCCATTCCAAGAAGCAGAGTCACCAGCACAAGGGCCGACTCCAGGCGTCTGTTCATAACCACTGCTCTCCATGAACAGCCTGGGCCAACAGTTCCAGGGCTTCGGCACTGCGAGGGCCCTGCCTACTTACCATATCAGAGTCGACAAATACCAGGTTCCCTTCCTTGGTCGCCCTGAGGTCGCTATAAGGTTTTGTAGTGACAAACTCCTGAAGTGTCTCTTCCTCAGATTGTCCCCAACGCTTTGTCAGGACAATGAGGTCTGGGTCGTTTGCAACCAGGAGCTCTTTGCTATACGTCCACCGAGTTGCGTCGGATGCGATGTTAATGGCTCCGACCATACCCAACATCTCGCTGATGTAGGTATCGCCTGTGGCTGTGCCGTCGAAGGATCCAAAATCAATCATGAAATAGACCCTTTTCTTGTCCATTGTTCTGGCTTTTCCTACAATATCCTTGACCTGGTTTTGCATCGTGAGGATTATCAGTTCCCCTTCTTTGACACGATCTACCCTTTGTGCAATCTCCCGTATCAGGGTGTAGGTCCCTGCAAAAGTCTCCTGTAGGTCCAAGGCCATCACCTCAATACCGGCATTTTCAAGAGCCTGCAACAGTTCATCACTGACAAAGGCAGTGGAAATGGCAAGGTCTGGTTGCAATGATACGAGTTTTTCCAAGGAAGGGTTGTAGAGGGTCCCGATGCTGGGCAGCTCTAGGGCCTCTTCAGGATAGGTACAGTAATCGGTCCTTCCTACCAGTAGGTCACCGACACCCAAGGCAAACAAGGTTTCCGTTGCATTGGGGGCAAGACTTACAATTGAAAGCCTTTCAGTTTCCTGCGGCTTCTTTTCAAGTAGCGGCTGGGCGTGAAGAGCAGTGGCCATTGCCATACTCACCAGTAAAACCAATACAAATGATCTGGATCTTTTTATCATAGACATATGCCCCTTTGGAATATTGGGCATGCAAGATACCCAAGCTTGTACTCCGCAAGCTTTACGTAAAACCGTCCGAGTCAGGTCTCCTGGCTTAGGCTTCCTCGGAACCTGCGACTTCCCGCTTGTGGCAGTGTCATAATGCAGGTTCCCAGCCATTACAGTGGCGGGACCGCAGGGGCTTGTACCCCTTTCCCTTGGCTCAGATTCGATTCATCGTACGTTTGATAGAGGGCCACTGTCAAGTCATTCCGGTTGACCTAGGAATGTACCTACGGTACTATCGCTCGTATGAAGTACAACCATATAGAGATTTTTTCAGATGGAGGTTGCAGTGGCAACCCAGGGCCGGGAGGCTGGGCCTTTACCTTTAGGGCAGACGGTATCTTTGAGAAAGAGTCTAGCGGTGGTTCCCCTGCTACAACCAATAACAGGATGGAGCTTACAGCGGTCATAGAGGCCTTGAAAGCCTGTGCCCCTTACCAACCGGATACGATTGTCATCAATACTGATAGCCAGTATGTAAGGAACGGGATAACCCAATGGATCAAGAACTGGAAACGCAATGGCTGGAGAACAGCTTCCAAGGCTCCTGTAAAGAACAAGGAACTTTGGATTGCCCTCGATGAACTGGACAGTAAGCTTCCCGTCGAATGGAAATGGGTCAAGGGCCATGCTGGAATTGAGGGCAATGAGCGTTGCGATGCTATGGTCCGCCTAGAGATGGAAAAGTTCTTGTAAGGTGATGATTGCTATGAAAAAACCGACTCTTTGGCAACTCTATTTCTCTTTCCTGAAAATTGGAGGCCTTACTTTTGGTGGGGGGCTTGCGATGCTTCCCATGTTGCAGCGTGAGGTTATAGGCAAGTACAAATGGGTCACAGAAGAGGAGCTCCTTGATATCTATGCCATAGGGCAGGTTACCCCTGGTATCATCGCGATAAACACAGCTTCCATGATAGGATACAGGAAGCGAGGCATTTGGGGCAGCATCGTCTCTACCCTTGGAGAGGTCACCCCTTCTTTGGTGCTCATAACGTTGCTGGCTTCAATCTTGACAAAATTTGAGGAGAGCGTTCTGCTTCAGCATGCATTCGGAGGAATTCGTGTTGCTGTGTGTGCCCTTATCGCCCAGTCAGTCATTACTCTCTATAAGAAGAGCATTGTCGATCTCCCTACATTGTTGCTCTGTCTGGCTACTGTCCTTGGGACCCTTTTCTTGCAGTTGTCACCCATTGTATTTGTACTTGTGGGTATCCTGTTCGGCCTTGGTGTACAGAAGCTCAAAAGGAGAAAATCCTGATGACCTTTCTCCTCCTGTATGTTGAATTCTTTAAAATTGGGTTGTTTTCCATTGGCGGAGGACTTACCACTCTCCCGTTTCTCTATACTTTGGCAGAGAGACGACCACAGTGGTTTAGTGCGAAGAGCATCGTCGACATGCTGGCCATCAGTGAATCGACCCCAGGACCCATCGGTATAAACATGGCTACCTATGCCGGGTATCTCACAGCAGGGCCATTGGGCGGGTTCATAGCTACCTTGGGAGAAGTGACACCAAGTGTCATTATCATCTGTGTCATTGCCAGGTTCCTTGACCAGTTCGATAAGAACCCTCTTGTCAGGGATGCCTTCTATGGCTTGCGTGCAGCGGTAATAGGCCTGATCATCTTTGCCGGTTCGAAAGTATTTTCTGTCACCTTGCTCGATGCAGGGAGCATTAGGATTGTTGAGACGCTCTTGTTTGTTGTGCTGTTAGCTTTGGCGATGAGGTTTAGAAAGGTGCATCCGCTTGTTTGGATTGCTCTTGGATCAATTCTGGGGATTCTGCTGAAGCTTCCTTCGTAAGGGACGCGGCAAAAGCATACCAAGAGTCTTCTCCCTCAATGGTGGCGAGAGCTTTGAAAGCTCTCGCTTCTTCTTTGTGCACAGAGAGCAAGTACAAGGCAGTTTTCCTTGCAAAATCGTGATATCCCTTCTCAAGCGCCAATTCCATCAGTGTGGCATGGAGGGGGAAATTGCCCCTATCCAATGCCAGGATCTCCGAATACAGGGAAAATGCAGCATCAGACTCTCCCTTTGCTCTCAGGGCAAAGGCTTTTGCAAGCATGAACTGCAGATGTGCAGGGAAGAGTGAGTATGAGTCATCACAGAGTAGAATGGCCTCATCGAACTGCTCATTAGCCAAGAGGGCGAGTACCAGATTATACCGGCCCTCGCTCTCTTTGGGTGCGAGCTTCACAGCCTCTTCTAGTAGCGGTACCGCTTTCCCATACTCCTTGGCATCGAGCAGGCTTAGGGCTTCTGCTTGCAAGACAAGGCTCTTCTCTCTCTTTGCTATGCTGGTCGTACAAGAAGAGAGTAGCAACACAGTCAGAATCAGTAGGGGAATCAGGCGTTTCACGGCTGTAGTACCGTCCTCTCTATCTCCATGACCTGAGATCGATAGAGGTTGGTTATTGAAGATCCATAGTCTGCAAGCAATTGTATGATGTTTCTGGGATTATTCTCCCCATCCTTCCCATTAAGCCTGTCTCCAGCGTCCCCAAGGCCTGGAAGGATGTAGGCTGCATCGTTGAGTACAGGATCCATCCAGAGTGTATAGACCTCAGCTCCCTCAATCGCCCGACAGATCCTCAACGAGCCCTTCAAGGCACTGATGACGTTGATGAACTTTACAGACTTGGGCTCAATCTTATTGTCACGAAGGTACTTGACGATGGTTACCAATGAGCCTCCTGTGGCGTTCATGGGGTCAGCAAAGATAAGGTCTTTGCCATCGAGTTCCTCAAGCTTGAAGTAGGATTTGTCAAGATCGAGGATGTAATCCATGTTGGCTTCTTTCTTGCTGTCGTCACGCTTGATCTTAAAGAGCGCGAAAGGGGGTACAAAGTCATCGGAGGAGTACTCCTGTATCTCTTTGCTCAGGATCATGCTGGGAAGTAGGGCCCCACGAAGCATGACACACATGACACTGTTCTTTATCAAGGAGTCAACATCAGGGATCCTATGG